>Ga0172369_10004036_pt1 | contig 18939 bp, 15 predicted proteins | sample LakKiv25m_FD_114539 | JGI IMG/M metagenome (GOLD analysis project Ga0172369, IMG submission 114539) | Freshwater microbial communities from Kabuno Bay, South-Kivu, Congo - kab_022012_11.25m | ecosystem: Environmental > Aquatic > Freshwater > Lake | place: Democratic Republic of the Congo...
CGATTTTTTCTGAGGAGGCAAATAATTTCCCCTTCCCCTTGAGGGGGGAGGGTCAGGGTGGGGGTGAAAAAGGGGGGAATTCCCTTTTAACGAGCGCATCGACATTTGATGGAGCGGGAACAATGATCGTAGTCACCGGCGGCGCCGGGTTCATCGGGAGCGCCTTTGTCGCGAAACTAAACGCCGAGGGGCGCGAAGACATCGTCATCGTCGATGAGTTAGGTTCGACCGAGAAATGGAAAAACCTCGTCAAGCGGCGTTACGAGGACTACCTCGACAAGGGCGTCTTCCTGGCCCTGGTGGACCGGGACAAGGTCCCCTTCCCCGTCGAGGCCGTCGTCCACATGGGCGCCTGCTCCTCGACGACGGAACGGGACGCAGGCTACCTCATGGAGAACAATTTCCACTACACCTGCCGCCTGGCCGCCTGGGCGCTGGCGCACGGCGCGCGCTTCGTTTACGCGAGCTCCGCGGCGACCTACGGCGACGGCGCGCAGGGTTTCTCCGACGCGGACGAAACGACTCGCATCCTGAGGCCCATCAACATGTACGGCTACTCCAAGCAGCTCTTCGACCTGCGCGTCCTCCGGCTGGGGATGGCGGGCAGGATGGCCGGGGTGAAGTTCTTCAACGTCTTCGGGCCGAACGAGTACCACAAGGAAGACATGACGAGCGTCGTCTTCAAGGCCTTTCACCAGATCCGCGCGACCGGCCGGGTCCGGCTCTTCAAGTCGTACAAGCCCGAATACGCCGACGGCGGCCAGATGAGAGATTTCGTCTATGTGAAGGACTGCGTGGAGGTCCTCTGGCGGCTGCTTGCAAACGGGGAGGCCAACGGGCTCTTCAACCTCGGGACGGGGACGGCCAGGACCTGGAACGACCTGATCGGGGCGGTCTTCGCCGCGCTGGACCTCCCGCCCCAAATCGACTACATCGAGATGCCGGAGACGATCAGGGGGCAATACCAGTACTTCACCGAGGCGAAGATGGACAAGCTCCACGCCGCGGGCTGCGCCGCCGCCTTCCGGCCGCTGGAGGAGGCGGTCTTAGATTACGTCAAAAACCACCTCCTGTGCGAGGACCCGTATTTGTAGGGCGCAGGGCGCGGTCGGGAGACCTGCGCCCTGCGTGGCGCCGGAGGCCTTTTTACGAGGTCGTCAGGAATTGAGGATGAGGTAAACATAAACAGTGGGCCAGGTAGTCTGCATCATTCCTTCGCGATACGAATCGACCCGATTTCCCGGTAAGCCGCTCGCCGACCTCTGCGGGAAGCCGATGCTCCGGCACGTCTATGAGCGGGTCCTCCGGGCGAAGGCCGTCTCCTTTGCCGCCGTGGCGACCGACGACGAGCGGATCTTCAGGGCGGTTGAGGCCTTCGGCGGCCGCGCGGTCATGACCTCCCCCCGCCACCGCTCCGGGACGGACCGGATCGCGGAGGCCGTGGAGAGCCTCGCCCTTGATGAAAATGCTGTCATCGTCAACATCCAGGGGGATCAGCCCCTCTTCGAGCCGGTTCAGGTGGACGAGGTGGTCAGGCCGCTGTTGGAGGACGCCTCCATCCCTATGTCCACGCTGATCTACCGGATCGTCCGGGAGGAGGAGATCACCCATCCCAACGCCGTCAAGGTCGTCTTCGACGCCGCGGGATTCGCCCTCTACTTCTCCCGCGCCGCGATCCCCTTCGTCCGCGATCCGGGGAACAAGGCCGACTACTACAAGCATCACGGGATCTACGCCTACCGCCGCGAATTTCTGCGCGCCTTTACCGCCCTTCCCGAAGGCGTCCTGGAGCGCCTCGAGGCCCTCGAACAGCTCCGCGCGCTCGAACACGGCTACCGGATCAAGGTAGTCGTCACGGCCCACGACTCCGTCGAGGTGGACACCCCCGCCGAACTCGAGCGCGTCCGCCGCCTGTTGACAGGAGAAAAATGATATCAATTGAAAGACGCGGGTTGAGACGCCCGCAGGAGGGAAAAGGTACGAGAATGATCGACATTGAATATCTGAAAAAAATACGGCTGACGTCCCGGCCGCTCGGGCAGAGGATCGTGGCGAATTTTCTGCTGCTGCCCAATTACCGCCTCTTCGCGAAGGTGGACATCCAGATCGAGAACGTCGAGCGGATCCCCCGCGGCGAGAATGTGATCTTCGCCATGAACCACACGGACCGCTTCAACTACTGGCCGTTCCAGTACAAGCTCTTCAAGATGAAGGAGTTTCCCTTCACGACGGTCTGGGTGAAGGCCAAGTACTACAAGAACGCCATGCTTGCAAAAGGGCTCGATCTGTGCAACCTCATCCCCGTCCCGTCGATGGGATATTTCATCGAGGAGTTCTACCGGAAGAAGTTCAACCGGAGGATGGACAAGGGGCTCTACCGCGCCGTCAAGGACCTGATCGACGGCCGGATTGCGGAGGCGGGACCGAACGAGCGGGCCGCTCTCGAGGCGCTCCAGGCGATGGGAGACCAGTTTGCCGATTTCATCCGGGGCTACTACGAGTCGGTCATGGAGAAGGTGGCGGATCTCAGCCGCGCAGCCCTCTGCGAGCAGGGGATCAATCTGATCATCTTCCCGGAAGGCACCCGCTCCGTGAAGCTGGCCGAGGGGAGGACGGGCCTCGCCCAGCTTGCCCTCCACACGGAGAAGAAGATCGTCCCCGTCGCCTGCAACAACTCCGAGGAGGTTTATACGGGCAGCCTCCCCTTCGCCCGGAGCGGCCGGATCACCTACCGGATCGGCGAACCGCTCTCGGTCCACGACCGGCTCAAGGAGTTTCGCATCCCCGAGCCGTTCAACCCCCTGTCGCGGGAGGCGCAGCAGCGCTACCGGGAGCAGTTCGAGGGCGTGACCAGGATCGTGATGGAGAGCATCGAGAGGATGCTCGACGACAAATACCGCCGCAGCTTCGCCGGGACCTGAACGAAGGTATTTTCAGATGAAATTTTTACTCAAACTGTCAGGCCTGTTCGACGCGCTCAACGAACGCGTCGGCCGGGCCGTCATGTGGCTGATCCTGGCGGCGGTCCTCATCAGCGCCGGCAATGCCGTCGCCCGCAAGGCCTTTCACATGGGCTCCAACGCGCTCATCGACCTGCAGTGGTATCTGTACTCCGGGGTGTTCCTGCTGGGCGGCGGCTACGCCTTTCTGAAGAACGTCCACGTGCGAATCGACTTCGTCTCGAGCCGTCTGTCGGCCCGGGGACGGTCCTGGATCGACATCGCCGGCATCCTTGTCTTCCTGGCGCCCTTCTGCTGGATGCTGATCCGGATGTCCTGGCCGCTGTTCGTCAAGGCCTGGCAAAGCGGAGAGATGTCGCAAAACGCCGGGGGACTCATCCGCTGGCCGGTGTATCTCCTGATCCCGTCGGGCATGGCCCTGCTGCTGCTGCAAAGCGTCTCCGAGCTCATCAAGCGCTTCGCTTTCCTGCGCGGCCTAATCCCCGACCCGCTCGCCCACGTCCCTGCCGGCAACGGCGCCTCCGCGGCAACGCCGGCCGGTGATCCGGAGGCGTGTTGAATGGAGTTTATCGCGGCCAACTTCGTCCCGCTGCTGTTTGCCGGACTGCTGCTGTTTTTGCTCACCGGCTTCCCGGTCGCCTTCAGCCTGGCGGCCACCGGCCTGACCTTCGGCCTCATCGGCATGGAGGTCGGGCTGTTTCCCCCGACGCTTTTCCAGGCCCTTCCGCTTAGGGTTTTCGGCATCATGCAGAACGAGACGCTGCTGGCCGTTCCCTTCTTCACCTTCATGGGGATCGTCCTCGAACGCAGCGGCATGGCCGAGGATCTGCTGGAGACGGTCGGACAGATGTTCGGCCCGCTGCGCGGGGGACTCGCCCTGGCGACTATTTTCGTCGGCGCGCTGCTGGCGGCGACCACCGGTGTGATAGCGGCGGCGGTGATCTCGATGGGCCTGATCTCTCTTCCCATCATGTTGCGCTACGGATACAACCGGAGCATCGCCACCGGCGTCATCACCGCCTCCGGCACGCTGGCCCAGGCGATCCCGCCCTCGCTGGTGTTGATCGTCATGGCCGACCAACTGGGCCGCTCCGTGGGCGACATGTACGCCGGCGCCATCGTCCCCGGGCTGCTGCTGGTCGGCCTGTTTGCCCTGTTCATCGTCATCCTGGCCTTCGTTCGGCCGGGTTGGGTGCCGGCCCTGCCGCCGGAAGCGCGCATCTACAGGGAAGCGAACGGCGCCAGCGGGCACCGCTCCCTGCTGGCGGTGGCGATGATTGCGGCGGCCGCCGCCTTCGCCTGGGCCGCCCTGCACGACGGCATCGTCAACCCGCTGGCGGGCCGCGAGGGCAGGGCGCCGGCGGACGAGGTCCTCACCCTGGCGATAACCGCGGCCGCCTTCGTTGCGCTGGCGCTGGCGCTCGCCAACCGGCTGCTCGGCCTCGGACTGCTGTCGAGGCTTACCGAGCGCGTTGTCTTCGTGCTCCTCCCGCCCCTGGTCCTGATCTTTCTCGTATTGGGCACCATCTTCATCGGCGTCGCCACGCCGACGGAAGGCGGGGCGATGGGCGCCACGGGCGCCCTCGTCATGGCCGTCGCACGCCGCCGGTTGAATTTTAATCTGCTGATGCAGGCGTTGGACAACACGGCGAAGCTCTCCTGCTTCGTGATGTTCATCCTGATCGGGGCGACCGTGTTCAGCTTCACCTTCAACGCCGCCGACGGCCACCTCTGGGTGGAAGGCCTCTTCAACAAGTTGCCGGGAGGCCAACTGGGTTTCCTGATCGCGGTGAACCTGCTGGTGTTCGTGCTCGGTTGTTTCATCGACTTCTTCGAGATCGCCTTTATCGTCATCCCGCTGCTGGTGGCGGTCGCCGACAAACTGGGCATCGATATGATCTGGTTCGGCGTGATCATTGCCATGAACCTGCAAACATCGTTTTTAACGCCCCCCTTCGGCTTTGCCCTGTTCTATCTGAGAAGCGTCGCGGCGAGGACGGCTTACGTCGATCGCGTCACGAACAAGCGGATCCCGGCGGTGGCGACGGCGGAGATCTACAAGGGTTCGTTTGTTTTCATCGTCCTCCAGCTCGCGATGCTGGCCGCGGTGATCGCCTTTCCGAATCTCGTCACCGACAGGCTCGCCAAGGCCCCGGTCGTGAATATCGAGAGCATCAAACTCGAGGCCGAGACCGGCGGTTACGGCGCCGTGGAAGAGGACCCGCTCAAGATGATCGCGCCGCAGCCGGCCGGCGAGAAGGGCGAGCCGCAGGCCGCCGGGGCCGCCCGTGAAGAAGACCCGATGGAGGCGGTCAGGCGCGCGCTCGAACAGGACGCCAAGAAGAAGTAGTCCCGGCTGAAGCTCGCCTTCCGAGAGTCCTGTGAAAGAAGAAGCCCCCCCGCGCGGCGCAAGCCGCGGGGGGGGCTTCTTTACGAAAAGCGCAGTCGGATACCTACAGCTTCTGCGTCTGCATGAAGTCGTCGAAACCGGCCTCGGCGAAGCGGAACCACATGTTCTGGTCGGTGCGGAACTTGATGTAATCCTCGTACACCTTCTTCCAGCGGGGGTTCTTCGCGGACAGTTCGCCGTACAAGGCCGCGGATTCCTTGAAGGCGGCCTCCATGACGTCCTTGGGGAAGCGGTGCAGCTTCGCGCCGCCGGCCACGAGTTGCTTCAGGGCGGCGGGGTTCTTGGCGTCGTATGTGGCCTGCATCAGCACGTGCGAACGGGTCGCCGCCGCCTCGATGATGGCCTTGTACTCGGCCGGCAGAGCTTCATAGGCCTTGATGTTGACGTAGAGGTCGGTCTGCGCGCTTCCCTCCCACCAGCCGGGATAGTAATAGTTGGGCGCCACCTTGTAGAAGCCCAGTTTCTGGTCGTCGTAGGGACCGACAAACTCGACGGCGTCGATCGTGCCTTTCTCCAGCGACGTATAGATCTCGCCGGCGGGGATGCTCTGCGTCACGACGCCGAGCCTCTCCATCACCTTTCCGGCGATGCCGGCGGTGCGCATCTTGAGGCCCTTCATGTCGGCCATCGACCTTATTTCCTTGCGGTACCAGCCGCCCATCTGGGCGCCGGTGTTGCCCATCGGAAAGTTGATGATGTTGTAGTTCTTCATGAACTCGCGCAACAGCGCCAAACCGTTGCCCTCGAACAACCAGGCCGTCATCTGGCGCGAATTGAGGCCGAAGGGGATGGCCGTGCCCAGGGCGAAGGTGTCGTCCTTGCCGAAGAAATAGTAGGGCGCGGTATGGCAGCATTCGACGGTGGCATTCTGCACCGCGTCAAGCACGCCGAAGGCAGGGACGAGTTCGCCCGCCGGGTGCACCGTGATCGTGAACTTCCCGCCGGACATCGCCCCTACCATCTTGGCGAACGCCTCGGCGGGGCCGATGAGCGCGTCCAGCGACTTGGGGAAGCTGGAAACGAGACGCCAGCGGATGGCGGTCTGGGCATGCGCCGGCGGCGCCGCGGCGCCCATGCCCGCGGCGAGGCCCACGCCGGCGGCGAGGCCCGCCCCGGCATTTTTCAGAAACGAACGTCTGGGCAGGGATGTCTCCTTGGTCATTTTCTTCATCGTTTATTCTCCTCCTTAATTAGCGGATAGCCCTTTTTCCGGATTGATTCCGGTCCGTGTGCCGCCCCGCCCATCGGGACAGCCAGCCAATTATTTCCGCCGCTTTTCCCTTATCTTCTTCGCGGAGTCAAGCAAAATATGGCTTACCGCCGGCGGTTCTCGGGCCGGAGGGCGCGGACGGCGGCGCCGGCCTGCCACATCTCCGTGTTTCTCATCGCATCGAGCTCGGCGTTGAGCTTCTCGCGGTAGTCGGGGGCGTTGTTCACCGCCAGGACGATCCGCGTCTCCTCGCCGCTCCGGACGCTCTCGTAGAGCCTGTCGAATACCGGGGCGACGGCGTCCCGGAAGGGACCCTTCCAGTCGAGCGCCCCGCGCTGGGCGGTCGTGCTGCAGTTTGCGTACATCCAGTCCATCCCGTTTTCCGCCACGAGGCGGATCAGGCTCTGGGTCAGCTCCTCGACGGTCTCGTTGAAGGCCTCGCTGGGACTGTGGCCGTGCCTGCGCAGGACGTTGTACTGCGCCTCCATGACGCCCGCCAGGGCGCCCATCAGGATCCCCCGCTCGCCGGTCAGATCGCTGAAGACCTCCTTCTCGAAGGTCGTCGGGAAGAGATAACCCGAGCCGATGGCGACGCCCAGGGCGAGGGTCTTCTCGGTCGCCTTCCCCGTGTAATCCTGGAAGATCGCATAGCTGGAGTTGATGCCGCTCCCGTCCAGGAAGTTGGTCCTGAGCGACCTGCCCGAGCCCTTGGGGGCGACGAGGACGACATCGATGTCCGCGGGCGGGATCACGTTGGTCTGTTCGCGGTAGGTAATGGAAAAGCCGTGCGAGAAGTAGAGGGTCTTGCCCGTCGTCAGGTAAGGTTTGATGGTCGGCCACAACTGCGTCTGTCCCGCGTCGGACAGGAGGTACTGGATAATAGTCCCCCTTTTTGCCGCCTCCTCGACCGGGAAGAGGGTCTTGCCCGGCACGAAGCCGTCCTGGACGGCCTTCGCCCAGGTGGCGCCGCCCTCCCTCTGGCCCACGATCACCCGAAAGCCGTTGTCCCTCATGTTGAGGGCCTGTCCCGGCCCCTGCACCCCGTAGCCCAGGACGGCGATCGTTTCACCCTCCAGGACTTCCTGCGCTTTGCTAAGGGGGAATTCCTCGGAGGTCACGACCTCTTCCCAAACGCCGCCGAAATTTATTCTTGCCATGTTCTTCTCCTTTTCTATTTCTATTTTTTCCGGAAGACGGCGATGGCGCCGGTCCGGTTCATCTCCTCCACGCCGAAAGATTCGAAATATTTGAGGATCGCCGCCGTCTTGTCCTTGTTGGCGGTGGTCTCGATGATGAGGTAGTCCTCGCTCATCGCGGCGACCCGGCAGCCGAAGACGTCGATCGCCCGGAGGACCTCCCTGCGGTTTTCCTCCGTCAGGCGAAGGCCGATGAGCATCATCTCCCGCTGGACGGCGGGGGCGCCGGTGAAATCGGTCACGGAGACGACGTCGACAAGCTTGTCGAGCTGCTTTTTGATCTTCTCCGTGAAGTCGCTTTCCGCCTTGCTGGTCAGGGTGATCCGGGAGATCTCCGGATTCGTCGTTTCGGCGACGCAGAGGCTCAGGATGTTGTAACCCCGGCTGCTGAAGACCCCGGCGACCCGCGAGAGGACGCCCGGCTGGTTGTTGACGAGCATCGAGATCGTATGTTCCTGGATGGCCATGTCCGTTTCCTTTCTTTTTAACCCACTTTCTCTACAAAGCGTAGAGTTGGCTTCGCGGCAGGCGCATTGGAGATTTTTCGGGCACCATGACACCGCAGCGGAGCATTTTTATTTCCCGCAGATCATCTCCACGTTCGAGCGGCCGGGCGGGATGATCGGATAGACGTAGTTGTTCTGATCGACCACCGCCTCGATCATGTAGGGCCCCTCCGCGGCGCTCATCCGGGCGATCGCCTCCGCCGGGTCCTCGCCTGCTGCGACCCGCTCGGCCGGGACGCCGAACCCCTTCGCCACCGCCGTCAGATCCACCCTGTCCCCCAGGTTGCATTCCGCGAACCGCGCCTCGTAGAAGAGGTCCTGGATCTGCCGGATCATCCCCAGATGGCCGTTGTTGATCACGCAGATCTTGATCGGCAGCCCGTAGGAGCTGATCGTGGCCAGCTCCTGGATGTTCATGTAGAAGCCCCCGTCGCCGCAGATGACGACCACCTCCCTCTCCGGAGCGCCAACCTTGGCGCCGATCGCCGCCGGGACGGAGAAGCCCATCGTCCCCATCCCGCCGCTCGTCAGCAGGCTCCGGGGGGAATAGGTCTGCCAGGTGCGGACGGTCCAGATCTGGTTGAGGCCCACGTCGGGGACGACTATCGTCTCTCTGGGCAGGGCGGCCTGGATCTGCCGGATGAGGGCGCCCGCCCGGCCGCAGCCGCCGTCGACTAATTTCTCCTCCTGGGCCCGGCGCTCCGCCCTGATCCGCTCCGTCCATTCGGTCCTCTCCCGGGGCGCGACCAGCTCGCAGAGCACCGCGAGGGCCTCGCCGATGTCCCCGATGTAGGCGAGATCGACGCCGACGTTCTTGCCGATCGAGGTCGGATCGATGTCGATCTGGGCAATCGTGGCCAGCGGGGCGAACTCGGAGACGACCGAGGTGCTCCGCTCCGTGAAACGGGTGCCCAGGGCGAGGATGAAATCGGAATGGTGGACCATCCGGTTGGCGATCTCGTTGCCGTGCGTGCCGATGAAGCCGAGATTGTAGCCGTTGGGGGAGGCGACCGAGCCGATCCCCATCATCGTCGTCACGAAGGGGATCTTCGCCTTCCGCACAAATTCGCCCATCCGGTCGCAGGCGTCCCCCAGCCTGATCCCGCCGCCGATGATGATAATCGGCCGTTCGCTGCGGTTGAGGGCCTGGGCGATTCGCTCCAACTGTTCGCGGCCGGCGCGGCCCTTCGGCGCGGCCGACTGCGGCGGCGCCTTTCTCGGCTGCGGGCCGCAGCGGGCGCTCAGGATGTCCTTGGGGATGTCCACGAGGACGGGACCGGTCCGGCCGCTGCCGGCAAGCTGGAAGGCCTGGCGCAGCGACGAGGCGATCTGGTTGGGATCGCGGATCATGAAGCTGTGCTTGGTGATGGGCATCGTGATCCCGATGATGTCGGTCTCCTGGAAGGCGTCCCGCCCCCAGAGGTCGCTGTTGACCTGGGCGGTGATCGCGACCATGGGCGTCGAATCCATGTAGGCGGTGGCTATCCCCGTGACGAGGTTCGTCGCCCCCGGCCCCGAGGTGGACAGGCAGACCCCCACCTTGCCCGTCGCCCGCGCGTAGCCGTCGGCGGCGTGGGCCGCCGCCTGTTCGTGCCGCATCAGGTAGTGGCGGATGGGGCCGCCCGCCATCCGGTCGTTGAGCGGCAGGGTGTTGGCGCCTGGGTAGCCGAAGATGACCTCCACCCCTTCCTCCCGGAGCGTTTGCAGGACTATGTCCGCGCCGATGGTATCCATTTTTTGTACCTTCTCCTTTCGCAAAGGTAAGAAAGCCGCCGATTCTCCCGAACCGCGGCCTTTTGCGAAAAAAGAAAAGCCGCGGTATCTGGGGCCCCGCGGCTTTCTGCGTTTTTCAGGTCGATCCGTCAAAGACGCAGAGCGGCAGCCCCCGTGCGCACGAGTACTACTACGCCGAGTACGAGAAGCAGGCTGCCGGAAAACGACTGACGAATCATGATGGTTCCTTCCGAATTCAATGCTTGATTGCGCATCTATAACAAAGCGGCGGCGTTGTCAAGAGGATTTCTTTTCCCTTGACAGGAGCGGGGCGTCGGTTACAATCGGCATCCTGTTACGCAAGCAAGGATGCCGAGATGCCTGAACTGCCCGAAGTCGAAACCCTCTGCCGCCAGTTGAATGCTATCATTTCCGGCAAGAAAATCATCAAGGTCGAGGTCCTCGATCGCCGCCTGGGGGACATCGAGGGCGTGGCCGGCGGCAGGGTTGCGGCGGTCGTCCGCCGGGGAAAGACAATCGAGATCCGGCTGGACGAGACGACGTTCGAGATCCACCTCCGGATGACCGGCCGGCTCCTCTGGCAGGACGAGACCGGGCCGCCGCCTCCCCATACGCGCCTGGTCGTCTCATTTTCCGCCGGGCGCCTGCTCCTGATCGACCCGCGGCGGTTCGCGACCTGCCGCGTCCGGACGGAGGCGCCCCCCGCCGCGCTCATCGAAAACCCGCTGGCGGGCCTTCCCGCCGGGCGGCTCCGGGAGATCGCCCGCGGCAGGCGGCTCCCGGTGAAGAACTTTCTGATGGACCAGCGGCTCGTCGCCGGGATCGGCAACATCTACGCCTGCGAGATCCTCCACGAGGCGGCCGTTGATCCCCGCCGGCCCGCGTGCAGCCTGGCGCAGGCTCAATGGCGGCGGATGGAGAAGGCGGCCGCGATTATTCTCCCCAGGGCCGTGGAGTGCCGGGGAACGACGGTCTCCGACTGGCGCGACCTGTTCGGCGCAGGCGGCACGAATCAGGATCACCTGCGCGTTTACGCGCGGGAAGGCAGCGCCTGCCCGCGCTGCGGCGGCAGGATCGAGCGCGCGAAACTGGCGGGGCGGGGGACCTGGTTCTGCCCGGCCTGCCAGAAATAGATGCAGGCGATGGGGAAGGATCATTCAATAAAGCCGGCGGCGATGGGATATGTTGGGTTATGTTCTTGAAATGATTTGAAATAGGAAATAAAACTGTTGACATTCTGAAATGATTCGAGATATGAATTTACAGTTTTCTCTTTTGATGACAGGGCATTTCGGGGCCGGCTTTTCACGGGCGTCCCCGGCGGTTTATGAGGCGACAGCGAAACGATCATAAAAAATCATCATCGATTGCCTCCGGCAAGACAGGCCCGATGTAATCGAGAAAGCGGAGCATTATGCAGAAAGACCCAAAATTGCCCGACGATCCGCAAAACCCATTGCCGCCCAAGGAAATTATCGCAGAGGACTCGGCCGGCTCTCCCGTCGGAGAGGCGCAGGACAAGCGATCGGGACAGGGGAAAGGAGATTCGCCGGAGAACCGCCGGTGTGCGAGCAACGGTCGGCAGCCGGAACCGGCGGGTGGAACCCTTGCGGGCGGCCCCGCGCCGGCGGCTTCCGGCGACTATGCCGCGGGCGTTGCGGCAGACCCGCGCATTGCGGCCGCGGGCGTCTGGGGGCCATATGCCCAGGGCATTCCCGAGGAGGACGAGATCAACCTCCTGGATCTGTTCATCGTCCTGCTCAAGCACAAATGGATGATCTTTTGGGTCGTCTTCCTGACGGGGATCGCCGCCGTCGTCATCAGCCTGCAGATGCCCAACATCTACCGCTCCGAGGCCACCATCGCCCCCACCACCCAGGAAAAGGTGAGCGGAGGGCTTTCCGCCCTGGGCGCCCTCGGCGGCTTCGGCGCCATGGTTGCCTCCGAGATGGGGATCGGCGCGACCGGCTCCCTGGAGCAGTTCGACGTAGTCCTCAAGAGCCGGGAACTGACCTCCGCCATCGTCCGGGAACACAATCTCCTGCCCGTCATTTTCGACGAGGGCTGGGATCCCCAGACGAAGAGCTGGAAGGAGAGACCCCCTTCCTTTATTGAAAAGATGTCCGCGACCCTGGCGGAGAAGTTCGGAACGAACCCCGTCGAAAAGGGGGAGTTTTCGAAGCACCCCACCGTCCAGGAGGCGTATAAGCCCGTGCAGGAAAAAATGCTCAAGGTAACGTCGGACAAGAAACAGAACGTCGTGAAGGTGAGCTTCGAGGCGAAGGATCCCAAAATCGCACAGGCGGTCCTGAATCATTACATCGTGGGCCTGAGCGAATTCCTCCGCCGCCAGACCCTCGAGGATGCGAAGGCCCAGCAGGTCCACCTCGGCCAGCAGCTCGCCAGGACGACCGACCCCCTCCTCAAGAACCGCCTCTACGAGCTGATCGCCAAGCAGATCGAGAAGGAGGCCCTGGCGAAGATCCAGAAGTACTTCAGCTTCACCGTGATCGACCCGCCCTACGTCCCGGAGAAGAAGTTCAAGCCCAAGCGGGCCCAGATCTGCATCCTGTCGGTGGTCGTGGCATTTTTCATCGCTATCTTTCTGGCCTTTTTCCTGGAATACGTGCATAATCTGAAAACTCGCGAGGCCCCGGAGCGCCTGGCGAACCTCCGCGCCTCGCTGCGTCTGCGGAATAAATAGGGACAGCGCCCTATTATTTCGCTTGCGCTCCTCGCAAGGGAAGACAATTTTTTAAAAGGTCTCATAAATAATAGGGCGCTGTCCCTATTTATTCCCAACAAGGGGGTTTTGCTTGCAATGAGGATCATTGATACATCTTTGAAAAAGAGGATACCGGCTCTATTGACGGCACTGTTGCTTTTACTGTTGTGTTTGCTTGCATTTTCTGACTCTGCCCCGGCCCAGCAGCTCACGAGAGAGCAGATCGAGGAATTGCAGCGCCGTTTCCCCAACCAGAAACTAACGCCGGAGCAGATCGAGACCTATCGGCGCCAGTTGCCGCCGCAGATTTCTCCCCAGCAGAGCGAGTCATTCAAGCGTCTGACGCCGGAACAGCAGAACGCCATCAACGAGGAGATCGCCAAGACGGGCGGAAGCCTCACCCCGGAGGCGCTGGAGGCCCTCAAGAACAGGCCCGAATTTCAGGGACTGTCGCCCGCCGATATCGTCAGGGGGAAGGAAATCCTGGAAAAACAAGAAATAGTCAAACAGGAAACCCTCAAAAAGGAAGCCGAAAGGGCAAAGCGCCTGGGACTGCCGATTCCGGAGAAGAAACCGATTGAAAGGCCGGCCGAACTGAGGATCGAAAGGGCCTTCGAGCCGGAAAAGGCGGAACCGGAAAAGAAGGTCATCGGAGAGGAGGTCCGCTATCCGTCCCTTTATGAAAGATCCCGGGAGATACGCAAATATCAGGATATCGTCCTTGATCTCAAACCCTTCGGCTATGACTTCTTTCGCGAGGCTGCGGTTCGGCTCCTGACCGAACGCAAGGACATCCCGGTGCCCCTGAAGTACGTAGTCGGCCCCGGCGACGAGGTCCGGATCTCCCTCTGGGGGCGGGTCAACGCCTCCTATACCCTCACCGTCGATCGGGACGGCAAGATCACCATCCCCAGCATCGGCCCCCTGACGGTAGCCGGTATGACCTATGAGCAGATGTCCGCCCAACTGATCAAGCAGGCGGAGCAGATCACGGGGACGAATGTGGATGTCTCGATGGGCGCCCTCCGGACGATCCCCGTCTTCATCCTGGGCGACGTCCGCCGCCCCGGCGCCTACACGATCGGCGCCTTCGCCACGATCACCGACGCCCTGCTGCTGGCCGGCGGGCCGTCCGAGATCGGCACGATGCGCAACATCCAGCTCAAGCGCAAGGACAAGGTCATCCAAAACCTCGACCTCTACGACCTGCTCTTGAAAGGAGACAAATCCCGCGACGTCATCCTCCAGGGGGGCGACATCGTCTTCGTCCCGGTGATCGGACCGTACGTCGGCGTGGCCGGGAACGTCAAGCGCCCCGCCCTTTATGAACTCAAGGACAACTTCTCGCTGGAGCATCTCTTCGACCTGGCGGGAGGGCTGATCCCCGCGGCCTACACCCAGCAGATCCAGGTGGAGCGGACGATCAGAAACGAAAAGCAGGTCGTCATCGACATCGACGACAAGCATCTCAGCAGCGTGGGCGCCTTTCCCCTCCAGGACGCGGACCTCGTCAAGGTCTTCTCCATCGTGGAGAAGGACGTAAACGTCGTCACCCTGCAGGGGAACGTGAAAAAGGGCGGCAAATACGCCTTGAAGCCGGGGATGCGTCTGGGAGACATCCTCAAGGACCCCCTGCTCGACCTCCTCCCGGAGACCTATTTCGACTACGCCCTGATCAAGAGGCAGGATCCCCCCCGGATGGAGCCCCTGCTCATCCCCTTCAACCTGGGCGATTTGGTCCTCCGCCGCAACCAGGAGGCCAACCTGGAGCTTCGACCGCTGGATTCCATCTATGTCTTCAGCAAGTGGTTTTTCAAGGACAAACCGTTCTTCACGATCGCCGGCGAGGTTCGCAAGCCGGGGAGATTCGATCTTGCGGAGAACTCCCGGGTAAAGGACGCGATCCTGACCGGCGGCGATCTGACCAAGAACGCCTATCTCCACAAGGCTGAGATCATTCGCGTCAGCCCGAAGAAGGAGTACCGGACGCTCTATTTCGATGTAGCCCGGGCCATGGCCGGCGACCCGGATGAAAATCTCCTTCTCGAGGACGAGGACCAGATCATCATCCACTCCATCTACGAAGAGAAGTGGAAAGAATTCGTTTCGGTGAGAGGCGAGGTGAAAAATCCCGGCGAGTTCATACTGACGGAGAAGATGCGGGTGAGCGATCTGGTCTTCAAGGCGGGAGGGCAGACGCGGGACACCCTCTTCGACCAGGCCGAGATCTACCGCACCGACTGGAAGACCAAGGAGGTCACCCTCAAGCGGATCGATCTCGGCAAAGCCCTTGCGGGCGATCCCGCCCACAACGTGGAGATGAAGGATCTCGACAAATTGATCGTGCATTCTGTCTGGGAAACGGTTTACAAGAGAAACGTGTCGATCGAAGGCGATGTTCTGAGGCCGGGAACCTACCAGTTGGCCGAAAACATGACTGTCCGTGATCTTGTGTTTGCAGCAGGCAATCTCCTGGAATCGGCTTCCCTTGAGCAGGCGGAAATTTCCTACCGCGAGGTGAACGCCGGGAATCAAGCCGTAATCCAGCACCGGCGGATCGACCTCGGCAAAGCTATGGCCGGCGATCCCAATCACAACCTTCTCTTGAAGCCTTACAGCAGGATTTTCATCAAGCGAATTCCCGATTGGGGCGAGGTAAATTACATTACCATGATGGGCGAGATCAAATTCCCCGGCCGGTATGCGATCAGCAAGGGAGAGCGGCTTTCGTCGGTCATCGAGCGTGCCGGCGGATACAAGGATACGGCCTATCTCCGCGGCGCAGTCTTTACCCGCGAGCGGGTCCGGGCGCTCCAGCAGCAGAGCATCGCCGACATGGTGGACCGCATGGAGAGGGACCTGATGGCGAGCGCCGCGGGGCAGGTATCCACGGCGCTTTCTACGGAGGAAGTCGCGGCAAGACAGGTCGAGATCGAACAGAGGAAAAAATTCATCGCATCACTGCGGCAGCTCAAAGCGACAGGGCGGATGACGGTTTACCTGTCGCATTTGCGCCTGCTCAAAGGCAGCGAATACGACATCGAACTGGATGGGGGGGATACCTTGTTAATTCCGGAAGCGAATCGGGTCGTCAACGTCGTGGGCGCCGTCATGAGCCAGGGATCCTACATCTTCTCTGAGAAGATGACCTACCAGGACTACATCCACGAAACGGGCGGTTATTCCCGCTATGCCGACATGGACAATGCTTTCGTGATGAAGGTGGACGGCTCCGCCAGGAAGCTGGCCCGGGGGCTTTTGGACTGGAGCTCCCCGCGGCAGCGTTGGGAGCTGGCCGGCTTCGGCGAAGCGGTAGCGACCATCGAACCGGGCGACACGATCGTCGTTCCGGAGAAGGTGGAGAGGATCGCCTGGCTCAGGGAGATCCGCGACATCACCCAGATCCTGATGAACACCGCCGTCACCGCCGGCGTGATCATAAAGCTCTGGTAGTTGTAAAGAATTTCTGTTGTAAAAAATTTCTTGACACGGCGGAAAGACAGGGCTATATGGGGACCGTCGTAGAGTGGCTAAGTGTCGGCGGTGCCCAAATACGGGGAGCGAAAAATCAGATACAGCTTTGGGAAGAAAGTTTGAGGCCGAAAGGCCTTGGAGAGATTTTTTTCCAAAACGGCATTTTTTAGGTTGTAAGGGAAGATAACCTTACAAAGGATTCCAGAAGGAGGTTCATCATGAGAAGGTTGAGGAAATCGATATTCGGCATAGCGGTGTTGTCCTTCCTGATGCTTGCTGTTCCCTTCCAGGTCGTGGCGCAGGCGCCCGCGGGAGCCGCGGGCGCCGGGGCAGCCGCGGGCGCCGGGGCAGCCGCGGGTGTTACGGCTGGGACCATAGCCGTAACGGTGGCCGTCGCTGCCGTCGCCGTAGCTGCCGTTGCCTCGGCAGCCGCGGGCGAAACCACGGCCGTACATCACGCGACGACCGTCCATCATTGATGATCACGCCTGGGGTCAGGTCTTTGGATGATTTAAAGACCTGACCCCCAATGTCTTGCGCGCCTTTCAAGAACATAATCCAATCCTTAGTTATTACGCCGTGAAGAAGACCCTTATCCTGCGTTTATTTGTGTCTCTCGCCCTCACCGGGTTGCTGCTTGCGGCGGCATTTCCCGCAGGGCCGCTGGCCGCTGAAAAAGACGCCGGCGCCGGCGCGGTCCTCGACGCGGCGGAAACCGTCTTTCAAAACATGCAGAAGAGAGACTACCCGGCCCTCTGGACAGGCTTGTCCGCCAAGACCCGCCAAAGCATCGTTGCGAGCGTTCAGAAAGCTGAAAGCAAGTCCGGCAGGAATCATTCCGAGGCGGAGGTCCGGAAGGATTTCGAGACAGGCGGCCCGCTGGCCCGGGAATACTGGGACGCCTACCTTGTCCAGTTCGACCCGAAGACGGTCCTGGATGAGAGCCGCTGGACCATGGGCGAGATCAAGAAAGACCGGGCCGAGATCATCCTCCGCTACAAAAAATCCGAGCACGACGCCGTCCTGCAGTTGTTCCGCGAGGGCGGCGCCTGGAGGCTCGGCCTCGACGAAACCTTCTCCACCCGCCAGTAAGCGAGCCTGGGCGATCCCCCCAATAAGGAAAACAGGAAGTGGATTTTATCGATCTCAAAATCCAGCAGAACAGAATCAAAGATAAGCTGGATGCAAACATCCAAAAGGTCCTGGCGCACGGGAACTACATCATGGGCCCGGAAATCAAGGAGATCGAGACGAAGCTGGCGGCGTACGTCGGCGTGAAACACGCCATCGGTTGCGCCTCGGGCACGGACGCCCTGCTCATGGCCCTGATGGCCCTGGAGATCGGCCCCGGCGACGCGGTCTTCACGACCCCCTTCACCTTCATCGCCACGGCGGAGGTGATCAGCCTCCTCGGCGCCACGCCGGTATTCGTTGATATCAATCCGGCGACCTTCAACCTCGATCCTGGTCAATTGGAAAAGGCCATCCGGGCCGTCCAGGCGAACGACCCTTCGCTTTATCCCCTGCCTGCGGCCGGGGCAAACGCTCCTTCTCCCGCCGGGGATCCCTCGCCCTTGCCCTCTCCCCTGAGGGGCGAGGGCCAAAACAACATTCCCTCTCCCCCGGCGGGAGAGGGGAAGGGCGGGGGGGCAGTTCTCCGTCCCCGCGCCGTCATCCCCGTCGATCTCTTCGGCCTGCCCGCCGATTATGACGCGATCGGCGCCGTTGCCGCCCGCCATGGCCTTTCGGTCATCGAGGATGCCGCCCAGTCCTTCGGGGCCGAATACAAGGGCAAAAAGGCCTGCGCCTTCGGCCGTATCGCCTGCACCTCCTTCTTCCCCGCCAAGCCCCTGGGCTGCTACGGCGATGGCGGGATGTGCTTCACGGATGACGACAGCCTTGCCGCCGCCCTCCATTCCATCCGCGTCCACGGACAAGGTTCCAACAAGTACGACAATGCCCGCATCGGCATCAACGGCCGCCTCGACACCCTCCAGGCCGCAATTCTTCTGGCTAAATTTGAAATCTTTCCGGAAGAAATAGAGTTGCGCCAGAAAGCGGCCCAAATCTATTCGGCTGCCCTCAGCACCCGGCACTCAGCACTCGATCCTCAGTCCTCAGCGCTTCGCACGCCCTTCATACCCGAAGGGTACAAAAGCGCCTGGGCGCAATATTCTGTCCTCGCCCGGGATGAGTCACGGCGCGCCGACCTGCTGAAACGCCTTCAGGAGGCGAAGATTCCAACGGCGATCTACTACCCCAAGCCCCTCCACCTGCAGACGGCGTTCGCTTCCCTGGGATACAAACCGGGCGCGTTTCCCGTCAGTGAAGACGCCGCCGGCCGGATCTTCAGCCTGCCCATGCATCCGTATCTTGAGGAAAAAGATCAGACACTCATCGCCGGTTTTATGGCGTAGGCAACGAATGCCCCTCAAAGCGCTGAATTGAGAGTCGCAAGCAGAATAAATGGGAACATCTTAGGCAATCGCGAAGCGATTGACAAGGTGTCCCCATTTATCTGTCGCAATTCCCCAAGGTGTCCCCATTTATCCCAAAATAAACTTGACTTTTGATAGCAATCTGATTAGCCTGAGCGCCATGTTCACTAAATGAACGCGCAGAGGCTACGCCCAGAAGCAACGTACAGAAGTAACGTACAGAGGCAACACCCAGAGGCAGCTCATAGAGGCAAGCGATGTCCGTTCATGCTTATGAGCGCCACGA
>Ga0172369_10004038_pt1 | contig 18935 bp, 19 predicted proteins | sample LakKiv25m_FD_114539 | JGI IMG/M metagenome (GOLD analysis project Ga0172369, IMG submission 114539) | Freshwater microbial communities from Kabuno Bay, South-Kivu, Congo - kab_022012_11.25m | ecosystem: Environmental > Aquatic > Freshwater > Lake | place: Democratic Republic of the Congo...
CAACGGGCAGTAATGCACCAAGAAAAAAACGGGGATCCTGTCACGAGACACGCACCTTTAATATACAGGAAAAGTCCAGAAGTTACAGCCCTGGCTACCTCGTCAACATGAGCACAGCTGAACGATAACTTGTTCGTCAAATGAATCAGCGAGGTAGCAAGGTGGCTTAGCCATTATGCTCTTATATTTCAGGAGAATAAGCGCAATACCACAATAAATAAAATCGCCAGCCATAAGAAAAAGTATGCTCGCCTCCGTGGTATTCTTCCCATCATAACGAATGCCAATGGTGCCCGCTACCCATATCGCCCATACTGTCCCCTCCTTCCCCTTAAGAATGCCCTTCATCGGAATCTAGATATTTATTGAGACAATATGTTAATTCTAGATTAAGGCTTTCAACAGATTCAAGTATTTCATGATGTGACTGTAATAAATAATAAATATTATCTCTATTGTTATCTAAAGTCATTTCAATTAAATCTGCAAGTGAATTCAAACTACGAAATATTTCTTTTTTATATCGATGAATTATCTCTGGCATTCGATCATGTCTTTCATATATCTTTAATTCGCATTCGCTAATAGTTCCTAACAGCACTACCGAAGACCTAATTGCATTAACATATTCCGCAATTGCGCTCTTCATGTTATCCATGTCATTAACCTCCTTGGAGACAGCGATTACCAGAGGCAGAGGCACTCGTTATCTCCTTTACACTCAGTCCAGATCAAGTTGCCGCCAAGCCGAAATAAGTTGAGATGCCGCTTGTAAATCAATCATGTTCCATTACATCAGTTGGCCCAGACAGCTCGACGCCGAGGTAATTCGGTAAAGGTAACGATTTTTGTAGCTTGAAGAGCCAGCGTCCCGATTTCGGAAGGGTATGAACTGATCTCATCTAGAATTTCAGTCGGTGTCAGGTCGGCTAGGATTGCCGTGTTCTCGCGGATTGCCGATACTGCCAATGCCGAAACAATAGCCAGTATCGACTTTTTACCGCTTTCTGTAAGGTTAGAGAGATTCAACCCATGCTTGCGGAGAAAACTGCCGGCAGCATCATCTAGGACGGAGGGATTATCACCACAATCCGGGTATAGTTGTGTTGCACCCCAGTCTATCACCATCTCAAATTCTTCCATGGTTAGACGTAACTGTAGCTTGAAACGCATATTGGACTGATCAAACTGTACCTTCAAAACGTATGCTTGATACATAAAATACCTCCTGTATTAACAACGCGGGCTTCGCCCGCAACCCAAACCTTAAGCGCCTTGATTAGCCTCACAACTTGTTTTTTTGTGGTAGTTCACGGCGCTTAAGGTACTATAACACTGACCCGACTCATATGCAAGATCGGCCTCCCTTGCGCTCACTACTCTATATTACTAATGCTGAATTTCTCGCCAACAGGCGAAGTTTTTGTCTTTGGTTGCGACGCAGCCGCCCTATGTTAATACTGGCTGTTGTGCAAGTGGAATTTACTTCCAACGGGAGTTGAGATACAATTTCCTCATGAAAGTCACCATCAATCTTGACCGCGATGAAGATGGCGTCTGGGTCGCCGAGTGCCCGGCGATCCCCGGCTGTGTCAGCCAGGGGAAGACGAAAGAAGATGCGATCGTCAGTATCCGCAAAGCCATCGCGCTTGTCTGCAGGTACGGGCGGAAAAGGCCTGCCGTTGACGTTCCATGCCTTTCACTGGTGAAAATCCTACTTATCGACCACCCTGATTAACGCGATGGTAATACGGCTTTTCACCTTGCGAAAAACGATTTCCAGGTCACCGACCACGTCGCTATAGACTCTCGGATCGATATGAAAACGCTCGCCGGGAGTCCGTGAGGTGGCAGCGTATTCGGTAACGATATCGATCACTTTCAACTGGAGCGATTGACTCATCTCCTCAAATTGTCGCAAGGCGTGCGGGGAGAACACGACTTCGAACATAGCATAAGCTCCTTCGTCCGTTCTTGAAGCTGTTTTTCTACCTGACCGGCTTAATACTATTTGGTAGAATCGAATAGGGTTTGTTTCATCGTCATGCGCGCCACGACTTCGGCCAACGGTATGGCGCCGACTTTATCGGCTTCCGCCAGCGCGGCCCTGGCTTCTCGCAAAGTTATCTCCTGCTCGAGGGTTTCCAGCAGGCGCAGGTCTTCGATGGGCACCACCGCCGCCAGCGCCTTACCGCGCCGCGTGATCACCGTGCGGCGTTTCCCATATGCAGTGTGATTGATGATCTCCGCAAATTCTTTCCGCGCATCGGCAATTGTCATATCGGTCATTCCATGCTCCTTTCAAATGCAGCTATTACTTGTACAAATGAGAATACTTGTAATTATAGTACAAGTTATCCACTCCATCGTCAAGGAAATGATCTGCACATTCAACCCATCCACTCCCGCGCAACCGGCAAATCGCCAGGGTGATCCACATCGAAGGCCAGCTCGGCGTAGGGGGAGCAGTACCCCCGGCAGTCGAGCTTCACCACCTTGCTGACGTGCCGCTCGATCTCCGGCACGGTGATCCAGCCGTATCTGGCGCGGAGCAGGAACAGCAGGCCGAACATGCCGGCGACCTTCCAGTGCTCGCGGTGCGCGCCGATGACCTGCTCGACCAGCGGGCGGAGCTGCCGGAAGGCCGCCGGGCGGAAGAGCGCCATGCTGCTGCCGGTGAGGGCGGCGTCGCGCAGCTTGATGAACACCCATTCCCGCTCGCCGAACCGCCGCAGCACCGTCTCGCGCGCGACGTAGGGGTAGCAGATATCGCAGTCGGGCGCGTGCTCGAGCAGGTCGCCGATCATCGCCGGGGTGAGGAGCGGCGTGTCGGCGGTGGCCAGCAGCATGCGCCCGCTGCCCGGCAGGGCATCGATGCCGCGGTAGAGGTTTTCCGCCCGCGTGGCGCCCTCCGCCAGGATGACATCCGCCAGCCCCGGTCTGACTACCTCCCGCAGTGCCGGCGGGCCCACCAGCGCGATGCGCCCCACCCCCGGCGTCCCGCGGAACGCCGCCAGCACGTGCTCGACCATGGGCCGCCCCGCCAGCGGGATCAGGCTCTTGCAATTCACCCCCGCTTCCCGGCGAAGCCCCTCGTCCTCCACCGTCCCGCCGCCCAGCATGATGATGTCGATCATGGCAAGCCCCCGTGCGAGTGATAAGTGATGGGTGATAAGTGATAAGCACGTTGTTCCAGCGCGAGGTAACCGGTTTTGAAATCACCTCATACCTTAAAAACATTCGCAGAAAGTTCAATGACGAGAAAGCCCGGCACTTATCACTTATCACCTATTACTTATCACTAATTTTACCATAAAAAAACGCCTGCCGCCCTTACCTGACAGGGCGGCAGGCGGCGCCAAAGCCGGGTGGGTGGTTCCGGCGTCAGCGCCAGAAGTAGTGCCAGGCGTAGTCCAGATCGACGCTCTTGCCGGGGTCGAGCCGCAGCTTCCACGTTACCTGCGCGTTGCCGTTCAGCCGCGACCACCAGTAAGGCCAGTTGTACCAGCCCCACCAGTAAGGCGAATTCGGCATCACCAGGTATTGGTCTTCGTCGAGGGCGCCGATATGCAGAATCTTGCCGTCATGGCCCGCTTCGTCGATGTCGCCCAGCACCTGCCGGCTCACTTCCAGCTCGATCGGCTGGGTCAGGCGATTCGTCACCGTTACCGTGCCCGCCAGATCGATTCGCATATACTGGTTACCGTCCCAGTTCACCGCGTTGGGCGTCCGCTTTGTCTCCTTGTCCTGCTTCTTCACCTGCACGTCCACCGCGGTGGTCATGTCCAGGTCGGTCTCCGCTCCCACGGCGGTGTAGGTCATCATCCCCTGCGCCAGCAGGCGGCCCTGGCGGAAGATCAGCGCCGGCGCGGTGGTGAGCGGGTATTCGCTCTTATTCGTCAGGCGGAGCTTGTGCATCGCCTTCGGTGCGTTGAACAGCCGCGCCAGCTCGGCCTGCTGCTGCGTATTGAACTGCCGGAACACCTCCCGCGGCGGGGTATACGTCAGGTTGAGAAGGTAAATGTCCTGATACGGGATGGTGAATTCCGCCACCGGCACTACCATCCGCTCGCCCTTCTTCAGCGACAGGTGCCGGAGGGTGAAGACGAACAGGTCCTCGTTCTTCTCCCCACCGCCGATCTCCGGGCCGAGATCCATGGATTGCGGCGCGTTGACCGGCGGCCGTTCCATCATGCGCGCGGACTGCGACATGATGGCATTGGAGAAAGCGTAGCCGGTGCGCGCGTCGCCTTCCTGGAAGTAGCCGGAGAGCTGCGTCGCCGCCTGCTGTACTGCCATCGGGTCCACTGTGTCCTTGAAGGCGAAGGACGGCACCCCGATCACCAGGTTGGCGGTCACGTCCCGCAGGTCGGTGATCTCGTTCAGCAGCGTGGCCTGCAGCTTGACCACCGCGTTGCCCTTTCCGTCGATATCGACGTGGTAATTCGGAATCCAGCGGATGCCGCGCTGCAGGTAGACCATGCCCACCGCCGCCTCCTTCGCCGGCTCGCGGGCGCCCCAGTCCATGGCAAGGGTGAGCACGTTGCGGTTTTCCGCCACGCCGGTGGTCGCTTTCGGCTCCGCGCCGTCGGGTATTTTATAATCGATCGACTGAATGCGGTCGAGCGGGATCACCTTCACGCCGTCGGCCGTCTTCACCGCCACCAGGTTCTCCTTCGGCTGCAGCAGCTCCTTCGAACCGAACAGCTTCACCGCCTCGCGCGCCTCCTTCCGCGCCAGCGTGCCGAGGATGACGGCGGAATAGGTGACGCCGTTCTCGTTGACGACCGCCTCCGCGTTGGGGTTGGCGTCGATCAGCTCGCGCAAGTTCTGCACCGGGCGCTGCGTTTCTACCTTGCGCTGGCCGGAGATGACCGCCGTCAGCTTCGCGCCCTGCTCTGCGCTGTACGGCCAGAAAGTGCCGATCACCGGCCTGGGCAGGTTCTCCAGCGTGAGATTCCCGTCCGCATCGACTGGCAGCATGCCCTCGTGCAGCATGAAGGCGTGCCCGTCTTTGAAGATGGTCACCTCCTTCACCGGCATCTTCGCCAGCAGCTCCGCCGGTATCGCCTCCCCCTGCGCCGGCTCAGCCGGTGGAAGATTGAGCACGGGAACCTCCGGGGGTTGCATTCTCACCTGCGCCCGCGCGGCGAGGGAGAGGAGGCAGAGACAGACGAGCAACAAAAATGATAGTTTCATGGTCGTTTCCTTTCGGAGTGGTGTCATTCCTTATACGCATATGGCGGGTGATTCGTTACAGCTCTTTCCCATGCTCTTGCTCTTAATCTTGCTCTTGCTCTTAATCTTGCTCTTGCTCTAAGTCGGATATCTGACCGGTCTGATGACCGACTGGTCCGACTGGTCTGACATGTCCGACATATCCGATAGCCGTCTTAGAGCAAGAGCAAGATTAAGAGCAAGAGCATGAGAAGTAGGAATATGAGTATGAAATACCCGGCAGGGATACCACTCTCCACGGTAAATAAAGTATCCATAACCTATCGACGGGAGAACAACCATGCAATATACCCACCTTGGCCGCTCCGGCCTCGTAGTCAGCCGGCTGTGCCTGGGCACGATGAATTTCGGTTGCTACACCAGCGAGGCCGACAGCTGCGCCATCATGGACCGCGCGTTGGAGGACGGCGTCAACTTTTTCGACACCGCCAACAACTACGGCGGCAACCTGGGACCCGAGCGGGGTCACCGCGGGTGGACTGAAGAGATCATAGGCCGCTGGTTCGCGCAGGGCGGCGGTCGCCGTGAGAAGGTGGTGATCGCCAGCAAGCTTTACACGAATGCCGACCCCTGGCCCAACGACGGCAAGCTCTCCGCCCGGCATATCAAAATGGAGTGCGAGGCCACCCTGCGCCGCCTGCAGATCGATTGCCTCGATCTCTACCAGATGCATCACATCGACCGCGCCACGCCGTGGGAGGAGATATGGGAAGCGATGGAGCAGCTCCGCCGCGAGGGGAAGATTATCTATTGCGGCAGCAGCAACTTCGCCGGCTGGCACATCGCGCAGGCGCGGGAGCGGGCGGCGAAGCGCAACTTCTTCGGCCTGATCTCCGAGCAGAGCATCTATAACCTGAACACCCGCGCCATCGAGCTGGAGGTGATTCCCGCCTGCCAGGGCTACGGTCTCGGCCTGATCATCTGGAGCCCGCTCGCCGGCGGCCTGCTTGGCGGCGTGCTGCAAAAACCGGTGGAAGGCCGCTCCGAGCGGCTGGCGGCAAAGGTCGAATCGATGAGGCCGCAACTGGAAGCCTACGAGAACCTGGCAAAGGAGCTGGGACTCCATCCCGCCAACCTGGGGCTGGCCTGGCTGCTGCATCAACCCGCGGTGACCGCCCCCATCATCGGCCCGCGCACCATGGAGCAGCTCGACTGCGCGCTGGAAGTGCCTGAAATCAAGCTGGATGACGAGACGCTGAAAAAGCTGGACAATCTCTTCCCCGGCCCCGGCGGAGCGGCTCCGGAAGCGTATGCGTGGTGATTAGTGGCGAGTGGCCTGATAACATCAAGTTTGCCATTTACCGAGCGCAAAGGTGCGAACGCGAGGGCAGAGAAAGAAAGCTTATCATATTTTCTGTACTAATCTTTCGTTTCTGGTTTTCATGCGAAGATTTAGAATGTTCACGAAATGCCCAAATAGGCAAGCTCAGTCCGGTGGTTGAGTAGGTAGGAAAGCTGATCGATTCTTTCCACCGTTCTTGTACCGTATCGAAACCACCGCGTGGAAAGCCTAAAGCCACCGTGGGGAAAGCCAATTTGGTTGCGGCTCTACCGCGCTGTGCCTCTGTGTTTAATAGAAGCAACTGGCGATGACACTCGCCACTGGCCACTAACTACGTGATAGATTGTGCCCGCGGTCGTTTTACGATAAAATAATCGGCAATCCGCTGTGCCAGGAGGTGTGGTCATGCGTGCAATCTTCTTCCTCCCCCTCTTACTCGTGCTCGGCAGCCTGCCGCTGTGGGCCGCGGCGCCGTTGACGCCGGGGCAGGTGGCGGAATATACGGCGATGTTGCAAGGTGGCAACGAACAACTGTGTGTGGATGCTGCCGGCAAGCTGGCGATGGATGGGCAGTCGGACTTACTGCTGGCGACGCTGAAATCAGACCAAGCTTCCCGGCGCCTGGCCGTCGTCTTCGCTTTGCGGAATTGCCTGAATGAGAAAGTCGCCGATGAGTTGATGGCGATATTGAAGAACGATGCTGAACCGCGAGTGCGCCTTGCTGCGGTGGGCGTCCTCAAGCTGGCCTACATCCGGCCTGAGTTGAAGGATAAGCGGCCGGAAGTCGAGGCGGCATTCAAAGCCGCGGCCAACGATGCCGATGGACCTGTCGCTGTGGAGGCAATCGTCAACGTTGCAAGGACGGCGCCGGATTATGTCGATTTCCTCCTCGACGTGCTGGCCCATGGCTGCGTCGGGCTGGCCCGCGGCCAGGCGGCGACTATGCTCGCTATGACAAAGGACGCGCGGTCGAAGGATGCGCGAATTTACCATGCGTTAATTAAAGCGATATCCGACCCGGATATCGAAGCGAGCAGTCGGGCCGTTACCGCCCTCGGCCAGCTTGGCGACGGGCGGGCGGCACCGCTGCTGCTGGAGCTGTTGCAGGATCGGAAACGTCCCCCGCAATTGCTTGCCGCCTCCGCCCAGGCGCTGGCCGCGCTGGCCGCGCCGGAGGTGCTTGAACCGCTGTTGGCCCTGGTCGAGACCGGAGAGCCGGAGATACATGAACAGGCGCTTATCGCTCTCGGCGGATACACCGACCCGCGTGTGGCGCCGTTGATGGTCACTGCGTTGACCGATAAAGCCGACTGGGCGCGCGCCAGCGCCGCCCGCATCCTGGGCGAGCTGAAATATGCCCCCGCCGCCGGCGCCCTGCTCGTGCAGCTACCAAAGGAAACAGGCAAAACCGCGCGTTTCGAAATGCTGCGGGCGCTGGCCTTGCTGGCCGAACCCCGCGCGCGCGAGCTGTTCACCGCGGCGCTCGACGAGAAAGGCCTGCTTCGCCTTACGGGCATCCAGGGCCTGCTGGCGCTGAATGAAGAGCGCGCCTTTGCAATCGTGACGGAAATGCTGCGGGATCCATCATCTACGGAAGCTTTTCATGCGGTCAGGCTCCTTGGCTTTACCGACAGCCCGCTCGTTATCGAGCCGTTGCTGCAATATATTCAGCGCAAGAAAGAGCAAATAACCGGGGAGCTGACCGGCGGGGTATGGACCGGCGAGGAACTGAATGCGATCCGCAAGTTCACCGGCGGCAATTTGAACGGCTTTACGGATGATCCAACGGCGCCGGTGACCATCGGCGTCAAGCGCGCCGACGGTGGGCCACTTATCGCCGGCGAAGTGGTGGAGGCGCTGGTCACCCTTTACAACACCTCGAAGCAGGCAGTGGTGGTGCTGCGGTTGATGCCCATGTTTCACCAGGGAGAAGATCCGATCGTTCTCGCCGGTCCCGTTTATGGCGATGTGACCGAGAAGGAAGGAGGATACATTCACGACTTCGTCGCCCAGCAACCTTCAAAAATTCCGCTGCATGCCGGGCTGCTGCTGCCGGGGCAGGCAATGCAGGTGAAGGTTACCTACCGGCCGGTAGGCTTCAACGAGTGCTTCCTCGTCAGCTACCTGCGGGCCGCGCGGCAGTATGACGGCACGCCCGCCTCGCTGGCGCCGTTGTCGGTATTCATCCCCGACCCGGCTAAAGATAACCTTGAATCGCGTGCTTACGAACCCTTTACCGATGCCGGCTGGCGCGCCCTCTGCAAATCCATGCCGGTGGCCGAGCCCACCGGACCCGGCGCCGCTGAACGCGCCGTCATTGTAAAAATGGTACCCGGAACCGTTATGTTGGAAGCGCCGGTAATAACCTCACTACGCACCGTCTTTGGCGATTTCCCGATCCTCGAACAGCTTCGCGGCAAGGCCGCGGAGATTGCGGGCCGTCCCGCGGATGAGCTGGCGCTGGGGTATTCGAAGGCACTGGGCGGATATGTAGTGATCGAGGATCATAAGCGATGGCTGCTGGTCGATGACTTCCAGACGGAGAGGGGTAAAACGCTGCCCGCCTTCCCGCTGCAATTGCTGAAAGACGCGGACCGGGGCAAGGTGCGGGTGCAGATCGACCCCCGGCAGCCCGATGCCGAACCGGAAGGCGAAAAATTCTGGGATGTCTACCCGGTGGAGCGAGGCGACGGCATGTATACCCACGGCCTGTTCATCACCGTGGATGCCGCCGGTCTGCCCGCCTTCCTCGACGCCGTGCTCGCGCATCACGGTTCGCTGGAGATGGATCAATATTTCTTCAGCTCGCGGTATTATAAACTGAAGATGTAACGTATAAGGGCAGCGCGTGGACAATCGCCCATCCAGCCGTCTTGCCAACGCCATGGGCAGCTCGTTTGCCGGCGTCATCTCCTCTTTCTTCCACCGAGCCCGGCTCCAGCTCCGGCAACGGCGAGGACGGCTCCTCCGGCGGAGGAGGCGGGGGAGGATAGGAGCAAGTGATAAGTGATAAGTTATTAAATACAAGTATTAAACTTATCACTTATCACTCATTCCTTCAAACTCCCCACTGTCAACACGCCAACCGCGGGCTCCGCGTCCGTCGGCTCTCCGGCGGGCGCATCGCCTGCCGCGGCGGTCACGGCATATGGCGAGCTGCTGCCCAGCAACTCCCGCACTTCGTCGAAGCCTTCCCGCGCCTTTGCCCCCGCGGAGGGATCGAGCCGGTAAAGCAGGCTGGTGAACTCCCCGGCGTGAACCAGCTCTTCCTGCGCTATGTCGAACAGCACCTTTTTCGCGTCTTCGTTACCGGTCGCTTCCATGTGCGACAGATACAGGTGAACCGCTTCGAGCTCCGCCGCGATATCCAGCATGATGGCGCGGGCAAGCTCGCCGTGCGTCATCTCGCGCGGCACGTTTCCGGGAAAGGGATCGAGAAAAGCCGGCATGACAATGCTCCTTTGCTCCGCATTATAACGGCAGACCGATAGCCCGGGTTAGGCAAGTTGAACCAATTGTCGGAAAAACAATACATCAACAGCGCGAATCCCCTCTCACTCTTTCTCATACTCAACCTGAAACTTGAAACTTGGAACCTCGAACCTGGAACCTCGAACTTCTTTGGCAAATCTACGCCCGACGTGTATAGTATATGTCCTGCAGACCTGTTCATCGGAGTTTAATGTGAAAGAGAAGATAACGATATTGCTGGAAGGCTGGCTGGCGCCGCTGCGCGATGACTTCGGGGTGACCGTCACCCGCGAAATGATCGAGCTGCCGCACCCGCCCGACCCGAGCCTGGGCGATTACGCCTTGAACCTGCCGCTGCGACTGGCAAAGCTGGCGAAGAAGGCGCCGATGGTCATCGCCGCCCGCATCGCGGAGCTGCTGAAGGCGCAAACCGAGTGGTTCGGCAGCGCCGTGACTGCCGCGCCCGGCTATGTGAACCTTACCATCGCCGATGAAGCGCTGGCGCGACTGCTGGACGCGAACGAGCATGACGTTGACCTGGGACTGCGCAAGCTGGGCGAGCCGGAGACGGTAGTGGTCGATTATTCGGGCGTGAACATCGCCAAGCAGATGCACGTCGGCCACCTGCGCTCGAACATCATCGGCGATTCCATCGCGCGGATATTGCAGGCGCGTGGCGAGCGGGTAATCCGCCAGAGCCACCTCGGCGACTGGGGGCTGCCCATCGCCATGGTGCTGTGGAAGGCGGCGCCGGAATTGCGCCGCATCGAGGCGGAAGGCAAGGACCCGCTGCGGGAAATAACCCTGACGCAACTCGAGGATTTCTACCGCGAGGCTACAGCCGCGAGCAAATCCGACCCCGCGGTTGCCGAAGAGGTCCATCAGAACCTCGTTCGCCTGCAGAACGGCGATCCGCAACTGCTCGCCGACTGGCAGGCAATCACGCGTATCTCCATGCGGGCGGTGTATAAGATTTACGACGAGCTGGGGGTAAGTCTGCGTCAGGAGGACGAGCGCGGCGAGAGCTTCTACCGGGACATGCTTGCCGACACCGTCGCCTCCCTCGACGCCTGCGGGGTGCTCGTCGAATCGCGCGGGGCGCAGTGCGTCTTCCTGCCGCAGTTCAAAGGCAAAGACGGCCAGCCGCTGCCGGTTATCGTGCGAAAAACCGACGGTGCCTTCAACTACGACACCTTCGACCTGGCGGCGATCCGCTTCCGCATCGAGGAGCTGGGCGCCGACCGCATCATCTACGTCACCGACGCCCGCCAGGCGCTGCACTTCGCCCAGGCCTTCGGCGTGGCGAGCGCCTGCGGCTGGACGCACCGCGAATCGGGTGAAATAGCCCTCGAGCACGTGACCTTCGGCGCCGTGCTGGGCGAGAACGGCAAGCCGCTCAAAACGCGCGGCGGCGAGAACATCAAGCTGGCCGAGCTGCTGCGGGAGGCGGTGGACCGAGCCTACGCGGTGGTTAACGAGAAGAATCCCGGCCTGCCGGAAGAAAAGAAACAGCAGGTTGCGCGCGCGGTGGGTATCGGCGCGGTGAAATACGCCGATCTATCCATCGACCGCAACCGGGATTACGTCTTCTCCTGGGATCGCATGCTGGCGCTGAACGGCAACACCGCGCCCTACCTGCAATACGCCCACGCGCGCATCTGCTCGATCTTCCGCAAGGGCGGCATCGACGAGGAGGCGATCGCCGGGCCGTTCACCGTCGCCCACCCCGCCGAGCGAGCGCTGGCGCTGAAGCTGCTGGAGTTCCCGGAGGTGGTGGCCGAGGTGGAAAAGGAGCTGCGCCCGCACACGCTGTGCACCTACCTGTATGAGCTGGCGGCGCTCTTCTCTACTTTCTATGATAACTGCCCGGTGTTGACAGCGGAGACAGCCGAAATCCGTGCCTCTCGCCTGTTCCTCTGCCGGGTGACGCAGGAGACGCTCGCGCGCGGGCTGGACCTGCTGGGTATCCAGGCGCCGCGGGAGATGTAAAGCGTAGGAACCGTCCCAACAGGTGATCTTGAAAAGGAACGAGGCGACAGATACCGAAGGATTATCTTGACTATCTTTTCAATCCTTTTCTACCGCGGCAAACTCGGAGATATAGCTCATGAAGATCACCGATATCGAAGTCATCCCCGTGCAGGCGCCCGGACGCACGCTGGCGCCCGTGCTGGTCTCAACTGACGAGGGCATCACCGGCGTGGGCGAGGCGGGGCTGCAGCGGCGCTGGAAGGCTATCGAGGGCGCGGTCGAGCACATGAAGCGCTGGCTGATCGGCGAGGACCCCATGCGCATCGACCACCTCTGGCAGCGCATGTTCCGCGGCGGCTTCTATCCGGCGGACCGGCTCATCGGCTCCGCCATCGCGGGGATCGACATTGCGCTGTGGGATATCAAGGGGAAGGCGCTGGGCGCGCCCATTTACCAACTGCTGGGGGGGCGCTGCCGCGATTGGGTGCAGTGCTTCCTCACCCCCGGCTACTCTCCTGCCATGATGGCGGAGACCACCGATTGCTTCAAATTCATGACCGCCGGCCTGGATGAACCGAGTTCTACCGCCGCGCAGGCAAAATGGTGCCTGGAGCAGGGGCACAAATTCTTCCGCATCGGCCCGCCGTCCGACGGCGACCTGTTCGAGCCGCGCGTGGCGGTGCGGCGGCTGCTGGACAACCTGCGCGCCGCCCGCGAAGCCGTCGGCGATAAGTTGGAGCTGATGATCGACGCCCATGGCCGGCTGAACCTGGCGGAGGCGCTGCTCTTTTGCCGGGAAGCGTGGGACCTGCAGCTTTACCTGGCGGAGGACCTGCTGCACTCGGAGCACCCGGACGGCTACCGGCAACTGCGCGCGCACACCGCCATCCCGCTGGCCGCCGGCGAGCAGTGGGCGAACAAGTGGGAGTTCCGCCAGGTTATCGAGGAGGAGCTGGTCGATTACGTGCGCATCGACATCTGCATCGCCGGCGGGCTGACCGAGGCGAAGAAAATCGCCGCCATGGCGGAGACGCACTTCATCCAGACGCTCTGCCACAATCCCCTCGGGCCCATCAACACCGCGGCGGCGCTGCACCTGGACCTGGCCTGCCCCAACGCCGGCCCGCAGGAAGTCATCTACCCACCCGCCACCATGCTGCCCGACGTCTTTGGGTGCGCCTTCGAATTGCAGGGTGACCGCCTCACCGTCCCCACCGCCCCCGGCCTGGGCATCGCCTTCAACCGCGAAGCGGCCCTGCGGCACCCCGCCGACATGACCGAGCCCCCCCACTTCCACTGCGCGGACGGCGCGTTTACGAATTATTAGTACTTTAGGGGTTGAAGAATATCAAGTTGTTGGATCACAATTACGCTAAATCAAGCAAGCTCAGTCCGGTGGTTGAGTAGGCAGGTAAGCTGATCGATTCTTTCCATCGTTCTTATGCCGTATCGAAACCACCGCGTGGAAGCCTGATTGAAAGCCTGAATTGTTGGGTTGTGGGCACAGCCCACGTCGGATTTTAGATTGTAATAGGTACCAAAACAATCCAAAATCCAAAATCCAAAAATTGGGAGATTTTATGCCAGACATTTTCACCGATTCCAACGGTCGCCCCCGCCTCCTCTGGGGCGCGGCCGTCAACACCGGCAGCCCGCGGGTGGCGGAGATGGCGGGGCGCGTGGGATTCGATATTACCTGGCTCGAGATGGAGCACGCCTCCGCGCCCGACCTGGCCGCCGCGGAGGCGCTCTGCGTGGCCACCGAGGCGGGCGGCGCAATCCCGCTTATCCGCGCCATGGGCTACCGCCGCGAGCATATCTTGCAGGCGCTGGAGGTGGGCGGGCGCGTTATCGTAGTTCCCATGGTGAACGATGCCGCCGCCGCGCGGGAAATCGTCCGCTGGGGCAAATTTCGCCCGCTCGGCGAGCGCGGCTACAACACGCGCAGCCGCGCGGCGGGCTTCGGCATCGAGCTGCTGTCCATGGAGCGCATGAACGCGGAGAACTGGCTCTTCCCGCAGATCGAGACGCTGGAGGCGGTGCGTAACCTGGACGAGATCATCGCGGTGAAGGGTCTGGGCGGCCTCTTCATCGGCCCGGGCGATCTTTCCTGCGATCTGGGCTGCCCCGGCGATATGACCGATTCCCGCCTGCGCGAGATAGTTTGCGACTGCATCGCCCGCGCCCGCTCCGCCGGCCTGCACGCCTCCATCCTCGTCAACCCCGGCCCCCTCCTCGACGCCGCCCTCGCCGCCGGCGCCGACCTATGCATAATAGCCTCCGACATGGGCGCTATAATTCAGGTATGGCGGGAGCAATTGCGGATAATTCATTCTCAGGATGAATAGGATGGTAAGGATAATTCAGGATATCCAAATATGAAAGATATGATATCCCGTCAATTAACATGATATTAATCGCTTGTCAGTTAGAAAATCTTAATAATTCTTTATATTTTAAGGGCAATTAACATGATATTAATCGTTTTCCAACTTAATAACAGATTATCATCAACAGAAGATTAACCTGGTGAGTTGGAATCATGAGTTGGCCTTAAAAAACTACCTGAATTGAGATAGGATAGAAATGACTGATACTGATATTGACAAATCAGAAATAGCGTGGATAATGGTGAATAGACAGCCCTTCGCTTAATTGCTATTGGTAATGCAATCGATGCAGTGGTTAAGAAAGGATACTTAACAATTTAAGGAGGCGAAACATGTTCTATAAATCTATCCATTTTTTACTGGTTATTTTTCTGATATCTGCAGTGATGCCGGCCCTAGCACAATATTATGTCGGACGATATCAAAATGTGACCGGAGAGTCTTTACCGGTTAGATGCGCTCAATGCCATATCATTACGTATAGCCAGGATCCTGATTTGCATGGCGGTCTTTTTTCACGTGTATTTGCAGGTGTTTTTACTACTGATGGTGAACGCGATTACTGGGCGAGAACTGGATACACTTTTAGGACTGATCAAACAAGTGAGGAGATATTTTTCGAGTATAGAAGAGGCGCTCCAACCTATGCGATAATACACGAAGAAGATACTCCACTGGGTACAGGTGAACATAATTGTAAGGTAGTGCAAGACGAAGAAACCGGTGTATGGACTGCATATTATGACGGAACGTCTTGGAAGTCATCAACAGGTAATACCAATTGGGCAGGTTATAAGGCCGAATATTGTGGTCAAGTTAATTATGACACCGTGCAACTCATGGGTGACGACAATGAAAGAATTAGTTTCCGTTTGTTTAGATATAAAGACTCGGCTGGAAATTGGACAGATCCACCAATCTGGCCGTCTAGTAATTATGATCATGATACGAATTTATGGGAACGACTAGATTTAGCGGCAAATAAAATGTTTTATATATGGGATAAGAATCCATAATGTTGAATATTGTATTATAAATGAAGAAGTCTGTGAATTACTCTACCGAAAGAATAACTCTGCATGAGAATGAAAGGAGAAAGTTGAGATGCGAACGTTGCTGTTCTTCGCGGTGTTGGCGATCACCCTGCTGATCTCCATTCCGTGGTTCACAAACCGTTGCTTCAGCCAGAATTCCGCTCAATCGACGAACCAGGATGAAGCAATACCGAATCCGCAACCGCAAACCACCTTCACGGAAGGCGCGGAGGTGATAACCACCTTCATGGAAACTCCGCTCGATGTACCCGTTACGCGGAATCAGGCGGTGCAGATCACCAGCGCCTTGTTGGGCATCGATCCGCCGGAAAGCTGCCCGGCCAGGCTGGGTCTGGCTACCGATAATACGGTGCCTTGCATGAAAGTCGTCGATCGCCCGGCCTGGGAAATCACCTATGAAAACCTGGCGGTTGCCTTGCCCGGGATGGAAGGGTCGAAGCCGGAATTCTCCACGTTGATCTGCCTGCTGGATGCGCGGACCGGCGCGCTGTTGAAGATATCGACGCTGCCGCCCGCCCTGGGCTACGAACCGGGTGAATTAGAATATATGATGCCCAAGTTAAACGAGAGCTTCACCGCCATCGAAGCTGCCGGGCTGCCGGAAGCCGCTGTCATGCCACTCATCCCGCTGCTTGGCGAGATCGAAAAAAAGGAAAAGAATACCGTCAAAACGGCAAAACAGCTTACGGTATTTCTCGGTCTGTATACTAAACCTTTTTCGAAGATAGCTGACAGCCCGCATTGGCTCGTGCAGACCGGGGGATTGCAGATGCCCTACGGCGAATTCACAACTACCAATGCATGCTTCTGGATCGATGCAAAGAGTGGAGATTTTCATGGAAAAAGATTTGTTTCATATTAATTGCGACAAATAAGCAGGACCGATAATTACGAGCACCTGGCCTTCACCGCCGGCGGCAAACACCTGCGCCGAGCCATCGGCGGTGGGTCAGGGATGGGGTTGTTCGTCTATGAGGTATCGGTGGTCTGAATAAATACAAATCTTTTCAATCTTAAACATCTTTTCAATCTTTTTTCAAAGCGCTTCCCGTTTTACCTCACCAGTATTCGAGGCTTCGGTACTTTGCGAACCGGCTGGTAATGGCGGATGGCGGCGGCGTCCACCCCGCTGTCCGCGAGGACCTGCTCGAAATAAGTGTGGAGCCCCAGTTCGTGCTGCGCGTGGGCGTCCAGGCCGAAGGCAACGCGGGCGCCGATTTGCGCCGCGCGTTGCAGCACATATGCGTCCCGCGCGAACGGCACGTGAGCGTTGATCTCAATCGCCACCCCGGCGTTTTTTACCCGCAGCAGCGTCTCGTCGATCACTTCGTCCGGCACTTCCACCCCCGCCCCGAACGCGCGGAACGGATGGCCGAGGATGTCGATGGGGTAGTAAAGCAGCATGTCGAGCTGCCTGAAATGTTCGGCGAACCGATCGTGCGCTTCCGGCAGGTAATGGATGGAGCCGATCACCACGTGCAGGTACGGCCAGAGCATCGGCTCCATGCTCAACGAGCCGTCGCACGCCACCTCGACCTCCAGTCCGCCGAATATCTTCTCGCCGTCGCACGTGTTGTGCAGCCGCTCGAGAAATTGCACTGTTTTCTCTTCACGCAGCGCGCTGTTCAGCCATAACCGCTCCGGCTGGTAATACCACTGGTGCGGCCATGGTTCGTCTTCGGGAAGAATGCCCAGCGCGAAGGCGTGCTCGGTGAGGGCGAAGGAGCGCCAGTGACCCTGCCGCAGCATGCGCCGGTAAACCTCGGGGGTCAGATCCCCCTCCGCGCAATAAGAAAATCGCGCCCCATCGCCTGTGTGATTGTGCCAGCTTGACCAGATCATGCGTCCATCATTGCTTCGTTAGATTGAGTTGTGATAACAACGGCTGCAACAGCAAAGAAAGGCTCCGCCGCGAAGGTGCGGCCCAGTTGCGCGCGCATGCCGGACGGGTCCGCGCAGGACTCCGGCAGTGGAATGCCGGCCACGCCGCGCGAGCGGGCAGCTTCGGCCGTCTCCAGCACCAGCGCGCAGGCGCCTTCGCCCAGCGGATCGGCGCCCAGCGCGCCTTCGGCAACCAGCGCGCGGTAGAGCGGCTCGCTGATCGCATCTACGCCCACGGCAAGGATGACATCGGCGCGGCCGAGTTGCAGCGCCTCCACTGCGCTCTCCAGCGCCTGCCGACCCGCGCCCGTTCCCGCGAAGGCGCCGTGATGGCCGCCCAACCCGAATTCGATGGCCGCCAGGCTGGCCGGAGTGTTCAGGTACATATGGCTGAACAGCAGCGGGTTGGCCAGCCGCGCCCCCTTCTGCCGCAGCGCGGCGCTGTAAATCTGCATGGTGTTCAGGCAGCCGAACTCGCTGCCCATCACCACGCCCATTCGCCGGCGGTCGCGACCATCCGGCGCCACGCCGGCGTCTTCCAGCGCCAACTGTCCGGCGGCGAGGGTGAAGGCCGATGCGCGATCCAGATAGGTTTTTGCGCTGGGGAGAATGGCGTCCAGGTCGAACTCCCGGACTTCCGCGGTGGGATGGATCCCACCGCGCTTCTCCGCGGTTGGGTGATCCGCCTGAAACAGGCTCAATGGCGATACGCCGCCGGCGCCTCCCGCCAGACCCGCTTGCCACGCCGCGCGCCCGATGCCGATGGCGGATACGGGACCGATGCCGGTGACCACAACGGGTGTCATATCGCCTCGCTCCCCCGTGGATCCGGCATTCGCTGTTGCCGTCGCTCCTCGTAGTTGGTCAGCACGTCGCGCGTCTGGTGATACACGTAGGCGATGGCGGCGAAGTCATCCGCGAAGCCCACCAGCGCGAACCAGTCGGGAATCAGGTCGCTGGGAATTATCAGGTAAAGCAGCGCGGCCCCGATCATCGCCTTCGGCTTCCAGGACTCGGCCGGATCGCGAAAATAATCATACATCAACCGCACGCGGTCCAGCATGACGCCGCCCATTTGCGACCGGCGGACGGCCGCTTCCAACTGCTCGCCGATCAACTGCCGGCCATCGGGCGTCGCTACCAGCCGGGTCAGGTCGCGCAGCATCGCCGACAGATCGCGCCAGGAAAATTTCGGTCGCCGTTTCATAATGCCTGCCGGGGGAGATTCGACAGGCTTTCCCTCCCACCTCTTTTTTCGTACCCGCCGTGCATTTTTTCAAAACAACCTCGGCAATCCCAAATCCCATAAAAACCTGCAAGTTATAAACTTCCTGTTTACCCTCTTGTTCAATCGACGGTTCTGTCGTAAAATAAATGGTATTGGAATGCTTGCCCTTCGGGCAGAGAGGGAACCGGCGGATGCCTGCCTGCGTTCAGGACGATTTTCTCCCTTCCACGGACCTGCCGCGCCCCCGACGGCGGATTACGGCCCGTGCGCGCCGCCTGCCGGCTGAACGCTGCCGCGATTACATCTCCACCGCCGGCTTCTTCGGCGCCGACGAGTTCAGCTATACCATTCAGGACCCGGATGGCTTGACCGATACCGCCTCCGTCTTCGTCACTGTGGACAACATCGACGACAGCGTG
>Ga0172369_10004044_pt1 | contig 18923 bp, 16 predicted proteins | sample LakKiv25m_FD_114539 | JGI IMG/M metagenome (GOLD analysis project Ga0172369, IMG submission 114539) | Freshwater microbial communities from Kabuno Bay, South-Kivu, Congo - kab_022012_11.25m | ecosystem: Environmental > Aquatic > Freshwater > Lake | place: Democratic Republic of the Congo...
CACGATCGACGGTCCCGATGCGTCGTCGGTGGATGTCGTCAGCCCGAAACCGGACGCAGCCATCACGTGCCCCGGCTACGACTTCCCCGGCACGCCGAGTTGCTGCACGTGCAAAGGCTCGAACTGCGATCCAAATGGCTGCTTCGGTGGCTGGCTGTGCAACACCAAGACCTGCAAGTGCAATACCTTGCCAGTCCAATGCGGCGGCGCGCCGTATGACGCAGGCAGCACGCAAGACACGTCGGCCAACTGCGGCGCCCTCGACAGCCCACCCAAGCCGAGTTGCTGCGCGTGCAAGGGCACGAACTGCGCGCTCAACGGCTGCTTTGGCGGCTGGTTCTGCAACCACGACTCGTGCAAGTGCCAGCCACCTCCCGACCCGGCGACGTGCGGCGGCGTCGTCGATGTGATCAGCAGCCCTGATGTCGCGCCCGCCTTCGATGTCACGGCGTCGGACGCGGGCGGCAGCGTCATCCCGCCCAGCGGCGGCACGCTGGACCACCTCGACTTCGCGATCGTCGGCGACACGCGCCCGCCTTCCAAGAACGGCAACAGTTTCTATCCGACCGCGGTGATCACCAAGATCTGGCAGGATGTCCAGGCCGAGCTGCCGCATCTGCCCTTTGCCGTGACCACAGGCGATTACCAGTTTTCTTCGCCTTCCTCGAACAATGCGGCGATCCAGCTCGATCTCTACCTCGCCGCGCAAAAGAACTTCACGGGCACGGTGTTCCACACGCTGGGCAACCACGAGTGCACGGGCGCGACCGCTTCGAATTGCGGGCCGGGCAATGCCGACGGCATGCCGCTCATCTATCAGACTTTCTTGCAGAAGATGCTGGTACCGCTCGGGGTGCAGAAACCGTATTACAGCCTGCACATCCAGGCAAAAGACGGCAGTTGGACGGCAAAATTCGTGTTCGTCGCGGCCAACGCCTGGGATGCAGAGCAATTTGTCTGGCTGGAACAGCAGATGGCGCAACCGACGACCTACACCTTCGTCATGCGGCACGAGGCGAGCTACGCGGCGCAGGCGCCAGGGGTGTCGCCCAGTGGCGAGATCATCAAGAAATACCCGTACACACTGCTGATTGCCGGGCACACGCACACCCTGACGTACTCGGCGCCAAAACGCGAACTGGTCGTCGGCAATGGCGGCGCGCCACTGGCGACGGGTGTGAATTACGGTTACGTGGTAGCGAGGCAACGCCCGGATCTGGCGCTGGAATTCAATGCCTATGATTACGTGACCCACGCCGTCGTCGTCGCCTTCGCGGTCAACCCAGACGGCAGCACCGCGAAATGACGCGCCTTGCGCTGGTGGCGCTGACCCTGCTGCTGGCGTGTCACCGGCCGGCGCCGCCCCTTGCGCGCAAAACTGAAACGAAACAGGAGGCTGGCGTGCTGCGGGTGCCGTTCGCCAAGTCCGGCGTGGCGATCGATCGGCACGACGACGAACTCGCCTGGCAGCGCGCCGCCACGACCGGGCCATTGCAGGAGCCAGGTCGCGCAGTTCAGGCGCGGCCCTACTCCCTCGCGCGGCTGCTATGGGACGAAAAAAACCTGTATTTGTCGCTCTATGCCGCGGATCAGAACATCCAGGCGCCGGATCGCGGCCAGGACGCGCCGCTGTGGCTGCATGATGCTTTTGCGCTGCGACTTCAGGCAGATGTGCCGCGGGCACCGCTGTTCCTGCTCGACGTGGCACCATCTGGCGCGGTGACGGATTTGCAGCAGCAACCGGGGGCCCGACCGACCGCGACCTGGCACAGCGCGGCGCGTGTCAGCGTCGACGTGGATGGCAGCCTCAACGATCCGACCGGCGAAGACGACGAAGAGTGGGTGGTATTCATGGCCTTGCCGTGGCAGTCGCTGGGCATCGCGGCCAGGCCCGGGCTGCGCCTGCGCCTGGGCATGGGCCGCTGCGATGTGCCCAAGAACGGCACGCGCCGTTGCGGCGAATGGGGAGGGCCAACTACAGAAACTCCTCAAGGTTTGATCGAGCTTGGTCCAAGATCAGTGAAGTAGTACATCAAGTCGGCGCGAGCGGCATCGCATTGCCGCCGGGCTGCAACTCTGCATTGCCAACGCAGCAGGACCACGGCAGACTCGTCCTGGCACGCGGCCGCGCGGCCAGGGAGAACCAGCGAATGACCGGCGAGTCGATGGCAGCCGCCGCAGCACAGACGCAACCTACTGTTTCCATTGCCGTACACACCCTGAGGCGGGAGTACGCCTGGAGCGGCGAAGCGCGATCGCTGCGCTACCTGCGCCTGACACTGCAAGGGACCGAATTCGAGTTGGTGGCGGGCGCGGGTGGCATCGATCTGCATGGTTCGCCGCTCAAGCTCATGACCGACAACGCGTTGCGGCGCATGGGGCGTGCCGGCCACGAAGTCTGGCACGGCGCTGACATGCTGCTGCTCAAGATTCCAACAGCGGGACAGTTGCCGATGGCGCTGGCTGCGAGTCACGGTTTTCCTGGCCGCCGCATCGTGTGGATTGACGGACGCGTGTGGCAGCCGCTGCCGCCGCGATCGCTGGGCAAGCTGCTGGCGACGCAACTCGCGCTGACCGCAGGCCGTCTCACGCTGGACCGGCCGCAGTGGATGCGGCTTTCCTCGGGCGAAGAGGCCGACATCGTCGTGGCCTCGCATACGCAGCGTCAGGATCTCGCGCCGTGGCTGACGCCGGGTCTGCGGGTGCACGTCATTCCCAATGGTTCCTTTTCGGGCAAGCCACCGCTGCGTCCACAGAGAGATGCCGAACGCCCCTTTACGGTCGGCTACTTGGGAAATGGCTATCAGGTCAAAGGTACGGGCGATCTACTGACTGCCTTCGATCTGCTGCGACCGCGCAACCTGCCCATTCACGCGCGCTTTGCGCTCAGCGGCCTCGAAGCAGCCGAGCTGGGGCAGGAGGCCGGGCGCCGCGGCCATGAGGTGGTCGGCCTCGTCAACCCTCAGGAATTCTTTGCCTCTATCGATCTGCTGGCGCTGCCACTGTGGAGCGACGCCGGCACGATGGTCTTTCCGAACGTCCTGCTCGAGTCGCTGTACTACGGCGTGCCGGCGGTCGTCTCGGATCTGCAGGTAACCCAAGAGATGTTCGGCAGCGAGGCGTTGGCGCGCTTCGTGCCGCCGCGCGATCCGCAGGCGCTGGCGCGAGCGCTGGCCGATGCCGTGGACAACCCGAGCGAGTTGCCACAGCCCGAAGCGCTGCAGCATCACTTCGAAGCGCACTTCTCCGAGAAGATCGTGCGCACGGCGTGGTTGCGGTTGCTGCGCGGCGAGGCGCCGTATGCCTGACCCGCGACCGCCCTCCGACCTCCACACCACGCCGAGTGAGGACCTGCGCCGTTTCGACAGCGGCGGCGGCCGGTATGTGCACGAATCCGAAGCGGCCATGGTGCGCGACCTGCTGGCCACCGCTGCCTTGCCCGCCAGTAGCATCGTCCTCGACTGCCCGACCGGAACCGGCAGATTCATAGGCCTTTTGCACCGCCTCGGTTTTGTCGTGTGGGCACTGGATGCCTCGCCTGCCATGTTGGAAGCCGCCAAACAATTCGGCGCCGAGCGTTACCTGCACCGGACCGCCGAGGCGATGAGCCTGCCCGATGCCTGCGTCGATGCGGTGCTGATGCACCGGTTCCTGTGCTATTTCGAGCAACCAGCGCCCTTCCTGCGCGAGGCCATGCGGGTGCTGCGCCCAGGCGGCGTGCTGCTGGTCGACGCCTGCGGATGGACGCCGCGCGCCTGGGTGCCCGAGGGCCGCGCCTGGCTTGGCGGCCGAGTCCACGTTCACACACCGGAGGAAGTGCTCGACTGGACAGCGCAATTGGGCTTTTCGCTGGAGCGCCGGGAGCCCTTGTTCCTCCTCGCGCCCTCGGCCTACGGATTCTTGCCGGAAATCATGAGCCGCAGTGTCGAGTGGCTCGGCGATCGGTTGGCGCCGCAGCAAAAGACCAAGACCTACTTCCTCTTGCGCAAGCCCGCCTGATGCACCGGACCACGCTTCTGGCCGCCCTGGCCGTTACCGCGCTCGCCATGGGCGCCTACGCCAACAACCTCGGCAACGGTTTTGCCATGGACGATGCCTATAACATCGTCGAAAACGCCGATATTCGCGACCCAGCCAACATTCCCGCCGCCTTCACCCACGCAGTGGGATCCAGCTCGCAGAATGCCTACAACCGCAGCATCGGCAGCCAGTTCTGGCGTCCCGTCGCGATGGCCAGCTACGCATTTGACTATCAAGTGTGGGGCCTCAACCCGATGGGTTACCACCTGACCGGCAATTTGTTGCACACAACCATTTCCGTCTTGCTGCTCTTGCTGCTGCTGCAATGGGCCGGTCTCTGGCCGGCGTTGCTGTCCGCCGTCTGGTTCGCGGTCCACCCCGCGCACACCGAGGCCGTTGATCTCGCAACATACCGCACCGAGTTGCTGGCCACCGTGGCCTGCGTCGCGGCGCTGCTGCTGTTCGCGCGCGACGCGGGACGACGCAACCCATGGATCGTCCTGGTTATCTCCATGCTATTCGTTCTGGGCCTGGCCTCCAAGGAGACGGCCGCCACCCTGCCCGCCTGGCTGCTGGTCGCTGACGTGCTGCTGCACCGCACCAAGCGGCCCTGGCTGCTGCTCTATGTCGCGCTGACGCTCCTGCTGCGTGGCTGGTTCCTTCTGCGCCACCTGCTGCAACTCGAACCGTCGCAGGTGCAATTCTTTGCCGGATTGACGCCTTGGCAGGTCCTGTGCAGCGTTCTGAAGATCTACCCGACCTACCTGCGCCTGCTGGTCTGGCCGTGGCCGCTGACGCCCTTTTACGATTGGACGATTCTGCCCCCCGCAGTCTCGCTGGCCGATTTCGGCGCGCTGCTCGGGTTATTGCTGCTCGCGGCGACGGTGGCGCTGATGTGGATTCTCGCTCGGCGCAGACCGCTTGTTTCAATAGGGCTTTCCTGGTGGTTGTTGGGCCTTCTGCCCTTTGCGCAAATCGTCAGACTTCCTGTCGGCGCCGCCGAACGATTTCTGTATTTTCCCTCGGTGGGAATGGCGCTGGTTCTGGCCGCCCTGGCCGCCGAGGTGCAGGTGCGCGCCGGCTTGCCGCTGCGTCGGGTTGCACTGATCGCGTCTGGCGTTCTGTTGGCGCTGCTGCTTGCAGTCACGCTGCACCGCAACCCCGATTGGCGCGACGACACGACGTTGCAGGAAGCGACGGTGCGCGGCTTCCCGGGTTCCTTCAATGCGCACCATGTGTTGGGACAATTGTACGTCAAGGCCGCGCGTCACAAGGACGCCGAAGCGCACTTGCGAACGGCCGAGCTGCTATTGCCGGGCGTCGCGGACAACGGAATCTGGCTTGCCCGGGCGCTGGTAGGCCAGGGCCGATTGGACCACGCACAGGCCGTGCTGCACGGCGTGCCGGCAGACGCGGCGGGGCGAGCAGAGTTGTTGGACGAGATTCGCCGCCGCGGTCCTTGACGGGATTGCCCGGGCGCATCGCCCCCACGACCCCTGGCAGTTCCGCTCTGGCGGCGCGTCAACTGCAATGTCCAGGCAAGCTTGACGCGGGCGGCTGCCAACAAGTGCCGGGCCTGGCTAGCATGCAGATGCGAGTCCGCGGACAGCGCCTGTGGATTGGACTCTTGGAGGTGGCGTGGACGACCGACCGCCGCGACTTGGCCTTGTCCTGACGGGTGGCGGCGCTCGCGGCGCCTACCAGGCCGGCGTTTTGCACGGCATTGCCGAAATCCTGGATGCTGCGAATTTGGAGGGTCGATTCGAAGTCCTGTCAGGCGTATCGGCCGGCGCGGTGAATGCCGCGTTTCTCTCTGCGCAGTCCACATTTTCCTCTGCAGCCGAGAAACTTCGCGACCTGTGGCGGAACCTGTGCGTCGAACAGGTCTTTCGCACCGATACCGCGGCGTTAGCCCGCCTTGGCGCGCGATGGATGGTCGATATCGGTCTGGGCGGCCTCGTCGGCACCAGCCATGCCACCCACCTGCTCGATGCGTCACCGCTGCGCACCCTGCTCGCTCGAGCCATCGACTTGAACCAGATGCGGATTCGCATTGCGCGTGGGGAGTTGCACGGCCTGAGCCTGTCCGCGACCTCGTATGCCACGGGCGCATCGGTTCATTTCTTCGAAGGTGCGGACGTGATTCGACCGTGGGAGCGCAATCAGCGCCTCGGCGTGCGCACCGTGCTGCAGATCGATCACATTCTCGCGTCGACTGCAATTCCATTGCTATTTCAGCCTGTTCGCATTGGCAGTGTCTATTTCGGCGACGGGGGCATCCGGCAAGTCACGCCGCTGTCGCCTGCCATCCACTTGGGCGCCGAACGCATCCTGGCCATCGGCATTCGCCATGCCGCGACAGGCTCCTCGACACGCATCGTCAACGAAACCAGCAAGATGACGCACGTGACCTTGGCGGATGTCGCGGGTTCGGTGCTCAATGGCATTTTGCTGGACGCGTTGGAACTCGATGCCGAACGCATGACGCGCGAAAACGACGTCCTGGCGCTCTTTGCTACCTTTGCCAGCGAGATCGGCATCCATGGCTATCCACTGGGGCTGCGCCACGTTCCACTGGTGGTCATCCAGCCGTCACAGGACCTGGGACGTCTCGCCGCCGATGAATTCGACCGTTTTCCCGCGACGCTGCGCTACCTCTTGCGCGGCCTCGGGACATCCAAGGAAAAGGGCTGGGATTTGCTGAGTCACCTCGCATTCGAGCCAGCCTACACCGGGCGGCTGCTGGACCTCGGACACAGCGACGCCCGCGCCATTGCGCCGGCGATTCGGGGATTGTTCCGGACATAGATTTCTCCGCACCAGCCAGCCGCCGACACTTGTCAGCCGAATGGGCCGCGCGCCGCCCGGAAGCGTGTCACCGACCGTTCGCTCAGATCCCACAGTTGCCGGGCGGCACCCTCGTCGCGGGCCAGCGCGGAGGTGGACGCGGCCCGCTCACCTCTGAAATAGCCACCACTTTCCGCGGGTATCTGCCCAACGGAGGCGAGCCAGGTTGCTGTCGTCGCGCCCACGGTCGCATCGACGCCGAAGCGACGCAGCAGCCAGTGGCCGACCTTGACGCGGTCCAGATCGTGAAATGCCCTGCCACTGCGCAAGAGCCCGCCGTGCAGTGCAAATGCGCCGACATTGCGCTCGCGCAGGTTCTGGGCCAGCAGCCGTGTGAACAGCAGCGAACAGAGCGCGGCCGAGACGTGCGCCCGCCATGCACCATAGCGTCGCGCTTCGAACAGCGGATCAGCGAAAGACATCGCTAACTTGTGCGCGTCCGAGCTGACGTTCAGGATGCGCGCGCCGGGCGGCATGAAATCGAGCAACCCGGTGGTCAAGGCGAAATGTCCCAAATGATTTCGGGCGAAGCTGAGGTCGAGGCCGTCGGGACTCAGAGACTTGTCGCGGACCTGGCTGGTCGCGGCGTTGAGAAGGACGTCGACGCGCAGGAATGTTTCCTGGATTTGGCGCACTGCGGCGTCGACGCTGGCGAGCGAATCAAGCTGGCACGGCACCACCTCGCAGCGCGAACCTGGGTATTTCTGGGTCCATGTGCTGCTCAGAATCTCTGCCTGTGCGATGTCGTCCGCGAGCAGAACGACGCGCGCCCCTTGGCGGACCAGGCGTTCCGCGGCGCCTCTGCCGATGCCCGTCGTGCCGCCCGTGATGAAGACCGTCTTGTCGTGCATCAACCCGTCTCCTCTGGCAAACCTCTGGCGGCCGGCCCATGAGGCTACGGCGCTCGCGGGCGGCCTGCAAGCGCCGATCGCAGCGTCGATCACTGCGCCGGTGGCGCATCGTCTGCTGGAGCCCAAGGCCAGGGCGCAGGCAATGACAAGACAAACGCCGCGACTGCGCGCGCTTGGTCTGCAGCCAGATGGGCCGATGCCGGGTGACGGTGGCCCGGCACGACGTCCGGCTTGGCGCGCAGCAGGGCCTCCACGTAGTCCGGCCGCAGGCGGTCGCGCGCGCCGTCCAGGGTCGGTCCCTTCATCGTGCCGGTGCCGGCACCAACGTGGCAGGCGGCGCAATCATGCTGAGCATACAAGACCTTGCCGCGCTCGACGTCGCTAGCGACTGGCGTCGTTGCGGCGCCGACGGCATCGTCGCCGAGGCTGCTCTCGATCCAGTTGGCCAACCGTTGCGCCTGCGCCGCCGACAGGCCCAGCAGCGGCATCCGTTCCGCCTGATCCATACGCACGGTCACGGGATTCTGCAGGAAGCGATCGAGCCACGGGCGACGCAGCCGCGCGCCCGCCTGATCGAGGGGCACGCGCGCCACGTCGCCACCCTGCCCGCCCAGCTGGTGGCAGGACAAGCAGCGAAACCGCGAGATCAATTGCCCTGTCTCGCCCGGCGGCACGTGCGGCGGCGCGGGATCGTGGCGGCGAACCCAGGGCTCAGGCGGCGCCGTCGCGTGCGAAGCGGCGAGGGCGATACCGAGATCCTGGGCCTCGTGCAGGGTCACGCCGGGAAAGGTCGGCATGCGCGCAGGCTGCGCGCCCTTGACGTCGAACGCCTGCGGCGTCAGCACCTTCTGGGCGACCCAATTCGGCATGTCGACGAGGCGGACGCCGTCCGCGCGCACCGGCTGGTCCGCGGCGCGGCGATCGCCGAGACGGTCGAGCGCTGGGGCGACAGCTGGCGCGCGCTTGCCAGCGACCAGATGACAGCCGCCACAGCCGAGATCGACGAAGAGTTTCTGACCTTTGCCGGCAAGACTGGCCGCGGCCGGCACGGCGTTGGCCTGCCACGGCGGCACGCCGCTGTCCGGCACCCATTGTTCGGCGGCGTAGGCGACGATATCCGCGGCATCCTGGGCTGCGAGACGAAAGCCCGGCATACGTGTGTGCGGTCGCAACCGATGGGTATCAATCAGGTAGTTGAACAGCCACACGGGGTCGAGCTTCATTCCGGCAAGCCCAAGGTCGGGACCGAATTCACCGCCGCGTCCCTCGAAGCGGTGGCAGGTGGCGCAACGCAATGTGGCGAGCGTCGTGCGCCCGCGATCCGAATCACCTTGCACTTCAGTTGGCGCAGCAGCGAGTTGCACGCCGGGCAAGGTCCAGAGGTAGGCGACCAGCGCTTCGATCTCCTCGGGCGCGAGACGAAAGGTCGGCATCTTGTGGCGGGGATCCACCTTTGCGGGGTCGGCCAGCCAGGCGCGCACCCAGTCGGGTCTGACCTTGTCACGCAGGCCGTCGAGTTCCGGCGCATGATCGGGCGGCGCCACGCCGGGGATGACGTGGCAGCCCGTGCATCCGCGCGCGGCCAGAGCGTTGCGCCCGGTGGCCAGGCGCGCTTCGGGCGCGTCGCGACCGAGGTGACAGGCGCCGCACGCTGCGCTGCGTTCAGCCTTGGTCAAGAGGGGTCGTTCCCAATCGGGAGACACCGCGTGCGCCGCCCGCTTGTCCGTCGCAAGTCCCTGACCGCCATGGCATGGTGTGCATCCGAAGCGGTCCACCGGGTGGCGATCCAGCAACGTGCCAGGGTGTTGGGCTTCATCGTGGCATGTCACGCAGCGATCGACGACGCCGAGCGCCGGCACGAGGCGCTGATCGGTGTTCAACGGCCGGTCGTATTCGCGCGCGACGGCCACGCCGACCAAGGCGACGATGGCCAGCGACGACGCGGCGAATGCGGCATGCAGCCACCTGTCTTTCTGTGGGATCATGGCGATTCCTTTCGATTGGCCAGCGAAAGCATCAGTAGGGCCACCACATCAAGGCCCATGCCGGGCCGCGGAACAGCGTGCCGACGACCGTGACGGCCACGAAGAACGTCATCACGACGACGAAGATGGAACACGCCCACCGACGCTGGCGTGCGAAGTAGCGGCCAACGCCGTCGGGATGGCGGTCCAAGTACGGAACGGCGCACAACACCGCCACGGCCAGTGCTGGCACGAACACGCCGCCCCAGAATGCAGACCAGTGTGCAAGCTCCTGAATGCCAAGAAAGTACCACGGCGCCTTGGCCGGATTGGGCGTGCGCGAGGGATCAGCCAGCGGTTCCAGCGGCGCGTTCGCCACCAGCGACAACAGCAGCAACACGGCCGTCGTCGCCAGACCGACGATGAATTCGCGATAAACGAGGTGCGGCCAGGCCGGCAACAGGTGATGTCCGGGCTTGTGGCGATCCGACGCGGCATCGTGCTCGGCCATGACGAGCCCGCCATCCTTGCGCACTCGGAACAAGTGAAAGCCGACGAGACCGAACAGGAACACGGGCAGGACAACGCAGTGCAGCACATAGAAGCGCAAGAGCGCCGCCTCGCCGACAGTCGCGTCGCCGAGCAGCAGCACGCGCAGCGGCTGGCCGAGCCACGGAATCGCACCGGCCATGTTTGCACCGACCGTCACCGCCCAGAACGCCAGTTGATCCCACGGCAGCAAGTAACCGGTAAACGACAGCGCCAGCGTCAAGACCCAAAGGCCGACACCGGCCACCCAATTCGCTTCACGCGGCGGCTTGTAGCCCCCCGCAAGGAACACGCGCAGCATGTGCAGCGTCACGATGGCCACCATCGCGTGTGCACCCCAGCGGTGCAGGTTGCGCGTCACGATGCCGAACGGCACGACGAAGGCGAGATCCTTCATCGAGCGCCATGCGACGTCAGGATGGGGAAAGTAGTAGAACATCAGGTAGATGCCGGTCAGTGTCAGCAGTCCTGCCAGCACCACTGAAACCACACCCAACGCCCACGACGCGCGAAACTTGAGGGACGCAGGCCGCACCTTGGGCGGATGCACGTGCAGCGTGATGGACGACACCATCGCTCTGACAGCCGCGCGATCGTCCTTCGGCCAGCCGACGCGGAAGATGGACGCATGGATGTGCTGGAAGAGCTTGCGCATCGGCTACCCCACCTTGGTGCGGTGATCGGGCGAGGTCGGTTTGTCTAGATCGACGATCAGCCGGCCGCGCCGATCCTGGTCGACCTGCACGAAGCCCAAGGCCCGCGGCGCCGGCCCACCGACCACATTGCCCTCGGCGTCGTAGCGGCTGCCGTGACAGGGACAGACGAAACCGCCGGTCTGCGCGTCGGCGCGCACGGTGCAGCCCAGGTGCGTACACGTCGCGGAAAGTGCCCGCATGCCCTTGTCGTCGCGCAGGACGAAGACGCCGGCATCCTCGACGTACACGGGCGCCCCAGGGGGAAAGCGCGCGAGTTCACCGAGGACCCGGCGCTGCGACGGACCATACGACACAGGTGCCTTGGCGAAACGCAGGGTCGAACCCGCAGCCTCCAGACCAGCGACGCCGAGGGCGCAACAGCCGACCTGCCACAAGAATTCGCGCCGCTTCGGGTCGGATACGTCGGACACTTCGTCCGTAACTTCATAATCTTGCTTCATGGCGCCCTCACTGGACTTTGACATCGATTGTGGCCGGTTTACCGGCGGACACCGTGACCGGGATGTCGGCTGCCTTGAGCTTTTCGTGCCAGACGCCAAGCGTGTACTGACCAGCCGGCAGGCCATCGAGCTTGAATTTCCCGGCCTTGTCGCTGACCGCGAACCATGGCGTGTCCAGCACGACGACAAACGAGATCATGTCATCATGTACACGACACAATTGCCGATAAGTGCCGGTTTTTGTAAAGATATGCTTGCGCGTTTCGCCCTTTGGCCAGGTGCCGAGATCGTACTTGTCGCCATCAATGGTGTAGACGTTGTGCGCGACCGGATCCGAGTTGAGGAACTCGACGGTCCAACCCTTCTGGATCGGCAGAACGCGCGGCAGGAACACGAGCCCTTTCTGGTCGAGCGTCACGGATCGCGGCGCGGTCGGCGCGGCCGGCCCCTGCTTGACGTAGACGATCGTGTTGGCGCGGAACTTGGGCACCGGCGCCGTCACCGAGCCACTGATGCTGCTGTGCGTGTCGGCAAAGGCCGGAGCAGCGATGGCCAGGGCAAGGGCTGCCAGGACGACGAGGGCGATGATGACCCAGACGATGCGGGACGAGTTCATGGGATCCTCCAGAAATCAGAATGCTGTGGCAAAGGAGAGGGTTGCGGATCGGAATTCGGCGTGGGAACCCGGGTCGGCCCCCAGGCCGCCTTCGGCGCGCAACACGACGTTTGGGCGCAGGACGGCGGTCACGAGCAGGGAGCCGAGCCAGCCGGTGTCGAGTTGGCCGCCGTGATCGATGCGCGAGACCTCGACGCGGGCAGTGGGAAAGGCAAATGCGGTGGCGACCCACGTCAGCTCGGCCAAGGCGAGATCCAAGTCCATGGACGCATTGGCCGTCGCGCTCGGCCGGCTGTGGTGCTGACGCACGGCAACGAGGTCGAACAGCAGATCGTCGAAGTTCACATGCAGGTCAGCGCCGGCACGCAGGAATTCGTCGTCGTGCGCGCCAATTGATGCCTTGCCGCTGAACACGCAAGCGCCTAGGAGCACACTGCGCTCCTGCCACGGCGCGCCCTTGGCTTCGGCCTCGAGGCCGTCGAGGCGCATGCCTCCCGCCTTGTACTCGACGCGGGCGTAGGCGTCCTTGCGCAGGTAGCGCAGCCCAGCAGCGTTGTCCACGACACCCGCTGCCCAGCCGATGCGGCCGGCGGCCACGCCCGACAGCTCGACACCCGTGCGATTCGGCTCAGGCATCCAAGGATTGGCAGCGACCGACGTTGTCGTCAGGCGCAATTGATGCGCGAACAAGCCACGGTGGATCGAAATCCCGTGCAGGTTGGGCTCAAAGCGGCCCATGCGCACGTGCACTGCGGTGGGCCCCACCGGGGTGAGGTTCAGCCAACCGCGCTCGACCGAGATGGGCTCGTGGCCACCGACGTCGACCGACGCGAAGACCGAGGCCAGATCGCCCACGGACCCACCGCCGCGCAGCGCAACGTGACCGCCGAAAGCATCCAGGCCGACCTTGCCGCCGCCGTGGCCGTCCGATTCCGGCATCGCCATGCCCGGCATCGGCGCACCCGTTGCGGTGCCGGCCACGGTGGCGTGGTCCTCGGGCTCGGGGCCGAACGTGGCCTTGCCATCGACGACCAGGGACAGCGGCAACGTGCCGGACAACTCGCCGGGCCAGACCGCGTTGGGCCAGATGTCCTTCTGGGCGTCATTGCCGATCGCGAGCGGCTCTTCCTTGACGGCTGTGGCGTCGCCGCCGCCGGGGAAGCGAAAACCGTTGCGGCGAAAGGCATCACCGAATGGCGTCAACCGTGGAAACGCAAGGTGGCAGGTCTGGCACGAGGTCTGGTAGCGGCGGGCGAAAGCGGGAATGGCGTGAGCGGCGGCAGCGCTGCCGAACACGACGAGCGCCGCGGCAAGTGCGGCGAGACGAGAAAACGACGGCATGGAGCGACTCCTGGGCGGCACGGCGCGTCGCAACCCAGCTTGGTGCTGGCGCAACTGCGTCGAAGTCCGCGGCTGATTCGGATGGAAAGAATGCGACGGCGAACGGCGAAGAACTGCCTAGATACGCAGGACTCGCGTGTGCAGGTAGACGGGTACGCCGCTTGCGCGCGGAGGTCCACTTGAATCGTGGATCTCGGCGGCAGCTACAGCCCCGCGCGCTGGGGCGATGGGCGCCTGGGGCACGAGCAGTTCAGATGTGACGCGCGTCGGTTCCCGCAGTTCTGGCAGTTCGCTCTGCGCCCCGAGCGTGCCACGCAGGGCGTGCGCTTCGGGGCCACATCCGCAGGGTGCAGAGGCGCTGCGGACGCGGGCGCGCGGGTCGTGCGCCTCGGCTCGGCTGGCGGCCCGCGCGCAGCATGGGTGCCGGTGCGCAGCATGCGCGGTGCGAACACCGAGGATCTGACTGATCGGGCAGTCACCGCACAGGCAGTACTGTTGCAGGCCGGCTACTTGGACAAACAACAACAGACCGGACAGCAGTGTCCAGAAACGCAGCAATATCGTCCTGTTCCTGCCACGCATGAGCATCTGCATTGTCTCTACTTGGCGTGCCCGAGGGCCAGTCGCCGGCCTGGCCACCGAGCAATAGCAGCGGCCGCGGCGCAGCGTCAAGGCAAATCTGTGGCAGGTCTCACGAGGCCCACGGCGTCAACCCTTGTGGCACTCCGTGCACTTGGTCGGCGCTTTCGGGTCGCCCTTGTCCTTGTGGCAGCCGATGCAGCGGACATGGAACGGATTCTTGGACGTGCTCTTGTCCTGGCAACTCGGCGCTTTGTCCGTGGGATTCAGATGGCAGACTGCGCACTTCTTGACCGCCGTATCGCTGCCCGCCTTGAGTCCCTTCTGGGTGTGGTGACAGGTGTCGCACGCGATCTTGTTCTCGGTGAAGTGCTCCTTGTGGGCAAACGGCACCCCGGCCTTCTTGTCCTTGCAGTCATTGAGCACCATCTTGTCGGGAGCATTCTTGGCCTTGACGCCCGCCGATGCGGCGGACTTGGCAGGCTCGGCCGGCTGGGCAACTGCCGCGGGCGTCGCGGCAACCGCAGCGGGTTTCGCCACGGCCTTGGCCAGCAAGATGCCCTTGACCGCCACGCTCGCGCTGCCGCACGTGATCTTGGACGAGACGGCCTTGTCCTTGGCCGGCGCCTTGGCAGCGGCCGTGTACGTACCCGGTATCGCCTGCTGGGCGCCCGCGGCGATCGTCACATCCTTCTTGTCAAACGTGAATCCGCTGCCTTTGCAGCTGACCTTCTTGGCCTCGGCGGTGCCTTGGTTGGCCAACGTGACGGAGACCCGCCGCTTTACGCCAGCGTCCAGCGAACCGAGGTCCATCTGGGCCGGCGTCGCCGTGAGTTTGGCCTTTGACGCGGCGGCGTGTGCCGGCAGCGCCACAAGCGCGGAACACACCAGTCCCAGCAGAACGAAGTCGAGAGATATGCGCATTGTAGCCTCCAGGGCGCGACATAGGTCGGCGCCGCGGGCGGTAGCGTAGCCGTGCGGCTTGCGCTTGGCTACCTCGGATCGGGCCAGCAACGTCACAGGAACTGCAGGGCTTGAGGAACGACCGGCGCCCCGCTATGTTGCCGCCCCGAGCCTGCCGCCGTTGCCAGGCCGGAGCCGCCAGATGCACAGAATCCGCACGCCTGTCCGCCAGATCGACGTTGCCAGCCACGACGGCACACGCATTCGCGTCTACGCCGCCGGCGATGGCCCGCACCGCTGGCTGCTGCCACCCGGCCTCGGCACGCCCGCCGTCTGCTGGAAGGCGCTCTTCGAGCGTTTTGCCGATCACATGACCATCGCCACCTGGGATCTGCGCGGCTGTTACGGTTCCGAGATGCCAAAGGATCCCGGGGCGTTGTCGGTGCGCGATCAGGCCAAGGACGGCATCGCTGTGGCGGACGCCCTGGGCTGGACCGATCGCCCCCTCGTCGTCGGCGGCTGGAGCCTCGGCGTCCAGGTCAGCCTGGAAATGCGCCGTCTGATGGGCGATCGGGTCGCCGGCCTCGTCCTGCTCAATGGCGCGTTCGAACACGTGCTCAAGACCGCGCTACCCGTGCAGCAGGCCGATCGCATCTTGGAACCCCTGTTGATGGCGATGATGGCAAGTCGGTCGTTCATCGAGCCGCCCCTCAAGTGGGCGCTGGGCCATCCGCAGGCGCATCTGGCTTTGCGAACCCTCGGTGTGACCTGTACATCGGATCCGTTTTTCGCCACGGTGATGCGCGAGTTCCAGAAGCTGGACTTCGGTCACCTCGCCGAGCTGACACGCCACGCCAACCGGCACACGGCGCGCGACGTGCTGCGCGAGATTCGCGAACCCACCTTGATCGTCGCGGGCACCCACGACACGATGACGCCCGCCAAGGTCGCGCAGGAGATGCATCGCCGGGTTCAGGCGAGCGAGTTGCTCGTTGTCAAGAAAGGCACGCACTACACGCTCTTGGAGTTTCCCGATCAGGTGTGGGATCGCGTCGAGGCTTTCCTCAAGGGCCGCGTGTTTGCCGGGGCGTGGTAGCGTTCAGCGCCGCAGCAGACGCAGCAAACGATCGAGCATGCCGCCACCCCACCACAACCGCATCACGCGCAGGAACTGCTTGTAGGTCGCCTCCGAGTACGGATACCACCACAGCTCTTTGCGGAACCACGGCACCCAGTTGCGGCCATGCACGTGACGCACCTGGCAAAGATCGCGCAGGCCCTTGGCGGAATGCACTTCACCCAGGCCACTTTGCTTCATGCCCTGCCACGGCGTACCAGGAACGGCGTGCGAATCCAGGCAGGTGTTGATCATCGTCGTGCCCGCCTCCATGCGATCGGCGATGCGCCGCGCCCGGTCCTGGTCGCCGCAGAACACGTAGGCCATCAAGCCTTTGTCGGAATCGTTGGCATGGTGGATCGCCTCCTCTTCGTCCTTGACTGTCACGAACGCCAGCAGCGGTGAAAAACTCTCGTCCTGCGTGATGGCCCAACCGTGTTCGACGTGATCGAGGACGGTCGGTTCAAAGAAGCGCCCCTGCACCTTGCCACCTGTCCGCACACGACCGCCGCGTTGCACCGTATCGTCCAAGATGCGCTGGCCGATGGCCATTTGCGGCGCGAACGTCATCGCTCCCAGATCGTGGCCCAGGTGCAGCGGATCGCCCTGACTCAGTTGCTTGACGAGATGCACGACGCGATCCGTCAGGGCCTCGGCGATCGAGTGCGCAACATAGACTCTTGAAATGGAGGCGCAAACCTGGCCGCTGTTGGCGAAACCGCCCCAGACCAGGGCGTGTGCAGTCCGCTCCAAGTCGCAGTCCGCCGTGACGATGGCCGGGTTGATGCCGCCCAGTTCGAGGACGCAGGGGATCAGTTGTTCCGCACACGAAATCGCGACCTTGCGGCCGGTCGGCACGCTGCCCGTGAACATGACCTGATCGACGCCGCTGCCGCACAACGCCGCGCCCGTCTGCCCGCCACCCGTCACGATCTGCAGCAGATCCGGCTGAAGGCGCGGCTCGACGGCACAGGTGGCGTCCCACAATGCCTTGGCCTTCAACGCGATGAGCGGCGTCACTTCCGACGGTTTCAGAACGACCGCATTGCCCGCCAGCAGGGCCATGACCGCATCGCCCATCGGAATCGAAAAAGGAAAGTTCCATGGCCCGATCACGCCGACCACACCGCGCGGCACGCAGTGCAGGTAGCTGCGGCGCATCACCAGGAAATGCATGGGCAACTTCTGCGGCGCCAGGATGCCGTGCACGCGCGACTCGAAGTACGCCAGCAGATCCGCGACCGGCGCGATGTCATGGGTCAACGCCTCTTGCAGCACCTTGCCGTTCTCGCGCGACAGCGCTTGCGCAAGAGCCTCTGCGTGCTCGATGATCGCGATGCGAAAGGTGCGCAGGGCCTTGCCGCGCTGTCTCGGCGGCAGCGCACCCCATGCGGCTTGAGCGCTGCGCGCGCGCGCGACGGCAGCCCGAACGTCTTGCGGTGCGTGCACAGGCACGGCGCCGATCGCCTCGCCAGTGGCAGGAGATGTGACGCTCAAGGTCTCGGGAGCAGGGCCGGCCATGGCAACCTCGCATTGCGTCCGAAAGCGGGCGCCAACAGCCCGCGTTGTGCCACAGGCCCCTTGGGAAGTCGCCTGTGTGAAAGTTTCGCATCATTGCGCGCGCGCGGATGACAAGTCCCGACAAAGTTCAGATGCTGTAGGAGTTGCCGTACGCAGGAGTCCAGACACCATGGCCAATCTGAGACCCATCCGCGTTGAAGTTCTCGGCATTCATCAGCAGTTTCCAAGCCTGCTGGTCGTCGAGATCCAACTCGACAAGGTGCCCTCGTCGGGTTGGGCGCGGCTGTTTCATCTGGCGGCCGATGCCACCGCGACGGGCCGGCAGCCAGAGCCCGGCGCCGATCCGACGTTTGCTCCCCTGCTCGATCGCGACACCGTGCTGGTGACGCCGCGCGATGGCGAACTGGACGCGGCGCTGGCGCATGTGAAGGAGCTGATCACACTGACCAATCTTCGTCACGCCCAGCTGCAGACCGACCCACGTCTGACGTTCGATGCGTTGATCGGCGTGTCGGTGCCCGTGGCCGACTTTTCCGACGAGCAGGCAGAACGCGTGCAGCAGGCGCGGCGGAAACTTGAGACATTGTCGGATCTCTACCCGGTGCCGCCCCCCGGCACGGAAGGCAATCGATCCTGAGGGTGGGCCAAGCCCTGACCGCGTTGTCAACGGCTCGAATTCCTGGACGCCGCGGCGCCGACCTGTCAATGTAGGCCTACCCGCGCCCGTGGTGTGGGTTCGAGGATCCCGATGCCGCATTGGCCGCCCATCATCGCGCATTCCGCTGAGGTTGTGGGGATTCATCCGCAGTTTTCGCGTCTGCTCGTGATCCGTGTGCGGCTGGATCGGGCGCCGCCGCCGCGCTGGCGCGAGTTGTTCGAGCGGGCGGATTCGCAGCCGTTCGCGGCGGAGTCGACGGCGATCGCGTTGGAAGAAGCATCGCTGACGTTGAAGGCCCAGGACGACGCGCTGGACGAAGCGATCACGCAAGCCGTCCTGCGCATCCAGCGCGCGAATCAGATGCACGAAGCGGAGTTGCTGGGTCTACGCGACGCCACCGGCGACGCCACCGACGCGGATCAGGCGCAACGGCTGGAGAGCGCGCGCAAGCGTGCGCAGGCGCTCAATCGCCTGCTGGCAGCCGGAGACGGACGGATTTCGGGCGCTTGGGCAATGCAGGCGCAGTGGATTCCGGCATCTGAGCAGGGCACGCACTGAACATTTGAAATGCCTGGCGCGTGAACTTCCCAGGAGTGTGTCGGACCATCGTCCGTCCAAGCTCCATCGGTGCTTGTTGTTTGGGGCATTCGCACAAGAATAGCCATGAAGTCATTCATTGGGCTTTTCGTGCGAATGGGAACCCGCAGCCGCGGCTTCCCTAGGAGTCTGTCGAGTCTGGCGCCGACACGTAGTTTCAATGAGTTATCCATCGCTGTGGGAGGTTCTCCGACAGACTCCTAG
>Ga0172369_10004047_pt1 | contig 18907 bp, 13 predicted proteins | sample LakKiv25m_FD_114539 | JGI IMG/M metagenome (GOLD analysis project Ga0172369, IMG submission 114539) | Freshwater microbial communities from Kabuno Bay, South-Kivu, Congo - kab_022012_11.25m | ecosystem: Environmental > Aquatic > Freshwater > Lake | place: Democratic Republic of the Congo...
CGGGGTTGTAGTCCGCTGGCAGCGGAAGCGGTTGAATCGGTTGGTTCATCGGAACTCCTATTGGTCGTCATTCATCCCTCCCCCTGCCCCCTCCCGAAGCGGGAGGGGAAAGAGATTTTCGGAGATGATTTGGGGCACAACGTGCCCCAAATCATCTCCGAAAATCTGTTACCAGAGAGAGCGGGAACATCCATTTGATTAAAGCACAGCTTTTAGATAGCGGCCGGTGAAGGAGGCATCGACCTGGGCGACCTGCTCGGGCGTGCCTTCGGCCACCACGTAGCCGCCGGCGTCGCCGCCCTCGGGACCGAGGTCGATGATGTAGTCGGCCGACTTGATCACGTCCATGTGGTGCTCGATGACCAGCACGGTGTGGCCCATCGCCACCAGGCGGAAGAGACAGTCGAGCAGCTTCTGGATGTCGGCCAGGTGCAGGCCGGTGGTGGGTTCGTCGAGGATGTAGAGGTTGCGCACGCCGCGCTTGATCTTGGAGAGCTCGTTGGCCAGCTTGACGCGCTGGGCTTCGCCGCCGGAGAGGGTGGTGGAGCTTTGCCCCAGGCGCAGGTAGCCCAGGCCCAGGTCGGCCATGATGCCGAGCTTGTGCTTGAGCGTGCGCTGGTCCTGGAAGAAGTCCGAGGCCTCTTCGACGGTCATCTCGAGCACTTCGGCGATGTTCTTGCCGCGGTAGAGGATCTCCAGGCCTTCATCGGAGAAGCGCGAGCCCTTGCAGACCGGGCAGACGGTTTCGATGTCGGCCATGAACTGCAGGTTGGTGACGATGATGCCGTCTCCGGCGCAGTGTTCGCAGCGCGTGCCGTTGGCGTGGGTCAGGCTGAAGTCGACCGGCTTGTAACCGTGGGCAACGGCCTCGGGCTGCCCGGCGAACAGGTCGCGGATCTGGTCGTAAATGCCGATGTAGGTGGCCGGGTTGGATTTGCTGTTGCGCCCGATCGGCGTCTGGTCAATATCGATGATGTTGTTGAGCAGTTCGGCGCCGTGCAGGAAGTCGTGCTCTCCGGCGATGATGCGCGCGCCGGTCTTGTCGATGCGCAGCTGGTTGTAGAGGATGTCGTTGATCAGCGAGCTTTTGCCCGAGCCGGAGACGCCCGTGACGCACACAAACACGCCCAGCGGGATGTCTACATCCAGGTTCTTGAGGTTGTTCTCGCGCGCGCCCTGGATCGAGAGGAACAGGTCGCCCAGCGGGCGGCGTTTGGCCGGCACGGGGATGCTGGCCCGCCCGGACAGGTACTGCCCGGTGACTGACTCGGGCGTGGACATCAGGTCTTCGAGCTGGCCCTGGGCCACGATCTGCCCGCCATGCACCCCCGGTCCCGGCCCGATCTCGATCACGTGGTCGGCGCTGCGGATGGTTTCCAGGTCGTGCTCGACCACGATGATCGTGTTGCCGATGTCACGCAGCTTCTTCATCGTGTCGATCACGCGGCGCGTGTCGCGCGGGTGCAGCCCGATGCTGGGTTCGTCCATCACGTAGAGCATGCCCATCAGTTCGCTGCTGATCTGGGTTGACATCTTGATCCGCTGCATTTCACCGCCGGAGATGCTGTCGGAGCGCCGCCCCAGGTTGATGTAGTGCAGGCCGATGTCGATCAGCAGTTTGAGGCGGTTCTGCACCTCGCGCACCACGGCGCGCGCGACTTCTTCAATGTCCGGGTCGAACCGCAGCGCTTCGAGGAAGGCCAGCAGGGCGGGCAGCTGCAAGCGGCTCAGCTCGTCGATGTTTTTGCCGCCCACCTTGACCTGCAGGCGCTGCGATTTGAGACGCGCCCCATGGCACTCGGGACAGACCTTCTCGATCATGCAGTCTTTAATGAAGGTCGGCTCGAAGGCGTCGGTGGTGGCGGTGCGCCGGATATAGTGCTTGTACCAGGTTTCAAACTCGTTGACGAAACCGGCGAAGGGCCGGTCGCGCCCCACGATCCAGTTGCGTTTGCTCGAGAAGGGCGGCTGGACAAATTCAACTTTCTCGCCCTTGCTGCCGTAGAAGAGCAGGTTGATGATGTCTTCGGGCAGTTCATTGAAAGGCGTGTCGAGGCTGAAGTTGTACTTCTGGGCCAGCGAGTAGAGCACCACGGTGCGGTAGCTGTCCTTGCCGGTCGGGTTGAAGACCGTGCTTTTGAAAGCGCCCTTGTTGATGCTCTTCTCGGGGGCAACGATCAGGAAGCGCGGCTCGACCACATACGACATGCCAACCCCCATGCAGGTGTGGCAGGCGCTGGGCGCGATGTTGAAGGAGAAGTGGAAGGGCTGCATCTCGCACAGGGTGAAATGGTGCTGCGGGCAGGCGAACTTGGCGTAAAAGCCTTCGTCGACCTCGCCCAGCACCTCGACCTTGACCATGATGTCCTCGTCGAGGGTCAGCATGGCCGCCTCGATCGACTTGGTCAGCTGGATGTAGGAGTTGGGCTTGAGCGTGAAGCGGTCGATGACCAGCTCGATCTGGTAAGTCTTGCTCTCGTCCAGCTCGCGTTTTTGGGCCAGCGAGAAGGGTTCGCCATCGATCAGCAGGTTCTTGTAGCCCTTTTCGCGCAGCTGTTGGAAGGTGAAGGCGTAGTCTTCGCCATAGATTTTGTAGACGGGCGCGCGCAGCTCGACGCGCGTCCCCTCGGGCAGGGTGATGATGTGCTCGGCGATCTGGGCCGCGGAGAGCTGCTTGAGCGGGTGGTCGCACTCCGGGCATTTGCCGATGCCGGCTGTGGAAAACAGCAAGCGCAGGTAGTCGCTGATATCGGTGACCGTGCCGATGGTCGAGCGCGGGTTGCTGTTGCCCTTCTTCTGCTCAATCGCGATCACCGGCGAGAGGCCGCGCACATAGTCGACGCGCGCGCGCTTGACCTGGCTGATGCGGTTGCGCGCGAAGGTGGAGACGGAGTCGAGGAAGCGGCGCTGACCTTCGCCATAGATCACGTCGAAGGCCAGCGAAGATTTGCCCGAGCCCGAGACGCCGGTGATGATGGTCAGCTTGTCGCGCGGGATCTCGACGGTGATGTTTTTGAGGTTGTTCTGCCTGGCCCCAACGACTTCAATGGTGGTGCGGACACTCATAAAGGTACCTCTTTTGTGAAAAGCTTTTTATCGCATGCCATCCGGCGCCCCAATCTTCTGGAGGTTTGGAGGGAGTTTGTGACACGCAGTGTCACAAACTCCCTCCAAAAAACTCTTTTCCCCTGCCGCTTCGGGAGGGGGTAGGGGGTGGGCCTTCTTATGGCACGTATTGGTAGCCGATCTCATCAATCACCATGCGGCGGCTGTTGGGGGTCAGCTTGATCTGCTGCGAGACCTTGTCGATCACCCCGCGAGCGGCCAGGAAATCGAGCACATCGGTCATCCCGCCCTCAGCATGGACATATTTGGCGATCATGCTGGCGGTTTTGATCTCGCCACCGGCCAGGTATTCGAGGATCGGGCGTTTGAAGAGCGGGACTTGGCTTTCGATATAACCCTCCAGGCGCACGATGCGGTCGGCCAGCTCGGCATGGGTCAGCGCGCGGCTGAGCAAATCGAGGTAGAAGAGCTGCATGATCGGTGGGTTGAAGGCCAGGGCCTTCTGGATCGAGTTGCGCGCGATGGGAATGCCGCGAATGGTCAGCTCGATGTTGGCGATCGGTTCGGCGGCCTTGAGCAGGAAATACTGGGTGTAGGTCAGGTCGTGGCGGGCGGTCAGCCATTTGCGCGCCTTGTTGAGCGTATCAACCAGGAAGAAGACGTTGTGCAGGGTGCTGATGGCTTTGTCGTCGTCGCCGATCTGGCGCAGCTCCTCGAGGTATTCGTATAGGCTTTCATCGCTTGAGTAGACGATCCGGCCGTTGGAGATGAAAGCCTGGAAGAACGAGCCGCCGATGGCACCCTCCATATCGCGTTTGAAGGCGCTGCGCGGGACGATCCCGGCGCTGATCGTGATGCCGTCTTCCACCAGGCTGAGGTGGGTGTTGGTCAGCTTCACATCGCGCACGATGATCATCATGTCGATGTCGCTCTTCTCCCAGATCACATCGTAGGCAAAGCTGCCGCCGACCAGCACGGCGATCAGGTTGGGGTCGTCTTTGATCTTGTCGACAAACGCGTCGATCGCGTTTTGAAAGCGTTGTTTTAAGGCCGCTTGTTCGATCTCGTCCAAGGTCTGCTCCTTCCGGCGGCGCAATTTTTGTCCGCCGCCGCCATCTCTCGCTTGATACAATCAGGGAAGCTGCCGCTCGCGCCGCCCCAGCCCTGCCCAGGATGTTGGCATGTCAACCCGCAGCGGTGCTTACGGCAGGCGTGGGGTGAACCATTTCCCCGCCATTATAGTGAGGCGCGGCCTGAAAAAAGGACAAAAATTGCGGATGAGGTTGCCTTGGAGCATTATCTTCTTCAGATCCTGAAAGGTACCACCGAGTTTATCGAAGGCCATCTCTTTGACGACCTGAGCCTGGACACGATCTCCGGCCACGTGAGCCTGTCGAAGTTTCACCTGCTGCGCATCTGGAAGGGCGCTACCGGCACGGGTCTGATGGAATACGTACGGCGGCGGCGGATCGCCTGCGCGCTGGCCGATCTGCTCAACCCGCGCAAGTCGGTCGAGGCGACTGCGGCTGAATATGGCTTTGGCTCGGAGCGCAGCTTCAATCGTGTCTTTAAAGAAGAGTTTGACACCACCCCGGCCAGGTGGCGGCGCCATCCCGCGCCGTTGAACATTCTGGACCGTTTCAACGCTGACTTTATGCAGCGCGCCGGGCAGGGCCTGATCTTCCGCAAAAGCGTGCAGGTGCTGCCGGCCTTCGCCCTGGCTGGCATCCCCTGCGAGCTGGACCTGGCGGAAGACCGCCAGCACCAGACGGCCAACCGCCTGGCGGTCGAGTTCTTCCAGCAGCAGCGCCAGAAGGTGATCAACCCGGCCGCCAAAGATGTGTACTGCGGCTACCTGGGCCTGGCCTATCCCGGCGCGGCGCGCGCGCTGTACCAGCCCTCGGTGCAGGTCGACGCGCTCAGCATCGTCCCGCCCGGCATGACCGTGCGGCGCATCGCTTCACACAAGTACGGCGTTTTCACCTACATGGGCCTGCACCGCCCGGAGGAGATCTCTTCGCTGCACCTGCGCGCGCTGCTCGATTTTGTTGAGACGCGCTGGGCGCCGACGGTGGAGTTCCATCTCCAGGCCCATTTCCGCCTGGAGATGATTCATTATGCGCGCTGCAGCAGGCATTACAGCGAGTGTGATTTGTACTTCCCGATCGAGGCGCTCTGAAGCACAGCCGCTCTGCCCGCCCTAAGGGCGGACAGGCATCCAGGAAACTCACCCCTAACCCCTCCGTGCTTCATTTCTGTAACCTTTTATTTGATAATTCATCTAATCTACTGAAACTGGCTGGCGCTGCGCGGCTGGCCGCTCAATTTGATGCAGGAGAGAATGTGCCATGGAAATGCTGATTAACTTTCCCGGTGGGGCCAAGGTGAATGCTTCGTTTGACGGTTTTACGGTGCCGACCGACCAGCCCGCGATGGGCGGCGGAGAGGGCTCCGCGCCAACCCCGTTCGCGGTGTTTCTGTCGTCGATCGGGACCTGCGCGGGGATCTACGTGCTGGGGTTCTGCAAACAGCGCGGCCTAAGCGCGGAGGGGATTCAGATTCTGGAGCGCATCCACCGCGATCCGCAGACGGGCCTGGTTGGGACAATCGACCTTGAAATCCAGGTGCCCGAATCGTTCCCCGAGAAATATTATGAATCGCTGGTGCGCTCGGCCAACCTGTGCGCGGTCAAGAAACACCTAGAGCACCCGCCCAGCTTCAACGTCTACACCAAAGTCAAATAGGCATTGGCGGGTATCCTCTCACTTTTTGAGATGATACATTGGCGGCGCTTTAGCCTTCGGTTGGGACCGTTCCGGCGGCTGGGCTGCGCGCCCCGGCGCGGGCGGTCAGCAGATAGACCCCGGTCAGGACGGCATACAGTGCGAGCAGGATGGCCGGGATGACCTCGAGCGAAACCTGGCGCGCCAGCACGCCCAACAGGCTGGGAATGACGGCGATCCCCAGGCCGGTGGCGGCCATCTGCATGCCGATCGTGTTGGCGGCGAAATGCTCGCCGACGCGCGCGCTGGTGCCTGACATCAGCGCCGGGAAGATCGGCGCGATGGCCAGACCGATGATGCCGACCGCCGCGACGTTGGCGATTGCGGAGGGATTCCAGATCAGCAGGAGCATGCCCAGCAGGGCCCCGGCCAGCCCGCCCAGCACCAGTTTATGGGAGCCCACCCGCCTGGCAACCAGCCCGGCCAGAATGCGCCCGATGGTGAATGTGAACCAGTAGCTGCCCGCGAAAAAGCCCGCCAGGGTTTTCTCCACCCCGCGCGATTCGGTCAGCAGGCTGTAGGTCCAGGTGCCGAGCGAGGTCTCGGCGCCGACGTAGAGGAAGAAAAGCAGGATGCTCAGCCAGACGCGCGGCTGGCGCAGGGTTTCACCGAGTGGTGTTTTGTAGTCGGTCAGTTTCTTGACCGGCTCGCTGCCTTCGGGGGCGTCGTTTTGGTTCCACATCGCCAGGGTCAGCACAAAGCAGGCCGCCAGCGCGATTTGGAAGATGCCCACCGCGCGGTAGCCAAAACGCCACTCGTCGAAGGCATTCAGGCCGAGGGTCATGATGATCGGGCCGGTGGTGATGCCCACGCCCCAGCTGGCGTGCAGCCACTGCATCAGGCCTTCGCCAAAGTGGGCGGCGACGTAGGTGTTGAGCCCGGCGTCGATCGCCCCGGCTCCCAGGCCGGCAAAAACGCCCAGCAGAACCATCATGCCCCACTGCGGCACGAGGGTGTAGCCGATCAAAGCCAGCCCGGTCAGCAGGCAGCTGGCCGCCAGTATGCGCCCCACGCCAAAGCGGGCCAGCAGGTAGCCGGTGAGAAAGGTGGAGGTCATGTAGCCGGCGATGGTCGAGGTCAGGAACAGGCCGATGGCATCCAGCGGGATGGCAAAGCCGGCCCGGATGGAGGGCCAGCCGACGCCCAGCAGGCCGTCGGGCAGGCCCAGCGCGATGAAGGCGATGAAGGCCAAAACCACCAGGCCCAGCCTGGGGTAATGCCGGATTTTGTTCCAAAAGTTCATGGAGTGGATACCTTGTCGATCACGGAATGGGGTCATACGGAGCTGCGTGGCGTGCGAATTCGCACGCCACGCAGCTTTTCCCCTCTTGTAGCGGGTATTTTGCCGGCCGGGTCAATCCCGCGCGGGACGCCGCGAATGTTCGCCCTGGGTGGTCTGGCGCTTGCCGTTGGAGCCTCCCCAGTGTTCGGCCAGGATCCGAACCAGCCACCACAGGCCCACGCCAAGGACCAGCATCGCGAGCGAGAAGCCGGCATAGCCAAGCGGCCAGCCAATGTGAAAGGCGTCGAGCAGGATGGTGAACTCGGACATGCCGCCGATGCTGGCGATCAGGGTCAGCGGCATGAAGACGACATTGATCATCGTCAGGTTTTTGAGCAAGCTGTTCATGTTGTTGTTGATGATGTTGCCGCGCGCGTCGAGCAGCCCTCCCAATACGGTTGAGAAGATCTCGGCCTGGCGGCCGCACTGGTCGTTGTCGATGATGATGTCGTCCAGGAACTCGAGCTCGTCCTCGTTCAGGCTGAGGCGCGGGGTCAGGTGGCGCAGCCGGCGCAGCGCGCGCCCGTTGCCCTCAATCGCGTTGATATTGTAGATCAAGCCTTCGCTGAGACTGAACATGCGCAGGAATTCGCGGTTTTCGATCGACTTGTTGAGGCGGGACTGGATATCGCGCGAGGTGCGCTTGACGCGCTTGAGATCCATCATGAACTCGTCCACGATCGACGAGGTGATGCGCAGAAACAGCATCTGCAGGGTTTCGGCGCGCGCGCCGTCGTCGACCAGCGGCACATCGTCGGGCGTGACAATGACCAGGCGGTTGGGGCGCAGCAGGATGCCGATCGAGGAAAATCCAAGCAGCTCGGGCCGCCGGCTTGCATCCGGGTTGGGCCGTTTGAGCACGATGAAGATCTGTTTCTCCTGCGGATCGAACTCCAGGCGCGAGATTTCCTCCGGGTCGAGAGCGGATTCGAGCATGTGGTCGTCGATGCCGAGGGTTTCGAGCAGTTCACGCTGGGCGGCGCTGGCCGGGTTCGAGTAGACCGAGATGTTGGCCTGCTGCGGCGTCGACCAGTGCAGGTGCTCGTCCACGATGGTGAAGTGCATTTGACCGGGCAGCGGGGTTGGGTCTTCGACGATGATCGCCAGTTCCGGCGAGCGCTCGATCGACTCCTCGATCGCTTCTTCGATCAGGTCGGCCGCGGTTTCCGCCTCTTCGACCGGCATATCCGGGGCCGCGTCGCGGATCGATTTTGCCGCTTGCTCCAACACCTCCACCAGGCTCTCGCGCGCTTCCGGCGACAGCTGGTCGATAACCTCGATGCGGTCTTCGTGGTCGAGTGCCTGGACAAAGCGTTCGAGCAGGGCCGGGTCGGCCTGCTGGATGACGCGAATTTGTTCATCCACCTCGGCCGAGGTGAGCACATCGCTCGCGGTTTGAATCTGATTTTCAGCAACCAGTTCTTCGAAATTTGCGACGAAATGGTCGCGGCCAGTGGTGCTGATGATCTCATCCATGGAAATCGCCTCCATTGCCATGACAGGCTGTGTGCATAATAAAACGGCTGATCCGCAAGGATCAGCCGTCTGGTCATCACACATCTGTCAAGGCGCGCTCAGGCGGCGCAGCGGCAGACGGACAGGCTCAGGCCGGTTCCTCCTTGCGAGATTGCCATTCGTGGATGATGCCCTGGTAAGCCTTGTCCAGCATGTCTGCCCAGGTTGTGATGCCTTGCAGGCGGGAACGGGCCGGGTGCGCGTCGTGCAGCCCGCGCAGGCCGTTTTCGGCTATCTCGCGCAGCGACTCGATCCGCTCTTGGCGGATCTCCAGGATCGCTTCCCATGCTTCGTCGGCGAAAACGTAGTAGTCGCTGCGCTCTCCGGGAAGCGAGACCCGCTCGGCCAGCCTGGTCATCAACAGGGCGCGCAGGTTGGTGGACACGCTGCTGCGGCTTGCTTCCAGTACATCCGATATTTCCTCTGAAGAGACCGGGCGGTTCGCGAGCAGCAGCAGGCCGAGGATGCGGCCTCCGATGCGCGGCACCCCGTACTCTTCAAAGTGCAATCCCATATTTTCAATGAACTGCGACAGCTTGTTCGGTTCTCCCGATAAGGGAGGCTGACTGTCCGAAACGCTGTCTGTTTCTTCTGAATCCATCAGAATGAATGCTCCTTGCTGCTATCGCAAATTTTGAGACTCATCCGCTCACGGTATGCGCAGACAGGCCCACTGTAGAGGAATTACCCTTATACATAATTCTAATTCGATCAATTGTTTCTGTCAAGACTGAAATAAATGATTTATTGTGTTCTGATTGGTTGCAAATGATAAATGCAAGCCGTTGTGTGCCGCGAAGCGGCACACAACGGCTTATCCCTGTTCCTTCGCCGGGACCAGGTTAGGGTTGATTTGAGCAGTGGGCTGGTAAAATTAGGATAGTTCCGCAAACTTTTGGCTTTGATGTCGCATTGCGCCATCCCGTGCGCGCCATTCTTAAGGAGACCATCATGAATCAAACCGATATTCAAACCGCAATCGCCAACGGCAAGACCGTCCTTGGGGTTGAGCTGGGCTCGACGCGCATCAAGGCCGTGCTGATCGGCGAGGATCACGCGCCCATCGCCTCGGGCAGCTACGAGTGGGAAAACCGCTATGAAAACGGCGTGTGGACCTACAGCCTGGAAGATGTCTGGACGGGCCTGCAGGAGAGCTACCGCCAGCTCAGCGGCGAGGTGCAGGCGAAATACGGCCTGGCGTTGAAACAGCTGGGCGCGATCGGGTTCAGCGCGATGATGCACGGTTATCTGGTTTTTGACAAAGACGGGGCGCTGCTCGCGCCGTTCCGCACCTGGCGCAACACGATCACCGGGCAGGCGGCCGAGAAGCTGACCGAGCTGTTTCAGTTCAACGTGCCGCAGCGCTGGAGCATCGCCCACCTCTACCAGGCGATCCTCAACCGCGAGGCGCACGTGCGCCAGATTCATCACCAGACCACCCTGGCGGGTTATGTGCATTGGAAGCTGACCGGCCAGAAGCTGATGGGGGTTGGCGAAGCCTCGGGCATGTTCCCGATCGACAGCCTGACCAACCAGTTTGACGCGGGCAGGCTGGCGCAGTTCAACCAGCTGCTGGCGGAAGAGGGCCTGCCCTGGCGGCTGCAGGACATCCTGCCCGGCGTGCTGGCGGCGGGCGAGAACGCGGGCGCGCTGAGCGAGGAAGGAGCGCGGCTGCTCGATCCGAGCGGCACGCTGCAGGCGGGCATCCCGCTCTGCCCGCCCGAAGGCGACGCGGGCACCGGCATGGTGGCGACCAACAGCGTGGCCGTGCGCACGGGCAACGTCTCGGCGGGCACCTCGGTCTTCGCGATGATCGTGCTCGAAAAGGCGCTCTCGAAGCTGTACCCCGAGATCGATATGGTCACCACTCCGGCCGGTATGCCGGTGGCGATGGTGCACAGCAACAACTGCACCTCCGACCTGAACGCGTGGGTCGAGCTGTTCCACGAATTCACCCAGGTGCTGGGGGTGGAGGTCAGCCAGTCCAGGCTGTTCGAGCTGCTTTACCAGCAGGGCCTGAAGGGTGACGCGGACGCCGGCGGGCTGCTGGCCTACAACTACTTCTCGGGCGAGCACATCACCCACCTGGAAGAAGGCCGCCCGCTGTTTGCGCGCACCCCGCAGAGCCGTTTTAACCTGCCCAATTTCATGCGCGCGCATCTGTTTTCCTCGCTGGGCGCGCTGAAAATCGGCCTGGACATCCTGTTCGAGCAGGAGCAGGTCAAGATCGAAAAGATTCTCGGGCACGGCGGGTTCTTCAAGACCAAGGGCGTCGGCCAGAAGATGATGGCGGCGGCGATGAACGTGCCGGTTTCGGTGATGGAGACGGCGGGCGAGGGCGGGGCCTGGGGCATCGCGCTGCTGGCGGCGTACATGGCCAACAAAGCCGCTGGCGAGCCGCTGGCGGCTTACCTGGACGGCAAAGTCTTTGCCGGTGAAAACGGCGTGACCATCGCGCCCGACCCGGCCGACGTGGCCGGCTTCGCGGCCTTCATGGAACGCTACAAGCAGGGCCTGCCCATCGAACGGGCTGCCGTGGAATACTTGAAGTAAAACCGGTCGATCGCTGGGCGGGTGCGCAGACGCGCACCCGCCCAGCCGGTCCGGCGAGGTGTTGAAGCGTGCCCAAACTGACCCGCTGGCTGGTCAAAGCCTCCTTGATTTACCTGGTCCTGGCGCTGTGCGCTGGGATCGGGATGGCCGTGCCGCAGGCGGCTTTTTTTGCGAAAAATTTCCCGGTCTATCTGCACCTGCTGACGTTTGGCTGGCTGACGCAGTTGATCTTTGGGGTGGCCTGGTGGATGTTCCCCAAGTACACCCAGGCCCAGCCGCGCGGGCCGGTCCGGCTGGGCTGGGCCGGGTTTTCCTTGCTCAACGCGGGCCTGGCGCTGCGCGCCATCTTTGAACCGCTCAACGCCGAAATGCCTGCCGCGCTGTTCGGCTGGATGCTGGTCGCGGCGGCGCTGCTGCAGTGGCTGGCCGGGTTGGCCTTTGTGGTCAGCCTGTGGCCGCGCACCAAGGAAAAATAAATGCCGCGCCTGAGCGTCTATTTCACGCGCATGGCGCTGGCCAACTTGGCCGTCGCGTTCAGCCTGGGCGGGCTGCTGCTGGCCAACAAGGGCGTGTTGATTTCGCCGTACATCTGGAAGCTGCTGCCGCTGCACGTCGAGATGACCCTGGCTGGCGGGCTGGTGCAGCTGGCGGTGGGCGTGGCATTTTGGATTTTGCCGCGCTTTTCGGGGGCGGCGCCGCGCGGCGACGAGCGCCTGAGCTGGGCAGCGCTGGTGCTGCTCAACGCCGGGATCGGCGCGGCGGTGCTGGCCGTGCTGTTCACGGCGCCGTGGCTGGCGCTGGCCGGGCGGGTGATGGAAGCGGCCGGGCTGGCCGCGTTTGCCCTGGGCAACTGGAAGCGGGTCAAACCGATGTTCTAGGCCCCAATTTTTTGGGAAGATACCTTTATTCGATGTGTTCGAAACCATCGCTGTTTGAATAGACAACCGTGCGGTTGCGCCCAGCGTTTTTGGCGGAGTAGAGCGCCTGGTCGGCATTGAAGATCAAGCCTTCCAGATTCATCGGGCCGCCGCCGCACGGGCACTCGGCGATGCCCAGGCTGACCGTGATGCTGACGGTTTGACCATCCACCTCCATCTGGTAAGCAGCGACGCTTTCGCGGATCCGTTCAGCGACATGGCCTGCTTCGGGCGCGGCGGTGTTGGGCAGCAGGATCACAAATTCCTCCCCGCCATAGCGCGCCAGCGTGTCCGATTCGCGCAGCTGAGCGCCGGCGAGACGGGTCAGCTGTTTGAGAATCTCGTCGCCGGCCTGGTGACCGTAGCGGTCGTTGAAGTGTTTGAAGTGGTCAATGTCAAACAGGATGACCGAGAGGGGCAGGTGATAGCGCCTGGCCTCGGCAAATTCGTGCTCGGCGATTTCAAAGAAGAAGCGGCGGTTGTGGATGGCGGTCAGGCTGTCGGTGCGCGCAAGCAGTTTTTCGCGTTCCAGGGCCAGCTGCAGCTCGCGGTTGGCCGCGTCGAGCGAATCTTTGGCCTGGGCCAGGTCGGCCTGGGCATGCTTTAAATCGGTCACATCCATGATCGCGACCGCGGCGCCGACGATTTGCCCGGTCTCGTCGTGGATGGGAACCCCGCTGTTCAGGACGAAAAGATGCGCACCGTCAAAGCGCTCGATCTCCAGCAGCTGGCCGGTCACCTTTTGGCCGGTCGAAAGGGCCAGGGCCGAGGCCCACTCCTCTGGGGCCACCCGCCTGCCCGAACCGGCCCACCAGGCCCGGTAGGGCTCGTAATCTGCGATCAGCCTGACCTCTGGGCGTTCGGTTCCCCAGATCTGCTCGTACTCCAGGTTGGCCAGCATGATCCCGCCCTGAGCGTCAAGGATGGCCACCCCGACCGGCAGCACATCCAGGACCGCGTCAAGATGGTTTTTTTCTTCGAGCACTTTATGATGGAATGTCTGGGCTTCTTGCTCGATGCGTTTGCGCGCCGAGATGTCCAGCACGGTGCCGTGCAGCCCGGCGAACAGGCCGCGCTCGTCGTAGAGCGGCTCGCCGCGGGCGGAAAGCCACTTGCGCGTGCCATCGGCGCGGATCATTTCGACATCCAGCTCGTAGGGCTGGCCGGTCTCGATCGCGCGCCCGGCCGCTTCGGCCAGCCTGCGCATGCTTTCGGGGGTGTAGAGGCGGGCGTGCTCGGTGTGAGGCGGCGGCGGTTGGGATTCGTCCAGCAGGGCCAGGTTGTACATCTCCTTTGACCAGATCACGCGCTGCGCGCGCGCGTCCCATTCCCAGCTGCCCAGGCCGGCGATGCGCTGCGCTTCCTGCAGGCGGGCCTGGCTTTGCTGCAGCTGGTTCTCGATCTGCTTGCGCTTGGTAATGTCGGTGACCATGCCCAAAGCGCCCAGGTAGCGGCCATCTCGGTCAAAGATAGGGTTCGTTTCAACCAGCGCCCACAAATCGCTGCCATCTTTGCGGCGGAACTTGAAGTCGTGCTGCTCGGCGACGCCCTGCCGCCGGCGTTCCACCTGGGCGGCGGCGGCGCGTTGGCCTTCTTCATCCATGAAATCAAACAGGGTGGCGCCGGTCATGTCATCCACGCTGTAGCCCAGCATTTCGGCCATGCGCTGGTTGACAAAGCTGGTGCGGCTGTCCTCGTCGATGATCCAGATCCCTTCCAGGGCTGTTTCGACGATGCGGCGGTAGCGCTCCTCGCCCTCGCGCAGGGCCTCCTCAAACTTGATACGGTCGCTGATATCGTGCCAGACCGTGACGGAGCCCGCAATGGCGCCGCCCACCCGCATTGGGCTGGAGGAGGTTTCGACCACGCCCTCGCTGCCATCCGCGCGCGTGACTTTGAACAGGGCCGTGGCGCCTTTTTCACCGGAGAGCGAGCGCGGCGTGGGCAGCCTCGACCAATCCAGGGGCTGGTTGTCAAGCGTCCGGCAGTTCACCCGCTGGATGATCTCGCTCAGGTTGCGGCTGGTGGGGTCGAACCCGTAGACGGATTGAAAGGCGGTGTTGGCGCGGCGCACGGTCATGTTTGGGTCGTAAACCAGGACGATGTCATTTTGGGCGCGAAAGATGGCTTCCATCTCGGCGGCGTGCTGGCGCAAGGCTTCAGCGGCGCGCTGGCGCTCCAGCAGGCTGCCGACCTGGCGGGCGATGGCGGCCAGCAGGTTTTGATCCTCGGGCAGGATCGCTTCGCGCTGCTCAGCGGGCAGATCCTGCTTGAGGTAGAGCTCTATTTGGCCCGCCGGGGCAGCATCCGCCGCGATTTCGACGGAATGAGCGGGCGCGCCCGCGCAGCCCGGGGAAGAGACCAGCCTGTCCGCGCAGGTGATCTTCACGCCCAGCGCGTCCGGGTTTTGCCAGGCCGCGCGGATCAGGTGAACGATGGAAGCCAACGCTTCTTCGAACGAATCGCGCGAATCGGCCGCGATGGCGGAAGTGGCGGCCAGGCACCTGGCGCGCCTGGCATGGGCCAGGACCGTTTGGGCCTGTTTAGCGCTTTGGCAGTCGAAGGCCTGCAGCAGGGCCAGGTCAAGCTCAATGGCGTCCTTGTAGTGGCGCAGCAGTTGTTCTTCGAGGGCGGAAAATGGGCGGGCCTGGCTGTCGAAGGCGCAGAGCGCGCCGTAGGCCTGGCGGGCGGGGAACTCGATTGGCAGGCCCAGGAAAGCGCGCAGGCCCAGGTGCAGGTCGCGGCTGGCCGCCCAGCCCAGGTCCGCGGCGGCGTCGTCAATCCGCAGGATCTGTCCAGTTTCGAGCAGCGCTTGACAGTACAGGCCGCGGCTGGGCTGAGCCGCGCCGGGGCGGTAGGCGGCGGGCGCGGCCTGGCTGCTGGCGAGCACATCCACCATCTCTGGGTTGGCTTTGAGCAGGACGACTGCGGGCAGGTGGAGCAGGCCGGCCAGCAAATCGACATGCTCCTGCCATTTTTGGATCAGCCATTCTGGCAGGTCCGGGCACGGGCGAAAAGTTTCCGAAAACGGTTGCATGGCTTGTTCCTGACCTTGCGGCGCGAGCGCTGGGAATGGCGATCGCGGCAGTTACTGCTGATATTAGTGTATCCTATTTTCCCGGTTATCTATCGGTCAGAAGAAGAGGAAAAACGCTGCTGGTCACATACAACCCCCCTGCTTTTTGAACCGAACCCATTACAATCAGGTATTCCGGGCGGCGTGCGCGCGGGCAGAGATTGGGAGGAACGTGTATGCTTCGTGAAGCGTTTAACACAGACTGGTATGTGGAAAAAGAAGGCCCCGCGCCGTGGCGGGCTGGCCCGCTCACGCTGCCGCACGACGCGATGATTTATGAAACGCGCGACCCCGCCACGCCCAACGGCCACAACACCGGCTACTTTCCGGGCGGGGTGTACCGCTACACCAAGACGTTTTTCGCGCCGGAAAGCCTGCGCGGGCGGACGGTGCTGTTTGAGTTTGAGGGGGTTTACATGGACGCGCAAGTCCACTTCAACGGCGCGCTGGCGGCGGCGCGCCCCAACGGCTACGCCAATTTCTACGCCGACGCGGAGGGGCTGCTGGTTTATGGGCAGGACAACCGGATCGAGGTGCTGGCGCGCAGCGACCAGATGCCCAACAGCCGCTGGTATTCGGGCAGCGGGATCTACCGCGAGGTCAAGCTGCTGAGCGGCGGCTGGGCGCACATCCTGCCCGACGGGGTCAAGCTGCGCACGCTCGCGCTTGAGCAGGGCGGCGCGCGGATCGAGGCGGCGCTGAGCGCGCGCAACCGCGCGCCAGCACCGTGCGCGGCGCGGGCCGTGCTCGAGCTGCGTGGGCCAGACGGGCAGCTGGCCGCGCGCGCGGAAGGAGATCTGCTGCTGCGGCCCGGCCAAATCGAGACCCTGCGCCTGCCGATCGCGCTGGAGAACCCGGCCCTGTGGTCGCCGGAGCACCCGGACCTGTACGCCTGCACGGCGCGGCTGCTGGAGGGGCAAACCCTGCTGGACGAAGCGCGTGAGACGTTCGGGGTGCGCGTGCTGGAGCTGGACGCGCGGCGCGGCCTGCGCATTAATGGCCAGGCGCTGAAGCTGCGCGGCGGCTGCCTGCACCACGACAACGGCGTGATCGGGGCCTGCACCCTGCCCGCCGCCGAGGATCGCCGCGTGCGCCTGATGCAGGCCAGCGGATTCAACGCCATCCGCAGCGCGCACAATCCGGCCTCGAAAGCCCTGCTGGAAGCCTGCGACCGGCGCGGCATGCTGGTGATCGATGAATTTTCGGACGTGTGGTACCGCCCGAAGACCGCGCACGACTATGCTGAGCACTTCCGCGACTGGTGGGAGCGCGACATCCAGGCGATGGTCGACAAAGACTACAATCATCCCAGCGTGGTGATGTACTCGATCGGCAACGAAATCCGCGAAACCGTCGAGGCAGAGGGCGTGGAATACAGCCGCCGCCTGGCTGAGAAGGTCAAAGCGCTGGACCCGAGCCGCTATGTGATCAACAGCATCAACGGCTGGTACAACATGTTTTCCAGCCTGAGCGCGCTGGTGAGACGCAAGCGCCCCGCCGCGCCGGGCTCGGGCCTGGCGGATACGCACAAGCGCACCAGCGGCTACATCAACCCGCTGATGAACACGGTCAACCGCTTCATGGACCTGATCGTGGCCCTGCCGCTGGTCGACTGGGGCACGCGGGCCGCCTTCGCGGCGGTCGATGTGGCCGGGTACAACTACATGGCCGGGCGCTACGCGATGGACGGGCGGCTTTATCCGCGGCGGGTGATCTGCGGCAGCGAATCCTTCCCGCCCGAAATCGCCAGAAACTGGCGGCGGGTGAAACGGCTGGCGCACGTGATCGGCGATTTTACCTGGGCCGGCTGGGATTACCTGGGCGAGGCCGGGCTGTGCACCTGGCAGTACGGCGCAAATCAAGCGCTCTATAAGCCTTACCCGTGCATCCTGGCCGACAGCCCGCTGATCGACATCACCGGCCAGCGCCAGGCCCAGTCGTACCTGCACGAAATTGTGTGGGGGCTGCGCAAAGACCCTTATATCGCGGTGCGCCCGCTGAACCATGCCGGGGAGACCCCGTCCAAATCGGTCTGGCGCGGCACGAATGCCATCGCCAGCTGGACCTGGCCCGGCTGCGAGGGCCGGCCGGCACTGATCGAAGTCTACGCCGACGCGGCCTGGGTCGAGCTGTTTTTGAATGGGCGCTCGCTGGGCCGCAAAGCGGCTGGCGACCGGCGCGATTTCAAGGCGATTTTCCGCACGGTCTACCAGCCCGGCGAACTGCGCGCGGTGGCGTATGACCGGGGCGGGCGTGAGACCGGGCGGGCTGTGCTGTGCAGCGCGAGCGGCGCGCTGGATTTGCGGGTCCAGCCCGAAAGCACGGCTTTGCGCGCGGACGGGGCCGACCTGGCCTACATTCATATCGCGCTGGCCGGCACGGACGGGATTGTCGACCCGCTGGCCGAACGCCTGGTGACGGTGCGGGTGGAGGGGGCTGGCTCGCTGCAGGGCTTTGGCAGCGCCAACCCGCTGAGCCAGGAGCGTTTCACGGATGATACGCACACCACCTATCAGGGCCGCGCGCTGGCGGTGGTGCGCGCCGGGAATCAGGCCGGGAGCGTGCGGGTGGAGGTGTCGGCCCCCGGCTGCCAGACCAGGATACTCGTCCTGCCGGTGCAGTAGTTGTACGCAAGCACAGCCTGCTGTGCTTGCGTACAACTCACGAAGATAAAAGTAACTGCTCACCCCACCCCCTCGAAAGCTCGGGACAGGCCCCCTACCCCTCGCCCGCAGGCGGGGGAAAGAATAATTTTTGCGTGATTTTGGGGTGTGCGGCAAGCGCACACCCCAAAATCACGCGGTTAAGCGCTTTTTACCCCGATGGGTACGCCTGCGCCACCGCAAAAGTTGTGGGCAAATGTTAGCCCGGGGGGTAGGGGGTGAGCTTCAACAGATCGTCCCACAGGCAAAATGTGATTACAATTTGAGTGTCAATGCATTTCCCTGGTTTTGTTTTCCAAGGTAGCACTTGGGTTCGTTGCCATTGTGACATAGAGGAGATGGAAGACATTGATCGGACGAGATGTAAGAGTGGGCGCGTGCCTTTACGCCGGCGACATGGACCGTTTGGTTCGATTCTATCGAGATACTTTAGGCTTTCATACGCAATGGAATGGCGGGGATTTCGCGGAGTTTGAGACGGCAAGCGGCGCGCTGTCCTTGTTCATGTACAGCAGGAAAGCATTCGCGCAGGCAATTGGGGAGAGTTACGTCCCACCAAAGGGAATCAATCAAACGTTTGAAATAGCCCTCTGGTTGCCCTGCTTTGCCGATGTGGATGCGGAATATGAGCGACTATCGAAGTTGGGCGTGCGATTCCCGACTGGCGAACCCATAACCTATTCTTTCGGCATCCGCAACTTCTATGTCGCCGACCCGGAGGGTAACCTGCTTGAAATCGGCAGCATGAGCGAAACATAGTTTGGAAGTACGAGTCATCACAAAGGCTCCATCTTTGCGCATTCGGTTTTAACCTGAGTTGCCTCTTATCCCGCCCCGGCCCTCGCTTTCCTGCAAAGGTGTATAGACTGGGGCGGGGGATGGGCTTGAATACATAACAAGTGGCAACTTGGGTTACTTAATAAACGTCAGTTCGGGATAAAGGTTTTGGGGTATCATCTCAAAAAGAAGGGGGGTTGTGTGTGAATTTGGCGCGAAGCGCCAAATTCACACACAACTTACCCCACTTTATTGAGATGATCGTTTTGGGGTTA
>Ga0172369_10004049_pt1 | contig 18903 bp, 20 predicted proteins | sample LakKiv25m_FD_114539 | JGI IMG/M metagenome (GOLD analysis project Ga0172369, IMG submission 114539) | Freshwater microbial communities from Kabuno Bay, South-Kivu, Congo - kab_022012_11.25m | ecosystem: Environmental > Aquatic > Freshwater > Lake | place: Democratic Republic of the Congo...
ATACCGGTACTGAGTAGCGATTTTGTCAATGGTCTGGAGTGAGACGCCCCGGTTTACCAATATTTCCGACAGAAACTGGTCTGATCTGATATAGATGGATTCGGTCTGGAATGAATCGATGGGAAATTTAAAATCATCATACTGAACCTCCTGGATCTCCACCGGCGGATTGTCGGGATAACCGTTTATCAGAATCATCCAGTTGATATGGGTTGCGAACCAGATGATAACAATGAAAAGGAAGGCAAGCGTTATACGCACAAGGGTTTTCCGCCTGGTCGGAAACAATTGTTTCAGGAAGGCCAGGATTTGATTTTTGTCAAACATGCGGGTTCGTAGGTTTTAATGGACAATGTTTATGATTCGTCCGGGTACAACCACAATCTTCTTAGGCTGAGTTCCCTGCAGGTATTTCGCGGTGTGTTCCGAAGCCAGGACTGCCGACTCAATTTCCTTAATTGACAGTCCCGCAGGAAGTCCGAGTTTAAACCTCATCTTTCCGTTAAACGAAACCGGATATTCAATCGTATCCTCGGCCAGATATTTCTGATCATAGGCTGGCCATTTGGCTTTGGAAATGCTGCCGGTGTGACCGGTGAGGCTCCATAATTCCTCCGCCAGGTGTGGGGCAAACGGAGCGATCAGTACCAGCAGAGGTTCAAGAACGGCCGATTTCCGGCATTTCAGGTCGGTAAGTTCATTTACGCATATCATAAAGGTGCTCACAGCCGTGTTGAAAGAAAACCGTTCAATATCGTCCTGAATCTTTTTTATGGTCTTATGGATGATCTTAAGCTCTGCCTGGGTTGGGGTTTCATCCGTCATTGCCAGTTCACCTCCATCAGGGTAGAACAGGCGCCATAGTTTCCTGAGGAATTTATGCACCCCGTCAATCCCGTTGGTATCCCAGGGCTTTGACTGTTCCAGCGGTCCGAGGAACATTTCGTATAAGCGAAGGGTATCGGCACCGTATTTCTCAATGATGACATCCGGATTGACCACATTGAACATGGATTTGGACATCTTTTCAATGGCCCATCCGCAAACATATTTTCCATTCTCAAGGATGAATTCTGCATTCCTGTATTCAGGGTTCCAGTTCCTGAAAGCATCCAGGTCCAGAATGTCATGTGAAACCAGATTCACATCGACATGGATTGCTGTAGTTTCATACTGTTCCTTAAGTCCATGGGACACGAATGTGTTGGATCCCTTTAAACGGTACACAAAATTGGATCGTCCCTGGATCATGCCCTGATTGATCAGTTTTCTGAAAGGTTCATCCTTGCAGATATAACCGGTGTCAAACAGGAACTTATTCCAGAACCTTGAATAGATGAGGTGTCCCACTGCATGCTCGGTTCCTCCGATATAGAGGTCGACGTCCTGCCAGTAATGGTTGGCTTCTTTTGAAACGAGGGCTTTGGTATTCCTCGGATCCATATATCTTAAATAGTAGGCGGATGACCCGGCAAACCCGGGCATTGTACTAAGTTCAATCGGATATCCTTCCGGAGTCTTCCAGTTTGCAGCTCTGGCCAGTGGAGGTTCTCCCTTTTCAGTAGGAAGGAATGCGTCCACATCCGGAAGCTTCAGGGGCAGACTGCTTTCTTCCATCAGATAGGGTATTCCGTTCCTGTAAAATACCGGGAACGGCTCTCCCCAATACCTTTGCCGGCTGAATATGGCATCCCGCAGGCGGTAATTCACCTGGACCTTTCCAATCCCCAGTTTCTCGATTTCAATTTTCGTCATTGCGATAGCCTCGGGAACAGATAATCCGTTCAGGAAATCAGAATGGATCATGGTCCCTTCCTTGGCGTCAAATGAGTCCTCCCAGGTAAGGGGATCTGCGGGCTCCTGGCCTGGTTGCAGCACAACCTGGACAATCGGAAGGTTGAAATGGCGGGCAAACCGGAAATCGCGGCTGTCATGGGCAGGTACAGCCATGATGGCGCCGGTTCCATATCCGGCCAGGACATAATCGGCGATCCAGATCGGGATATTCTTTTTGGTAAACGGATTCACAGCGTAGGTGCCGGTAAATACCCCGGTAACTTTTTTCACCTCGGCCATTCTCTCCCTTTCCGTTCTTTTCCTGGTGTCCGCAATGTATTGTTCCACCGCGGTTTTGTGGTCAGGATGAGTAAGTGCCTGGACCAATTCTGATTCCGGAGCCAGAACCATAAAGGTGGCTCCGAAAATGGTGTCAGCCCTGGTGGTGAAAATCTCAATGGTGATATCATGGCCATCAACCGGAAAGAACATATTAGCACCTTCGGATTTTCCGATCCAGTTGCGCTGCATCTCCTTGAGGCTTTCGGTCCATTCGAGCGTATCCAAACCGGTTAGCAGTCTTTCGGCATACGCTGAGACCCTCAGCAGCCACTGTTTCATTTTCTTCTGTTCCACCGGGTGGCCGCCTCTGACTGAGACACCCTCCTTAACCTCATCATTGGCCAAAACGGTGCCCAGCGCAGGGCACCAGTTCACCATGGTTTCGGCCAGGTAGGCCAGACGGAAGTTTAACAGAAACTCCTGTTTCTGCTCCTCATTCATTGAATTCCAATCGCTGGCGCTTAGCTGAAGCGGCTCTGCGGTTGCTGCTTCCAATCCCGTAGTGCCGGATTGGCTCAGATGTTTCAACAGGGTTTCAACCGGCTCGGCCTTGCCGGTTGTTTTATTGTACCAGTGATTAAAAAGCTGCATGAACACCCATTGTGTCCAATGGTAATATTCAGGATCACAGGTCCGGAACTCGCGCGACCAGTCGTATGAAAAGCCGATCTTGTCCATTTGCTCCCGGTACCTTTTGATATTGTTCTCGGTGGTTACGGCAGGATGCTGGCCCGTTTGAATGGCATACTGCTCGGCAGGAAGGCCAAAGGCATCATAACCCATGGGATGTAGCACGTTAAACCCATTAAGCCTTTTATACCATGAATATATATCGGAGGCAATGTATCCCAGGGGATGACCGACATGAAGTCCTGCTCCGGACGGATAAGGGAACATGTCAAGAACATAGAACTTGGGTTTGGCCGGGTCAACACCCACCTTAAAGGTCTGGTTGTTTTTCCAATAGGTTTGCCAGCGATTTTCAATATCTCTGAAATGATAATCCATAATGTATAAGAGGTGTCAGCCTTTGGAGCGGAAAATTTCTGGCGAAAGTATAAAAACCACGGTTTTTATGAAAATGTTATACCTTTGCTCTGCTTTATTAAAAGGAGATTATCATGAATTTAGCTTTTATTTTGGCCGGTGTGATTGGTCCCACAGAATGGATCCTGATTGCTTTGATCGTTGTTCTTCTGTTTGGTGGAAAGAAAATCCCCGAACTCATGAGGGGCCTGGGTAAAGGGATCAAAGAATTTAAGGATGCATCCAAAGGAGAGGGAGAGAAGACGCAAACCTCAGAACCTGACAAGAAATAGAGTCGGGACGTTCTTCCGTTGTGGACAAGAAAAAGCTTAAAAACAAGGATGCGAATGACATGACCTTCCTCGAGCACCTGGAGGTGCTCCGGGGTCATCTCCTTAGGTCGCTGGCCTCAATTGGCGTTTTCGCCATTGTTGCCTTCCTGCTCAAGGATATCATTTTTGACCATGTCCTGCTGGCGCCTAAATCAGCGGACTTCTTCACCAACAGGATGTTTTGCAAGCTTGGTGAACTGGTAAAGACCGACAAGCTTTGCATCAACGATATTCCCATCAGCCTGATCAACATTGATCTCTCAGGGCAATTCAGGATTCACATGACGATTGCCTTTTTCGGAGGTCTTATTCTGGCTGCCCCTTATGTTTTCTGGGAACTCTACAGGTTCATCATGCCGGCTCTGAAGGATAAGGAACGTAAACATTCCTCCGGAATGGTGTTTTATACCACTTTCCTATTCCTGATTGGAGTATTATTCGGGTATTTCATGATTGTTCCGCTGACGATCAACTTCCTGGGCGGATACAGTGTCAGTGAGCAGGTGGCAAATCAGATCAATCTGAAATCCTATATCGGGACGGTTACCTCCCTGATATTTGCCACCGGGCTGATTTTTGAGCTCCCGATATTGGTTTATTTCCTCAGTAAGGTGGGACTGATCACTCCCAAATTCATGCGGCAATACCGAAAGCATGCAATTGTGATCATTCTTGTGATTGCCGGCATCATTACCCCTCCTGATATTTTCAGCCAGATCATGGTAACCATTCCCATGTATTTGCTGTTTGAGGTTTCAATTTTCATATCAGCCCGGGTTGAGAAAGAGAGACGACTCCGGGATGCGGAAAGTGAGTAACGGATAAAACAAAAAAGGCTGCCCAAATGAGCAGCCTTTTTTGTTATCAGGATTTTATTCCCTAGTACTTTGTATTAACCACTTTCTTCTTGGCAGAATAATTGATCTTCAATGCTTCTGCCTTCCTGAGTTCAGTTTTGATCTCGTTGATGATCCCCATCTTGGTCTTTTCATCGGCCTTAAGGGAAACGGTCATCTTCGGGCGATCTTCTTCAGCACGCTTTTCCCATTCGCCGGCGATATATCCACGGAGATCGCTCACTGTTGCGAATTTGTCGTCGAGCTGAATACGGGTTTCCGTACCAAACATGGACTGATATTCTTTTCGCGGAGAACCTACATAAATGTAGCTCACCAGGGATTTCTTCTCCAGTTTGGTAATTTCTGTTGCGAACGGAAGACTCTGACTGACATTTATGGTATTCTCCCTAAGGGTGGTTGAAACCATGAAGAAGAATAGGAGCATGAACATGATGTCCGGCAATGAGGCGGTTGTGATAGCCGGAACCTCTTTTTTTCCGCCTTTTGGATTGAATCTTGACATGTTATACTCTCCTCTATTTGATTTCAGCCGGTTCAGCCTCAGAAATAGCTGTCGGAACAGCTTTCTTCACCATCTCCTGCTCGTCCTCTTTCAGTTTATCAAACTTCCTTCCGAAATGGTCCATGGCGAATTCATCGCGAAGTTCGTTGAATCCCTTGACCAGTTCGTTCTGGACTTCAATATAAGCTCCATAGTCGGTTCCCCTGTCGTTTTGCAGGGAGACGATGCCTTTTGATCTCTTGATCAAACCCAGCCCTTCGATGTTCTCTTCCTCTTTCTCCGACAAATTTTGATTATCAGTGGGGTTCAGAATGAACTCTTTCAGACGGTCCTTTATATCGGAAACCTGAGCGAATTCGCCATTGATAGCCAGGTCGTTATTCTTATTGATCAGTACCACGAAGGTGTTTCTTTTGTTGATTTTGGGGGCCTCAACGTTTTCCACCCATTGGGGCAGAACACGGTAGATCCCGCTGTCAACATCCATCGTGGTAGACACAATGAAAAAGATGATCAGAAGAAAAGCAATGTCGGCCAGTGAAGCACTCGGAACTTCCGGAAATGTTCTTTTTTTCCTAGCCATTGTAATTGAATTTCCTGGGTTATTTGAACAATTTGCTTATTTCTGCATACAATACAACGCCGACAGCTGCCACGATCATGGCGTACATTGAGAATATACCCATGTCGGTCATCTTCAGCCTTGAAGGAATATTGTCGGGCCCTTTATAGCCGGCAATATCCATGATGGTTCCATCAGCAAACTGATATGCCACGAAAAGCATTACAGCGATGATCGCTACTGAGATCAGTGTCTTCAAACCACTCTTCGGGTTAGAGATAATGTTGATAAGCGGTAACCCAACGGCCAGGATAACAGCCAAAGCTGCAAGTATATAGGCCCAGTAGAAGAATAGGTCCAGAATAGATCCGAGATCCGCGATCTGTTTCAGTGCGGGATCATTGGTGTTGATTTTGCCGCTGTTGATATAGAAAATCACTGTCAACAGGACACTGATAGCGAGCAGCCCTATAAAAAAGTACTCGCCCAGTTTTATGAGATATCTATTTTTCATACTAATATCTCCCTAAGATTACTTTTTCGAAAGGTTGTAGCGGATCAGCAGGTCCATGAAGCTGATCGAGCCGTCTTCCATATCATTGGTGATACCGTCAATTTTTGACAAAGAATAGTTGTAAAGAATCTGCAGGATCATAGCAACGATAAGACCGAATACCGTGGTCAACAGAGCAACCTTGATACCGGCAGCAACCAGGGTCGGGGAGATTTCACCAGCCTTCTGAATAGCGTCGAATGCCTGAACCATCCCGATAACCGTACCCAAGAATCCCAACATAGGAGCAACGGAGATCATCAGTGAAATCCAGGTGAGGCCTTTTTCAAGGAGGCCCATCTGAACACTGCCGTAGGAAATGACTGATTTTTCAACCATGTCCAGACCTTCGTTGTAGCGCTCCAGCCCCTGGAAGAAAATACCGGCAACCGGACCGCGGGTGTCACGGCAAACTTCTTTGGCAGCTTCGATTCCGCCTTCTTCGAGAGCTTTCTCGATTCGGTTCAGAAGCTTGGTGGTGTTGGTGGTTGCGAGTGACAGGTAGATGATCCTTTCAATTGCAACTGCAAGACCAACGATCATTGAAAGGGCGATAATACCCATAAATCCGGCGCCCCCTTCGATGAATTTTTCTTTCACCACCTGGTGCATGGATTTTTCTTCCTCCACCGGAGCGGCAGTCTCGGTGGTAACTGCCACAGCCGGTTGGGCTTTGGCGGTGTCAACTACCGAAGTGTCAGGGGCAGTTGTGGGCTGATCCTGTGCTTTCAGAACATAGGAGGAAGCACCAAGGGTAAGCATCCCGAAAATAGCTATCAAAGCAAGTTTTTTCATGACATTAAATCGATTGGTTAATACTTGTTTCCGTGTTTGTTTTCAAATTTAAATTTCTGGCGGAGAAAGAGGGATTCGAACCCTCGATCCCACTTCACGTAGGATACGCGCTTTCCAGGCGCGCGCCTTAGACCACTCGGCCATCTCTCCAAAATCGGGCGAAAATTACAAAAAAAACTATTGAATGGGTGTATTTCATGTACTTATTTCCCCACTTATTGATTTATTCAGGTAATGGGAAAGCATATGCGGGTCGGATATCTGTGAAAACAAGAACATTAATTTGGTAAGTGCGGCTTCGGTCGTCAGATCACGGCCATTGATCACCCCGGTTTCATGCAAAAGTCTGCTGGTCTCATACTTGCCAGGATCAACGCTTCCGGCCGGACATTGGGTTACATTGAGGACCAAAATCCCCTTTTCAATGGCTTCCCGGATTTCCTGCAGAAACCATGGGATGGTTGGGGCGTTGCCGGCCCCGAATGTTTCCAGGACCACCCCTCTGATCCCGGGAACGCTGAGGACAGAATGAACCACATTCCGTCGGATACCCGGAAAGAGTTTTAGAAGGGCAACCTGATCACACAGGTTCCTGTGGACTTTCAGGGGGCGTTCATTGACCGGATAATGGATCGCCCCATAATTGTAATGAATCCTGATACCTGCCTCTGCCAGGGGAGGATAGTTCTCAGAGACAAAAGCATTGAAATACTCAGCATTGTGCTTGGTGGTTCGGTTACCACGGAACAATTTGTTCTGGAACAGGATGGTTACCTCGGGCACCATGGGCTGACCGTTCCTTTTCTCTGAGGCAATCTCAATGGCAGTAAGGAGATTCTCTTTCCCGTCGGTCCGGAGAACTCCGATCGGCAGCTGGGATCCTGTGAAAACGACCGGTTTATTTAGGTTTTCAAGCATAAAGCTTAATGCGGAGGCCGTATAACACATGGTGTCGGTTCCGTGAAGTACCACAAAGCCATCGTGCCTCAGATATTGCTCCTGAATGACACCGGCAAGCTTGATCCAGAAATCAGGTGTGGCATTGGAGGAATCAACAGGAGGATCAAAAGTGTAAGTCTCAAGATTCAGATCAAATTTTCGCAGTTCCGGAAGCTGGGAGGAGATCTCCCTGAAATCCACGGGAATCAGGGCCTGGGTTGTAGGCTCGGTGATCATGCCGATCGTTCCGCCGGTGTAAATGATCAGGATGGATGGTTTTTCAGACACCGAAAATAAGTTTAGAGTTTTGGGTGGTGGTTTGAGCGAGCTGATCGGCTGAGAAACCGGTCAGTTCGCTGACCCGGGCAGCAATCAGTGCCAGATAGGCCGGCTCATTGCGCTTACCCCTGTGGGGAACCGGGGCCAGATAAGGACTGTCGGTTTCCAGCACGATGTGGGCCGGATCTATGTGCGGAAGAACTTTGTCGAGCCCGCCGTTCTTAAATGTGGCAACGCCTCCGATCCCAAGATGAAAACCCATGGAGATCACTTCCCGGGCTTCCTCAAGGGTGCCGCTAAAACAGTGGAATATTCCCTTCAGGCCGCCCAAAGCGGCCCGGTTTAGTGCATTGAGTGTCTCCCTGAAGCTGTTCCTTACATGTATGACTACCGGAAGATTCCTCTGCAAGGCCCAGCCGGCCTGAACGATAAAAGCTTCCTCCTGTTGTATTTGCCATTGGGTATCCCAATAGAGATCGATACCTATTTCGCCGATGGCATAGAACCGGTGGCGGTTCAGGAGCTCTTCCGCGGATTTCAGTTCGTCTTCAAACCGGTCGTTTACCGAGGTGGGATGCAATCCCATCATCGGAAAACAATGGTTCGGGAATAGACTCTCCACCGCCAGAAGCTCCCCAGCGGTTGAGGAATCGACATTCGGCAGGAAGAATCTGGTAACCCCGGCATCCAGAGCTCTGGCAACCACGGCTTCCAGATCGGAACCAAATTCCGGGAGAAATAGATGGCAGTGTGTATCTGTTAGCTCCATTTGCTGTGGAAAGGATGCAAAGATAAAAAAAGCTGCCCGTTGAGGCGGGCAGCTTTCAGGTGTTTGGTTAAGATCTACTAAACAAGTCCCTGTGCCAGCATGGCATCGGCAATCTTCACGAAACCTCCGATGTTGGCTCCGTTTACGTAATTGATGAAACCATCCTTTTCGGTTCCGTATTTTACGCAGGTCTTGTGGATATTCTTCATGATCGTATGCAACTTGTCGTCGACCTCTTCGCGCGACCAGCTCATCCTCATGGAGTTCTGTGACATCTCAAGACCGGAGGTTGCAACACCTCCGGCATTGGCGGCCTTACCGAGACCATAGAGGACCTTGGCTTTCAGGAAAACCTCAACAGCTTCCGGGGTCGAGGGCATGTTGGCACCTTCAGATACGCAGATGCAGCCATTTTTAACCAGAGTTTTGGCTTCCTCTTCATTTACCTCGTTCTGGGTTGCGCAAGGCAGGGCAATGTCAACCTTGACCCCCCACGGGCGCTGGCCTTCGTGATATTCACAGTTGAACTTGTCGGCATATTCGCTGATGCGTCCACGTTTTACATTCTTCAGTTCCATAACATAAGCCAGCTTCTCAGCGGTAATACCTTTCGGATCATAGATGAATCCGTTGGAATCTGACAGCGTGACCACCTTGGCACCGATCTCGGTCGCTTTTTCGCAGGCGTACTGGGCAACGTTACCGGAACCGGAAATCGAAACAGTTTTGCCCTTGAATCCGTCACCACGGGTTGCCAGCATCTCCTGTGCGAAATATACACAGCCATATCCGGTTGCTTCCGGACGAATCAGACTGCCGCCCCATTCAAGACCTTTTCCGGTGAGAACTCCGGTAAACTCATTTTTGAGCCTTTTGTACTGACCGAACAGGAAACCTACTTCCCGGCCGCCAACTCCGATGTCTCCGGCAGGAACGTCCGTGTCAGGACCGATATGACGGAACAGTTCTGTCATAAAACTCTGGCAGAATCGCATTACTTCGGAATCTGATTTTCCCTTGGGATCGAAATCCGATCCTCCTTTTCCACCGCCCATAGGCAATGTGGTCAGGGAGTTCTTGAATACCTGTTCGAAAGCAAGAAATTTCAGAATCCCCAGGTTAACAGTGGGATGGAACCTCAAACCCCCTTTGTAGGGTCCGATGGCGCTGCTCATCTCAATCCTGAATCCGCGGTTGACATGAATCTCCCCTTTATCGTCCTGCCAGGGAACACGGAACATGATCACGCGCTCCGGTTCGGCAATCCGCTCAAGTATCTTGGCATACTTGTACTTGGGATTTTCTTCAATAAAAGGAATCAGGGATTCCGAAACTTCCAGCACGGCCTGGTGGAATTCTACCTCACTTGGGTTCTTGGCAATAATTTTTGCCATGAATTTTTCAACTCTTGGATCCATTTCATTAGGGTGTTTAAATTGTAACTTATGTTGTCTAATGCGGAAAAATTAGAAGAATTTGCGAGATAAAAAAACGACTTATGTCATATATTTCAATGCTGAAAAGCAGCTATCTGAAGTACTGCTGTCCTGGTAGGCCATGTATTAATCCCTTGAATTCCAGTGATAAAGCAATCGCTGATACCATCTGTACCGGCAGGTTTGTTTCCCGCGAGACCTGGTCGAGGGAGGAAGGTACAGTGCCAATCATGTCAAAAACCTTCTTTTCATCCGGTTCAAGCGTAGTAAAAAGTTCTGGCTGAGAATTCTGACGACTGACCTGTTTTTTCAGCCAGCCGGCTGAAATCATCAGTTCCTCACCCGATTGAACCAGGGTTGCCTGACTCGATCTGATGAGGTAATTGCTCCCCTTTGACATACCATCATCCGGCCTTCCGGGAACGGAATACAGGTCCCTGTCATAAGAAACAGCCATTTCTGCCGTCACAATGGCTCCTCCCTTTATGCCCGATTCAATCACGAGGGTCGCTTCCGCCAATCCGGCAATAATCCTGTTTCTTCGGATGAAGTTCTTAGGCTCCATAAGATTGTGACTGAAAAAGTCGGTGATGAGTCCTCCCTGAGTAGTTATTCGCCTGGCTGTATCCCTGTGGATGGCCGGATAAAGGGTGTGGAAACCATGCCCAAGCACGGCAATGGTCTGGAGGCCTGAATCCAGGGCTGCGATATGAGCCTGGATGTCAATACCGTATGCCAGCCCGCTGATGATTATAACAGACGGATCCTGTTCGGCAATTTCCCGGACGATGTTTTTGGTGATCTCCTTCCCCCTGACGGTCGGGTGGCGGGTCCCCACAATGCTGAGAGTCCTTTGTCCTTTGTCAGGCAGTCTGCCCTTGAAAAAAATTATTATCGGCGCATCCGGGCAATTTGAAAGCAAGGGAGGATACTCTTCATCGAACAGGAACCGGATACCGATATGGTCCCTCTCAGTAAAACGGATCTCCTCCTCAACCCTTGCGAATGAATTGAACCGGAGAATCCTGTCGGCCAGGGTGGTTCCGATGCCGGGGATTAAAACCAGCTCCCGCCGCGAACTTTTAAAGATCTTCTCCGCGGTCTGGAAACGCGCCATCAGGGCACGGGCAGTACCCGCACCGATGCCCGGCACCATGGCCAGGGCAAGCTTATATACTAGTTGTTCCTTTTCCATACAGGATGTATAGACGAGGGAAGAGTAAAGGAATGGAATAAAATCAGATGGCGGGATTGATTCTTTCTTTCAGAAGCCGCTTACGGGCTATGTCGGCAAGATGGGTTCTCTGCAGATTGTTCAGGTCGGGTGCCGCGGTTGACGTTCTGAGCAGGTCAGAATAGGCGTCCCTCGCCTCCATCTTTTTGCCGGCCTCAATGAGGATCGAAAATTTGTGATAATGGTATATCAGATTGTTTGGGTACCTTCTGAGGAGTTCATTGGCAATTTCAAGGGACCTTTTATAATCATCCTCAAGCTGATAGTTGATTTTCATCAGATAATAAAGTGACTCATTTCTCACTAGGATATTATCCATCCGGGCACACCGGTTAAGAAGATTGAACCCTTTCGTTCTGTCACTTTTCGGCGCCAGGGCAAAAAATGGGGCAAACACAGGATATTTTGCAACGGTAACTGCGGAGAAATAATTATATAGCCCGGAAACAAGCATGTACTTGTCATATTTCTCCGAATTTTCAAGGGCAATTTTGAGATAATCGAGGGTTCTTTTAAGATTCACCATCCCGGTAAAATATCGCTCCAGGTATATATCCACCCGGGTCAGGTAAGCATAGGAGTGAATCATGGTGAAGATTTCCTCCTCCGTCATCTTCCCAACCGGTTTTTGTCCCAGCCTGTCAATGATCCGGTGAAGAATGACCGACATTTGATTGTCATAATCCCTTGAGTCGTCGCCCGAAATCAGCCACCACCAGAGAAGATTGGCATGTGTCAGGTCAATGAGATTGGGATCAAGTGAGGTCTGATAAAGCTTCTTGAACTTTTTTTCTGCCTCCGGCAGATTATACCGGTACATCGCGTCGAATACCTCAACCACTTCCGGAGGTTCCTTTGAAATGATCTGGGCCTGGGTTCCGTAAGTCAGGAATCCTGTCAGGATTGCTCCAAGAATCAAAACAAGGATCGATTTGCTCATAAGGATCAGGTCCCGGGAGTGCTTAACAAGGTTAAAATACGGTCAAATGCTATGCTGCGGTTTTCGGCTCTTTTCTTTTCGGCCAGCTCCTCGGCACGCTGGAATCCTCCCTGGTAATATCTTTGAAACCAGGGTAATGCAGTAAGTATGGCGTCCAGTGGAGTGGTTACAACGGCAAGATAAAAACTTAATGCCACAAATGAACCTGTGAGCAAAAAAGAATTAATACCGTCGGCAATATACCCTGTATAGATCTGACCGGATCCGGGGATGAAGATGCTTAACCAGGAAGCTACCTTTGGATTGGGCTTGTCCATGAGTTTCTTGTTCTCAAAAACGGCCCGGATGCTTTCTGCTTCAAGCTCATTTCTGGCTGCGTTAATAAAGGCCAGTTGAGAATTTGCAAAATCCTCCTGACCGAACCATGCCATTCCCAGGTAAAAATTCAGTTTTCTGAAATACCAGCGATCGGGATTGTTGTCGAGGTTCAATAATTCCATGAGTGCATATTTATACTCATGGCTTCTTAAATAGCAGGCGGTTTTATCGAAAAGGATCTCCACCCTAAGGCTGTCATTGGTTTGGGCAAAGTACCCGTGGTCATAATATTCAAGCGCCCGTTCCATCTGACCGCAGGCCAGAAAATTGTCGGCAATCCTGATGAGAAGTCCGGGATCAGCCTCCCGGGGGCTGAAATAAAGAACCCGCTGGTAGGCTGCCAGAGATTGTGAGAAATTGCCTGATGCATAGAGCTGATCGGCAAATTGTCTGGTTTGGGCAAGGTCCTGTGCCGGAACTCTGATGAATATCAGGATCAGACTAATGGTTAAAAAGATAACCTTCTGCTTCATGCCTGATCCTGTCTAGCTGTTTCTGATTGTAATCCCCTGCGGATTTCCAGGATCCGAACAGGTTGCCTGTATAAAATCCGAAGGCAAGGGTTCCGAAGATCCATCCCGAGACACTTTTTATACCTTCCCTTGAAAATCCTCTGTATGCCTGCCAGGTATTTACCCCGACAAACAGCATGGTCATCAGGCCGTCTTTCCAGTCGCCGGAATAGATCTTGCCCATTCCCGGGATGACCACCGACAAGGCAACGGCTGTTCCCCTGCTTTTCCTTTTAACCATGAGGCTCTCATGATATACATTGAGGAGGTTGGAGTCACCTGCAGAGGCAACGATCCCCGGAAGTTCGGGATAGGGCACCCTTTTAATCCATTGGTCCTGCATCAGCCAGGCTCCCAGCTGGTAGTCACTTTTTTTCGACAGGGGAAGGGCAGGGGAGCGGCCGAGCAGTTTGCTGAACCCGGAGAAATCCCCCTGCATCAGGGTCAGCTGCAGACCTTCGCCAGATACCGTTTGAGGCAGAGGCCCTATGGGGTAGAAAAGATAAAGTTTGCGCAGAGCTTCGGAAGGATTTCCTGCAAGCCGGTAGGCCCGGACCAGGTTCAACCTGGCGGCTGAGTCGTTTGGAGCCATAAACAAGACCCTTTCCCATTCAGCGGTTGCAAGGGAATATTGCCCGGTTCGCATCAGGTAGCCGGCAAAATCGCTGCTGTGGCCAAGATCGTAAAGATTCTGGGCCGGAAGGATCAGCGGCAGAAGCAAAAAAATCAGACTAATGAGATATCCTTTTAACCGGATCATAATATCTCTGGCTCAATTCGTGAATATGATATTTTTCCGGACTGAGTCCGTTGCAGCGCGTGAGGCGGTCAATGGCATCCAGGATGCCCAGAATGCCATTGGTCTGGATGGTAGATAAGGCATAGGAGGAGCAGCTGGGATAAAAGGTGCAGGTCATTCCGTCCTGACTGGAAATAAATGTTTTATAGAATGCAAATCCGCCCGTTAGGATCAGTTTGATCTCGTTGGTGGGATCCACATGAAGGGAATATTCTGGCTCGAAGGCCTGAGGTTTTACCAGACCGGCAAACGAGAGGATCTCTTCGGATGTTTGTCCCCTGGCCTGACTAGCGAAGAGAGCTGACAGGAAAAAAATACTTGCTATCGCTGTCCGGTTCATCAATTTGAATATTTCTGAATGTGGTCACCTGATAGGACTCAATCCCATTCACGATGTCAATCTGAACGATCTTTCCCGGAAAGGAGAGCCCTGAAGTAACCTGATAATCCTCAAAAAACTGTTTTCTCAGGATCACCTCCTTCGGATCAAAGAAAACGACACCATATAGCTGTTTGTTGCGGACTGAGATCATGATTTTGCCAAGCGGGCTCTTTGCCACCACGGGGGGAACCCATGTGGTGATCACCTGGTCGCCCTCACGGGTTACCGCATCAGCCTTATAACTGGTACGGTTCAGCCCGTAATTCTGAAGGTGGCTCGATAAGGCCAGATGAAAGACTGAAAATTCCGCCATGGCAGGTGTAAAAGTGCGGCTCACCACCTTGCCTTCCCTGATGCGGTATAAGGAGGTGTCAGCTGAAACCCAGGTCTCCTTTTCGGGGAAGGTCAGATAATATATGATCTGTTTTTGGTTACGGTCATAACAGACTTCCCCCATGGTCAGGGATTGTGTGCCGCCGGGTTCCTTTGATTTTACGGAAATCTCTGCCCGGATCCTGTTGTAACCCTGCCCTCCGGCTCGTATGGCAGGAGTGGCTATTAATAAAATGAAAAGAAAAAGCTTTCCCGGCTTCATAGGGTACCCCTGATTATAACACTGTCCCGTCTGCTGAACGGATCAGCAGACGAGACAGTCTGAAGGATTTGATTTAAAACCCTAATAATTAATATTCTGGAACAGCCCCAGAAGTTGAGCTACCACTGAGGTGCCGATTCCCAGGAGAGAACCGACCACGCAGCCGATGATGGCCTGTTTGGTCTCATGCTGATCTTTACCAACCAGATAGACCACCAGGATACCTACCCAACTCAGGCAGCATCCCCAAACAAACCCCGGGATGCCCAGGACTTTCTCATTTACAAGGCTGATTCCGTCAATTCCGTTGGTGTTGCCAACCAATGATGCAAGAGAGTTTCCCTCGCTCACCATTGTGCCAAGCGTGGTTCCCGGATTTTCAAGAAGATAGCCTTCTAGCTGGTCCAGTTGTGCCATCTGGTTTCCAAGGGTAACAGCATCATAGCTGAATAAACCGGAGTTTGCAGCCATGCCAGTGCCAGCCCCAATCAGCAGAAGAAGACTGGCAAACAACACTATTTTTCTCATATGCATTGGGATTTGGATATAATAGTGGAAAATTAATAAAAAATTATCACCACCTGGATTCATAAGTAGTTTTTTATATAATTTTACCTATCTGCCTAGCACAATCAATGTTTAACTAAATCTTAATAGCTTATGAAAAAAGCACTCTTCCTTCTTGGATGTTTTCTTTTGTTCGGTGCTACCCTTAGTCTGAACGCCGGGAACTACAAAATGGACCAGGCTCAGCTTGATCAGATGATCAGCAATGCACGTCAGGTTGAAAACGTTTCTGTATTCAGTTTGCCTGATCTTACGACTACCCCAGACAATCAGGTTCTTACCGAAGGCAAGGACCCGGTGATTGCCCTGGTTCTTTGCACGGTTCTGGGTTGGGTTGGCGCTCACCGGTATTATCTGGGTACCAAACCGATCAATTGTCTGATTTACTTCCTTCTTTCATGTGTTGCCATCGGGGGGATTTTAAACCTGATCGACTGGGTTATGCTTCTGTTGGTGGTTATCGATAAAAAGGACCTCGCGCCCTACATCGATAATCCGAAACTTATCATGTGGCAGGGCCAGATCTAACAGATCAAAACGATAATTAAAAAGCCGGTCAGTTGTGGCCGGCTTTTTTTTTATTTCAATGGTTTTGCATCCGGAGGAATCCTGAAGTCGAAACCGCGGGTATCGGCCTTGTCCCCGTAAAGTATATTGGTATAGGTTGAGCGCCGGATGGTTGAATCCTTTGCATTTTTATACAGGATCTCGGTGACCCGGGTAGGGATAGAGGCGTCACCGGCCCTCACGAAATCGCTGTAATAGATCTTTTGGGAGATTGCTCCCCTGGTATTCCGGTATTCCAGGTAAACCGGCTGGTGATTCTCATGTACCAGATCCACTTTGTCCACATCTTTTAGATACCTGAGCGGAGCCTGCCAGGTGGTAACGGTAAAGGAATCCTCCTGGTTCACCTGAACCACCTTGAATCCCATCACCTGCAACCCGAGATCAAATCCCTGGTTGTTCAGGAAGAACCAAAGGTTGTTGTTCCTGGAACTAAACAGAAGATTCGTGGTGGATAAAACCTCATTCTTTGCCGGATAATATATCTGGGCCTTGCCTTCGGGGTCTGATATGTAAACAAACTCCTGAGGAATCCGGTTAATAGCCACAATCTTGCCGGTCGAGAGGTCGTAATAGAGATCTGAGGTTGATTTGATGACTTTTCCATTGTGCAGTGTCTCTTCCAGGGATGAAACAGAGAGTCTGCGGTTCTGGGTAAAGCCAGTGAAAGCCGGAACCAGAAACAGCACTGCCAGAACAATCGCTTTTACTGATGATCCGGGGGATCCGGCATGAAAGAATTCCTTGATCCGGTTGAGGGTTTTGCCCGAAAACAGAGACAAATTTACAGGTGGGTATGAAGCTTTTCCCTGGCTGGTTCTTTCAAAAATGATGAGATTTTTGATCCATCCGCCCAATCTGTTTTCGATTTCGGCACCATCAAACAGTTCCTTCCTGATTTCAATTCTCTTATAATTCCCCCTCAGAATTCTGACAGGATAATACAAAACCCTGATCTGCTTGTCATCAGCTTTTATCCTGACGTAGGTTAATCTAAGAGTCAGCGAGATCAGCCATCCGGCGATGACCCAGGCTCCTCCGATAATTACCGGCAGCCAGGTGTGGATGATCAGAAAAATAGCCAGTATACCGGAAACCAGGAGCATGATTACCGGAAGATTGATCAGGAATAATCGCGCCAGGAAGGTGCCCTGCCGGTTATCAGTTTCCATCGGACATGCTCTTTCTTCTTTTGTACTCCTTCCGGGCCAGTTCGAGCTCACGGCTGCTTTGACCCGCTACGGCGGTATTCTCCTCAGCGCGGCGGATCAGGTAGGGGAGAACATGCTTCACCGGACCGTAGGGCAGATATTTGGCGACATTATATCCGGCTGCACCCAGGTTGAAACTGATGTGGTCGCTCATGCCGAAAAGCTGGGAGAACCATATCCGGTTGTCATTCTTCTCAAGGCCTTTGGCCGCCATCAGTTCGGTGAGCAGATGGTTGGAGGCTTCATTGTGTGAGCCGTTGAATGTATTGATCCTGTCAACATGCTCTACCGTGAACCTGAGACCATCATCATACATCCGGTCAGTTGTTGCCTTATCGTGGTTGATCGGACTCGGATAGCCGTATTTTATGGCTCTTGCACGCTCCCTTTCCATGTAGGCACCCCTCACGAACTTGATCCCGAGAAAATAATTGCCCTCAACTGCCTTCCGGTACGACTCCTTCAGGAAATCCAGCCGGTCTTTGCGGTACATCTGAAGGGTATTATATACGATAGCCTTTTCCTTATTGTATTTTTCCATCATGCTGGTCACCACCTCATCAATCATGGGCTGAAACTTGACATCCTCAGCGTCCACCATGATCGGAACGTCGGCATCATAGGCAGCTTTGCACAAGGTTTCAACCCTTTGCCTGAACTTATCTGCTTCGGTAAGATCCTCGGCTGAGATCAGGGTTCCGTTTGAGCCTTTCTCGAGAATATGCTCAAGAGTGAATGCGGTGGGCTTGAACACGGTAAAGGGAACATTCCGGTTGATCCGGGCATTTTCAATCGTACGCAGGGTTTCAGCCAGCGCCGCTTTGATGGCAGCAGGGCTCTCTCCCCCCTCCACGGAATAGTCGAGGATGCATTTTACCCCATAGGGTTCCATCTTTGTGGCAACCTTCATACACTCGGCAATAGTCTCCCCGCCGCAAAAATGACGGTAAACGGTGGGTTTCACCAGCCAATTGACGGGCAGATGGATTTTGAGACAAAAATTAATGACCTTCTTACCCAACTTAACCAATGAAGGATTTCCGACCATTCGGAACAACCAGTAGGCGAACTTCAGTTCTCTGTTGCTTTTATAGCGGAATGCAACTTCCAGATTGTTAAAATCAACCATATACCCTTAGATTTTTGCCCCAAAGGTAGCGGATTATTTGTTTACCTTAGCCGGTCGATCCAATCATGAATTCACTCTACCGCGATAACGAAGTAAGTCTTTCCTCTGATCTGAAAGCGGGTCTCAGGGAACTCTCCGGTCCTTATCCTGATGACAAGATATTTCTGTTATTTGAAAAGAATACCTGGACTTATTGCGAGCCACTGATCCGGGGATTCAGGGATGTCCCTGATAACCATGTATTAGTTCTCAGGGAGGGCGAAGAACAGAAGAATATCCAGCAGGTGATGGAGGTCTGGAGCCGGTTTGGAGAGCAGGGGCTCGACAGGCGTTCGCTTGTAATCAATATCGGCGGAGGAATGCTGACCGACCTGGGCGGGTTTGCTGCAAGCACCCTCAAGAGGGGTGTTGAGTTCAT
>Ga0172369_10004056_pt1 | contig 18886 bp, 16 predicted proteins | sample LakKiv25m_FD_114539 | JGI IMG/M metagenome (GOLD analysis project Ga0172369, IMG submission 114539) | Freshwater microbial communities from Kabuno Bay, South-Kivu, Congo - kab_022012_11.25m | ecosystem: Environmental > Aquatic > Freshwater > Lake | place: Democratic Republic of the Congo...
GATGGTTCATTGGGTGAACGCAACCCTGTAGCCCCAGGCTCAATCGAACACAAAATGGGCATTAAAGCCTCTGCAACTTGTGTGATGAACTTTGATGGTGCCAAAGGCTACTTAGTTGGTAAAGAAAATGAAGGCTTGGCCGCAATGTTCGTGATGATGAACTATGAACGTTTGTCAATGGGTATCCAAGGTCTTGGTGCTTCTGAATTTGCCTACCAAAATGCAGCTCAATATGCGACTGATCGTTTACAAGGTCGTAGTGCTTCTGGTGTTAAATCTCCAAGCAAACCTGCGGATAGCATCTTAGTTCATGGTGATGTGCGTCGCATGTTGCTCAATGCCCGTGCCAATAATGAAGCATCTCGTGCATTTGCAGTTTACGTAGGTCAGCAACTGGATATCACTAAATTCTCTACCGAAGCAGAAGCTGTGAAAAAAGCCAATGACCGTGTAGCGTTATTAACCCCTATTGCAAAAGCATATTTAACCGATACTGCATTTAACGCTGTAATTGATTCACAAATGGTCTTCGGCGGTCACGGTTATATTCGTGAATGGGGCATGGAACAATGTGTACGTGACTTACGTATAGCGCAAATCTATGAAGGTACCAACGGCGTACAATCACAAGACTTGATTGGTCGTAAAACCATTAAATGTAATGGTGAATTTATTGCAGAATACATTGCAGAAATCCGTGATTTTGCCAATGGTTTAGATGCAGACCTCAACTTTATTAAAGATGCAACTTTGGATGCAGCGACCGAAGTCGAATCTGTGACCCAATACGTTTTAAATGCAGCCAAAGAAAATGTAGATTTCCCGAATGCAGCAGCGGTAGATTATTTACATGCGGTAGGTTTGCTCAGCTTCTCATATATGTTTGCGCGCATTGCCAAAGCCGCTAAGCAAAAAGAGGGCGAGTTCTATCAAAACAAATTGTCATTAGCACTGTACTTTGTACAACGTATTTTGCCAGAACTAGCTTTACGCATTACCAAAGTGAAAGCGGGTGCAGAAGTGGTAATGAACTTCAGCGAAGATTACTTCACCAGTCAAGCTTAAGTCGATTGCCTCTAAAAAACGTCTGCATCGTCAGACGTTTTTTTATACCTCTCATTTTCTATTTTTACGCGGCTTTTCCTGTAGTTGTGCACAGTTTTTGCATGAGTTATTATCATTCATCAACATTATCAGGAGGAGCAAATGAAAGCACAACATTCCAAAGTACAAAAAATAGAAACCCTCCTCGACCGACTTGGCAATCTAGCCGTTGAAAGTTTTCACTACATTGCCCTGTTCATCATTGGCTGTATGGTGATCTGGTCGGCCGGCCATACTGTGGTCGATATTCTGACCGTCAAACAATATGCCACGATTGATGATATTTTACTGCTGTTCATTTATCTGGAGCTCGGTGCCATGGTTGGCATTTACTTTAAAACCAACCACATGCCGGTACGCTTCCTGATTTATATTGCCATTACCGCCCTGACCCGGCTGCTGATTTCCGATATCCAGCACGATCATAAAGCGGATATTGACCTGGTGATTATTACCGGTTCGATTCTGATTCTGGCCTTTGCGATTCTGGTGGTACGTTTTGCCTCCTGGAATTATCCATCGGTAATTCGGGATAAACACAGTGAAAAACCGTTGCCACAAGGCAAGACCCCACGCCCGGAAGATGATGAACTGGCTTAAACACCAAAATCACGTCCATCCTTCAAATCTGAAGCACAAAAAGCGCGCCTGGATACCACCACGGCGCGCGGATTTTTGAGTGAAGATTCACCAGATCATCAGTTTGGTTCAAATAGTTTTCCTTAGCGCTGGAGCGCTCCAGATGATCTAACGGTTTGGCACCAAAATATAACGACCATTTTCATAAATCCAGTAGCTGCCATTTGGCGGAGCCGGCAAACCTAAACGGCGCCAGTCGGTAATGATGGTCTGCGTGCTGCTTTCAATCCGGACCACATTCGGATCACCATTGACCCAGCTATAACTTTGCGAATTCTGGTAAATGGTGGTGGGCGCCTGATATTGAATACTAATACCCGGACGTACCGGTTGATGGCCCCAATGCGGACGTGGCGGATAATATTGTGGCGGCCTGTGCTGCGGATAAGACGGGCGATGTTGTGGATAATGTTGCGCATGCGATTTTCGCTCCACGCCCTGATAACTGGCCCAGCGATTGGTATCGGCCAGCGACAATGTCGAGATGGCAGATAACCCAATGCCCAACCATAAACCTGTTTGCATTCTTTTCATTACCCGACTCCCAAACATCAGCCCATTGATTTTACTATAAAACAGGATTAAGGATAAAAAATGAACATACATACTTTATACAAGTTTTTTAGATGAATGGTGGCAGATCGGCCGTATTTCTCAGTGAAAATAATGGCCTACTTTTATGCTACACTCGCTTTTTTTCATACTAGGTTCATGCTTGTGTCTGATTTAAGTTTTGATCGTCTTTATGAATATTTCTGCAAAGTACCCAGTGTTCAAAAAAACTTGATCGATGCCTATGGCACAGATGGTGCTCAGGCATGGTGGTTTAAATTTCAGATTAATGTAGCGCATCCACTGGCCTGGCAAACCGTACAGGAACTGGGTCATGTGCTGAACTATATTTCCAAGAATGAACGTTTGCCAACGCAGTTTTTACCGGTATCGCCACCACCTTATATGAATGGTGAGGCCAAAGATTTTCTGTCCTGGGTAATCCAGTGTAATCATGCCGATTTCCCGCCCGATGTGGTCTGCGACTGGCTAGAAGCGCGTTTGCCGAATCCGGTTGAGGATGAAAGCCAGTGGAAAATTAAAACCGACCTGAGCGAGCTGGATGAGCTGTCTGATAAAGATCTGGATGAACTGGTACCACCGAATCCGGGGCAAAACTAAGCGTTAAACCTTAATACTGACCTCTCCCTGACCCTCTCCTACCAGGAGAGGGAAAATGTGTCTCCCTAACCTTCTCTTACGAGGAGGAGAAAAAGCTATTGTTCCTAACTTTCTGTTACTAGGCTGAAGAAAAATCATTCTTCCAAACATCTCTTATAAGCAGAAGCCACGGCTTCCAAACAGAAGCTTGGGATAAGGTAGATTAGAACGTCGACCAGCCACTCCACTCCATCAAACGATACAACCCATATTTCAGCGTCGATTCATCGGCATACTGGGCATAATCCACGCTCATCTGACGGCCATTTAAGTTTGACCAGGCGGTATCAAAATACTGCTGAGCATCTTGGAATACTGGTGCTTGGGCCGGGCCTAACACGCGTAAATTGGTTTCCAGATTATAATTTTTTAAATTCCGCGCGGTGAAATTGGCCGAACCTAAAATCATCTCCTGTTGCTGGGCATTGCGCTTGATTAGCATTTTGCTATGGCATTGCTCGCCTTGGGTATTACACCAGCGCACTGGAATGCCGGCCTGATGTAATTCAGCTGCCACTGGCCGGTTCGGTACACCATTCTTTTCCAGACCAAACGCATCTTTATTGGCATCCAGCAACACCCGCAATTTCACCCCACGCTCATGGGCAGCAAGCAGGCTTTTGATAATCTGGCGCTCGGACAGATAGAACATCACCAGATCAACCTGTTCATTGGCTTTGGCGCTATTAATCAGGTTTAAAGTCGCATCATAAATGGCTTTTTCAGTCAGTACCTGCACCTGCGGCTCAGTGGCAGCGGCCTGAAACTCACCGACAATTACCCCGGGAATATTGCTGCCGGACATGAGCGCCACCGACTGCTCGGTTTTTAAAATATCTACCGCGGTATTGCCTTTGATCACCAGCGCCACATTGGAATGATGGGAACTGGCATCATGCGGATTCATTGAGGTCACCAGAGCTTCCCAACCATCTGGGGTATCAACCACAATGGTTTTACGGTGATTGGCCTTAAAATTCAGCAGCTCGGAATAACTGCGCAGGGTGATTTTGCCCTCGCCAAACGGATTGGCCAGCCAGCCGGCATCCGGATTATTGCGAATGCCCTGACAGCAGATGTACCAGAACCCGGACCACATCGGATTGGAAGCACGTAACGGGGTTAAATTGGTTTCAATCACATCAATCCCGGCCTGACGCAGTTGCCGATAATGCTCTGGCGCAAGCCCGCCATAAACCGAGTTAATCGGATCGGTAATCAGCTTGATTTCAATATCCGGCTGGGTACGACGTTTTTGAATCAGCGCATCGGTCAATTGCTGACTGAGCGGTTGATGCTGGGCCTGTGATGCCCCGGTTTGCGAATTAAACAGGAACATATCCAGCACAATTAAGCTTTGTGCTTCATCAATCAGGCGCAGCATTTCATTAAAAATCTGATGATCATAATGCTGCTGGCCCTGTGCATCCAGATAGGTCTGATCAGCCAGAAATTTGACTTCGGCATGACGTAGCGGTCCCGCATAATTCAAACCATCCGGTAAAGGCTTATAGGTGTGATACAGCGCCGAGGATAAATAGCTTAACGCCAGCAGGCCCATCATCACGCCCAGATAACGCCGTGGTGACCAGTTCAGTTTATTGTGAATTCGTTGAAAGATACGCATAAGAAAAAACCTAACCCAATCAACTCAGGCTAGGTTTTCTTCAGGCTTTTTTCAAGAGGATTTCCGTGACATCCTCTTGATTTTGGCAATAAATTTAAGTTCTGCTTAGAAGTTATATTCTAAACCAACAGTAAAATTACGGCCCACTTGCGGAATATTGGACAGGAATGAGGTATGTGAATAAACCTGATCATCCAGCAGATTATTGGCTTTAAAGAACACGCGGTAGTCCTGGTTATTCGCCATGGCACCTGCATACGCCAGACCAACATTGACCATATTATAACCTTGGGTTTCCTGCTCATAGCTGGCAATCTGGTCCTGTTTAAAGACATGATAGTACTCTGCCAGACCTGACCAGCCATCAGCAAAATCGGCTTCTACTTTGGTACCTAAACGGCCTGCGGGTACACGCGGTGCGTTTTCACCATCAATTTTGCCACGCACATAGTCACCAAACAGGCTGACTTTATAAGCATCGTTAATGGCATAACCTAACTGCGCTTCTGTACCGTAGAAACGGGCTTTGTCTTGTTTATAATCAACTAGACGGAATGTTCCTTCGCTGTCGGTTGTTGAGCCATAAATATAGTTATCAAACCAGTTGTGATAAACATGCACATGATAGTCGAGTTTCTCACCTTCATAATGCAGACCTAACTCAAGGTTATTTGACTTCTCAACATTCAGATCCTCATTTCCACGCTCATAGGTATTGGTGGCAAAGTGAATACCGTCCGCATATAACTCTTGTGCCAGTGGTAAACGTTGCTGATGCGAGCCAACCACAGAAAGCTTATAGTTTGGAGCAAATTCCCAATTGGCTGCTGCTGAACCTGACACACCGGTATCTGAATAGTCTTTTTGAGTTGAATCTACATCAATTTTTTGATGTTCTACACGTGCACCCAATTCCACATGCACATCACCAAACTGCTTATGTTCTAAACCGAACAGGCTATATTTTTCGGTCTTGGTGTCTGCCATCAGCACGCCACTATGAGAATGCCCATCATGTTCTTCCGCACCACCCGCAAGATTAATTTTCTGTTGGCTATATTGGGTACCAAAGACCCCTTCCCAACCCGCGACTGGTTTATGCACCAACTCTAAACGGGCATCATAGCCTTTGCTTTTAAAATTACTGATAACTTCACTTTCTTCCAGCTCGTCATGTTCATAATCGGTATAGCTGGCATGGGCACGTAACTTGTCAAAACCGGCAAATGGCTGATCCAGTTCTGTACGGACATCATAACGGTGTGATTCCAGATCGACCCATGGACCACCATGATGCGCATGGTCATCACCATGATCATCGTGAGGAGGACATTCAATTATATTCGGATTGTCATGATCTGGCCCACAACCATGATATTCATGACTATGCCCTGGTAAACCGTATTTGTCCTGACGGTTGCTATAAGACACCCCGACAAAACCACGTTCATGAATCCATGAACCGCCAATATTCACGGTTTGGCCTTCAGCAAAGGTATTGTCTACACGACGGGCTTTATCAAAATGTGTTCCATGCTTTTCATCACCCTCATGTGCATCATCATGTCCATGATTATGATCTTCATGGCCAGCTTCATCATTATGATGTTCTACCCAGTAATCCGGTGCAATATAGTTATTCGCTTTACGTTTGGAGCCTTCTACACGTAAGGCAAAGTTATCACCAATTGCCGCTGTCACCCCCGCACTGGCCAGCTTCTCATCGCTACCCGAGTTATAGCGCACGCCGACGGTACCCTCTAAGCCATCTGCCGGCATTTGGGTTGGAATTTTCTGATCGGTTACATTGACCAAACCACCGACAGTACCGGCACCATAAAGTAAAGTCGATGGACCGCGAATCACTTCAACCTGTTTTGCTAGAATTGGATCTACCGTAACCGTATGGTCTGGAGATAAAGTCGATACATCGGCAGTTTCAGATGCGTGTTGTAAAACTTTGACACGCGGGCCATCTTGACCACGAATCACGGGACGGCTTGAACCTGTGCCGTACTGATTTGAGTACACGCCCAGTTCATCGGCCAGTGCATCACCAATGGTTGTTGGACGTTCAGCCAATACTTTCTGTTCCACCACCTGATCTGCTACCGCAAAGTCCGCTGCAGTCTGAACCAGAGGATGGGCTTTTAGCTGAATGGTTTCAAGTTGCTGTGCATTGGATAGATTCGCCTCATCTGCAAAAACCGCAGGGGCCACAACAGCGAAAATAGACAGTGTTATTAAATTCTTATGGAAGGACATGACTCAGGCTCAGAGTAACAAATTCAATGAAATGTTATAATATAACATTTAAACTGTTTTGCAATAAAAAACATAAAATTCATCTTTGCTTGGTTAAGCTATAGGGCCTCGCGGATTTTTCTGTTTTTATTGTCTACGCCTGTATGCCCTTTACCTTATCTCATGCGGTTTTAGCACCTCCCATTGCCCAGCTGACAGGTCATCGTCTTCCCGTTGCGGCCCTCGCTATTGGCTGTATGCTGCCCGATTTAAGCCGTTTATTTACCACCGATCAGGGCGGCTTGAACCATTTATGGAGTTCAATTGTTCATCCAAATTTATGGCTGGGTCTGGCTTTTTGTGCGGCGTGGTATCTGATTTATCGTCCGGTGCTGTATCGGGCGCTAGGCATACAACATGAGCTCAATCTGGATTCGTTCAAGTCGGCCCTTGGTTTTTTACTTGCGGTAATGCTCGGGCTATTGCTGGGCAATGCCACCCATTTAATTTGGGATGGTTTAACTCACGTCGACTTTCGCACTTTCGCCTTTCATGATTTTTTAAACCAGCCGGTGTCCTGGTTTTCCCAGACCTATCCACTGCATTTTATCTTGCAGATTGGCAGTTCGCTTCTGGCCCTGCCGTTTTTGCTGTGGATGTGCTGGCGTTATTATCAGCGCTATCGTCAGCACTGGCCGGTGAGCCGACGGGTCAAACAAGCGGCAGCGATCCTGATTGGCCTGGCCATTTTGCTAGGTACTTATTCGGTCTGGGATTATGCCCGCTATTTCAGTGATGAACTGTGGTATAGCCATCGTTATTATTTTCTGGGCCGGGCTTTTAATGAGTTTAGTCAGGGTGCCTTAATCATTTTAACCACGGGCTGCATTTTATTTCAGATTCTGGACCGCAATCATGAGTTCGGTTAACTCGAAATAGCAGGAAATTGCCGGGTTTTTCACGCTAGTTCTTGTGACAAAACCTGCAAAGAGGCATAATCCAACATTTACTTCAAGCGGTACGCTGTTTACGTATGCGCTGTCATTAACCCATATAGTTGGATTTTTTACGCTATGATGCGAACTCATTACTGCGGTTCTTTAACCGAAGCTCAAATCGACCAAACCGTAACCTTGTGCGGTTGGGTACATCGTCGCCGTGACCACGGTGGGGTGATCTTCCTGGATATGCGTGACCGTGACGGTCTGGTACAAGTGGTTATCGACCCGGATACTCCAGAAGCATTTGCCACAGCAGATAAAGCTCGTTCTGAATTCGTATTAAAAATTACAGGCCGTGTACGCCGCCGTTATGCGGGTACTGAAAATGCCAATATGGTCAGTGGCCAGATTGAAGTATTGGGCAAAGAAATTGAAGTGCTGGCTCAATCTGAAACACCGCCATTCCCACTGAATGATGAAAACACCAATATTTCTGAAGAAATCCGTCTGAAATACCGCTTCCTGGACATCCGTCGTCCAGAAATGTTAGAGCGTTTACGTTTCCGTTCTAAACTGACCAACCTGATTCGTAACTACTTCGAAGACAACGGTTTCCTAGACGTTGAAACCCCAATTTTGACTCGTGCAACGCCTGAAGGTGCACGTGACTATCTGGTTCCAAGCCGTGTGTCTAACGGTAGCTTCTACGCACTGCCACAATCACCACAGCTGTTCAAACAGTTATTGATGGTGGGTGGTATTGACCGTTATTACCAAATCGCCAAATGTTTCCGTGACGAAGACTTACGTGCTGACCGTCAGCCAGAATTTACCCAGATCGACGTTGAAACATCGTTCATGAGCGATGATGACATTATGGATCTGATGGAACGTTTGACCGTGAAGATGTTCAAAGAGCTTCTGAACGTTGAATTCGATAAATTCCCGCGTATGACCTATGCCGATGCGATGCGTGACTATGCATCCGACAAACCGGACCTGCGTATTCCGTTGAAACTGATTGATGTTGCAGATTTAATGCAAGACGTTGAGTTCAAGGTATTCGCTGGCCCTGCCAAAGATCCAAAAGGCCGTATCGTGGCGCTTCGCGTTCCAGGTGCAGGTTCACTGCCACGTAGTGCAATTGATGAATACACCAAATTCGTGGGCATCTACGGTGCCAAAGGTCTGGCTTACATCAAAGTCAACGAACTTGAAAAAGGTATCGAAGGCCTGCAATCGCCAATCGTGAAATTCATCGAGCCAATCGTGCTGGATCTCTTAAAACGCGTTGGTGCTGAAAATGGTGACATCGTCTTCTTTGGTGCAGATAAAGCCAAAGTTGTAAACGATGCAATGGGCGCACTTCGTGTCAAGATCGGCCATGACATGAATCTTTCGACGTGCGAATGGGCTCCGCTTTGGGTAGTTGACTTCCCAATGTTCGAAGAAACTGATGATGGCAAATGGACTTCTGTGCATCACCCATTCACGCTGCCAAAATCAAGCGTTGAAGAAGTGAAGAACAACCCGGGTGCTGCGCTGTCTGTCGCTTACGATATGGTATTGAACGGCACTGAAATCGGTGGTGGTTCACTGCGTATTCACAACCTGGAAATGCAAAAAGCCATCTTTGAAGCTTTAGGTATTGGTGAAGAAGAAGCCGAAGAGAAATTCAGCTTCTTACTAAATGCTTTACGTTACGGTGCACCTCCACACGGTGGTTTAGCATTCGGTCTGGACCGTTTAGTGATGCTGATGACCGGCGGTGCGTCTATTCGTGATGTGATTGCATTCCCGAAAACCAAAACTGCTGAATGTCCATTGACTCAAGCACCAGCACCAGTTGAAGCTACTCAACTGCGTGATTTGGGTATTCGCTTACGTGAAAAACCAAAAGCGGAATCTCAAGAATAATAGCTTGTCATTCTAAAAAAGCCCTGCACTTGCGGGGCTTTTTTTATTACATTGAGATCACTGCCGAGCAATGGCATAATAACTGCAGTTTTCATTCTTAGGTGATTCAGCAATGGCAATGCGTCCTGCAGTACGTAACCGTGGCATCATGCTTATTGTCTTTTCGATTGTACAATGGCTGTTCATGCGTTATATCTTGGCGAATAACCTGTTTGCGCTTGATACCAATGACCGTATTGTGTATTTCAGCCTGAGTAGTATTATCGGCGCCTTGCTGATTTTTGTCGGACTGATTTATATGGTCTTAAAAGGCAATGCAGATCGACCTTAATTGTGCGGACCCTTGCTTGATTCATGTATTCCCTTCTTAAAAATTTCTCCAAACTCCCCCTGCGCTTGATTCAGGTCACCGCCCGATCTGTGGGCTGGTTGCTGTATGTGAGCAATTCCTCTGTCCGACGCGTGACAGAAATTAATTTAAAGTCTGCTTATCCGGAGTTATCCGAAGCGGAACGGGATCAGCTCACAAAGCGCAGCCTGAAAAGCCAATGTATGACCTATGCAGAATCGGTCAAGATTTGGGGTTCTGCACCGGAGTTTGCCCTTGTACAGATCAAGGTCGTGCATGGGGAAGATATTTTTTTAGACGCACTGCAAAACCCGAATGGGACCTTGGCAGTGGTGCCACATTTTGGCACCTGGGAATTGATGAATGCCTGGGTAAATTTACATACCGCACCGGTCATTATGTATAAACCGAGCAAAAATCCGGATGTAGACCGGTTTATGCTGGAAGCACGCCAGCGTCTTAATGCCACATTGGTACCTACCGATGAAACGGGAGTACGTGCCTTATTTAAGCATTTAAAACAAGGTGGATTTGCTGCGATTTTACCAGATCATGTGCCTAAAGAGTCGGGTGGTATTTACTCCCCTTTCTTTGGTCAAAATGCACTTTCCTCTACCCTGCTCTCAAAACTGGCAGCCAAGACCCAGTGTTCAGTGATTGGTTTAAGCTGTTTACGCCGTGAAGATTTAAGTGGCTTTGAGCTGTATGTACAGACCTTATCTGCAGAGATTAATGCCAAAGATTTGCAGCTTTCAGTCGATACACTTAATAAAGAAATGGAGCGCATGATTAATGTCGCTCCAGAACAGTATTTGTGGGGGTATAAACGGTTTAGGAAGATTGAAGGTAATAAAAATTTATATGAGCTGAATGTCAAATAAATCATTTACAGGCTCCATTTTAGCTTTTATTTTTTCATTTAACAAAGAACCACATTTAAAAAATGTGGTCACCGTTTATCATATTAATTGACTCTATCAACCTCTTGCGAAATTATGGATCTTGTATTATTTACAAAATCCTCTACATTATGAATTTTTTTTACATATTCAATAGCTTGCACAGCAAGATCATTTCTTAAAGAGTCATTCAGCATAAGCTGCCTAACCGCATTAGAATAGAGTTCAACCTTATCAAAACCATCCCCTAATACGTCTCCCACATGTATACCAAACTTCCCTGTTAAGTTTTCGGGATTCCGATTACTCACCAAAACTGTACCATAAGATAATGCTTCTAAAAATGATATCGGTAAGGCTTCATGAATTGATGTATTAATCAGAATTTTAGCTCGTTTTAAAAATGCTATTTTTTCTTCACCATCTACATGTCCTACAAAGTGCAAATTAGGTACATCCATATATTTATTCATAATTTCTGAATTTTTACCATCATCTCGAAACGTTTTTCCTAGTACATAGAACTGGTATTTGGGTAATTGTTTAGCAATTTCACAGAATAACCATCCTCTTTTGACAGATTCAATTCTGCCTAAAAAAATAATTATATTTTCTTTAACTCTAGAGTCATAAACGAAATTTGGATCAATATCTATAGGATTAGGAAGATATTGAATCTGAATATCTTTATCTAGATTATATAGATCAATTGCCTTTTCATTTAAAAAGTAACCTTGAGAGATAAACTTTACACGACCGTTCTTATACCATTGATTGACTAAATCATAAATTTTTTGATTATAATAAGAAGGCTCGGGAAATAACTTAACAGTATTTATTTCATCCCATTCATATTGAGGGCGTGGATCTTGTATCCATAAAACTAATTTTTTGTTTATATTTTTTTCACACTCCAAAATATAACTATAAGTAAGCTCAATACTTAAGTATAAAGTATAATCTTTTTTAGAAAGCCATCGTGATGCAAACCACTTTCTACGAGGTAACTTATAAACTTTAATACCATCTACTATATAATTTTCTGATTTAAAATTGTACTTCCCTTTACCTATTAAAACCTCAATCTCAATTTCACTATTTGGCAAATATTTTGCTATATACCTTCTAGCCAAAAAGCCATATCCACCAAATGCCGTATCAACAGCTCCAAAATATTCATCAACAATCAATGCAACCTTAATTTTCGTCTTTTTACATTCTGTAATCATATTAAACATTTTCTTCAGTATTTAAAGAATTTTCCAACATCTTACTCAGGATACTTGTTTTAGGTATATCCTCTAAATCAATGCTCTTAATCATCTCATTATATAAATGAATACACTTAGTTCGATGAGTAATTAAATCATTTATCTTTAAATCCGGATCTAAAAGCTTACTCACACATTGATAATGTATTGGATAATAATAATCCATTGGCTTAACAAAACTCAAAAGATTATTCTTTTTAAAATAATAAGTGATAGCTTCCGGACCAACAACCCCCCAAGGCATATCGGAAATATGCTTAGAAAATCCTAAAATCTTTTTTATTTTAAATCTGAGCTGTTTACTTTTAGAATACCAGGGTGGAATAAAATAAGGATCATAAGCTGCTTTTAATAAGTTTCTCAAGACAGCTGAATTTTCAGGCAATGCAAGTACGGCCCCATTAATTTTATTATCATCCTCAAACGCAATCACATAATCCTCTTGCACTATTGGGTGAATACAATAAACATCACAATCAACATAAATTCCTTTTCCCTTTAAAACATTCATGAGTTCATAACGAAAAATATCGGAAAATAAAGCATAACTTCCTGTCTTTTTATGTTTTATAATTTTATTATTACTAACTATTTTATTTGCATCTGCAAGCTCAATTCCACCAGGAAGATCATTAATCTTACTATAAGCATGTAAAATAACTTTATGCCCTTGTTGCGTAAAAGATTTTAAACAACATCTAGCTAAAGGACCTAAATTTTCTCCAATCCATAAGGCATGAATATCTGGTAGATTAATATTATTCACAACAAACTCCATTTTCTCTATTCTTACTTAAATTCAACTATTGTAGAAAAAATTTTTAACTTTTGACGTAATATAAATCTATGTAACTCTCTGTAAATTTTTATCCATATACTTCTTTTTCTTTTTATACGGGTCCAACTAATCCGTGACTGCTCTAGGGAGTTTGATAAACTACATTCATTGAATAAAACTTTTTCTTGTATACATATACCTGGAGACACTTGTACAACACTAATTTCCTTGTCCTTAGTGGTTTTTTCAAACATATAATGATCAGCTGGTAAAAGCTGATCACCTAAAAAAAGATATTGCAATAACTTTGTAGCCCCACTTCTCGTAATAATATAACCTGCCGTACCACTGTGATTAGAGTGTAAATCATACAAATGACGATTTAAAAAACTTTTCCTGAGTTTACCTAATAACACTTTCTCTTGAAATGTTTCTAGTTTAATTAAATCTAAACCTTGTAGGTCTTCGATCATTTCATATAAAAAATCAGCAACTTTCTCACCAAAGAAAATATCATCCTCAAAAATAATTGAATATTGCTCCTTACTTTCAAGCAATTTTTTCCATAAAGCTACATGGCTAGCCAAACACGCAATCTCACCAGGACTTAGAAGTGTAAGATCACTATCAGGTGACATACTAACTAATAATTCCTTACCTTCTTTTGGTCGCAAAGCATCAAAAAACTCAAACTCTAAATTTGCTTTTTTGAATTCTTTTCTTATATGCTCTCTTCTATCAAGAACATCCCTTAAACTAATAACAAAACAAAACACTGACTACCCCAAAAATTAGCATATAATTTTTTATTTTACATAATTTTAAATATAAATTATATCATGATTCATGCCATTCAAGATTTTGGCATTCCTTCATTAAATAAGGAGAATTTTGATTCAATGCTTTACCCTGTATTGCCAGCTCATATTTCTCTAAATATCCGTATGCCATTCTTTCAGCATTAAAATTTTCTACAACATGTTGCTGACAATATATTGGGTCAAATTTTTGCGTATTAATTGCTTCAATTAACAGATCAGCATTATTTGACAGTACACCACATTCAAATGGAACTAGTTCAGGAATGGCACCATATGGCGTAGAAAATACTGGGCACCCAAAATACATACTTTCAATAATTGCCAAACCAAAAGGTTCGTGCCAACGCACAGGGAATATTAACCCCTTGGAACCATTTAACAGTGAAAGCTTTTCTTGACCACCCACCATCCCATGAAATTTAATTTGCGGAGAAAATGTTAAACGCAAACCACGCTTAAAATTAAAACGATCCCCCCCTAATACATGTAACTGCTGCTTGGCTTGTTTTGCAACATAAATAGCACCTTTAACATTCTTCAAACGCCAAGCAGCTTTGCCTAAAAAGTGGTAATAATTTCGCGGCTGCTTCCAATCCAGCTCACCATAATTAGACCAATCCAAACCATTTAACACATAAGAGTCTGAGTTATGTCTTTGCGCATGATTATGAGAAACAAAAATGGTGTTTTTATCTAGATATTCATTAAGTTGTGCATTCCCATGCTCTGTAACTACATAAGGTATAGCAATGTCACAATTTTTTGGTTGGAATTGCAAATGGGCTACATCAATATAATCAGGGATTTGCTGAGCAATAGTTAGCGTTGGATCCATTTCAATGACTTTAGCAAAATCACAATGTGATCCTCTAGGTACTAAAAAAGTAACTTGGTGTCCTAATTTAACCAGCTCTTTCGCCAAATCCCAAATTACCCTCTCTGTTCCCCCATATGCATACACTGGAATGGGTGACATATTGGCAATTAAAATATTCATTATTATTTAGTCTCTTTATTCATCTGCCATAACATCAAATATTTATCCAACGTATACCCCATAGAAGCCATTGCCAACAAATAACCATAAGCCCCACCAATAAAGTCGCCCCGAATAATATATTCACGAATAAATGAAAATATTGCTCTTAATACACTAGAAAATAAACCAACCTGCTTACCGTGTTTATATTTATCTGATGCCCAGTCATGACTATAGCGAATATTTTTCACTAGGAAATGGTGTAAATCATCGTTGGTTAAATGCTCTAAATAACCATTTAATTTTACAGCAGGCACATTCTTCTGATCTAAAGATTCATGAACTTCCAAAGATGAGTATTGGAAAGACTTATTGGCATATAACCGTGCTAATCTGTCTGAATACCAAAAACGTTTTTGCACCTCAACACCACAGAACTGATTAACACGTGCCAAGCTAAAAACTTTATCTGTTTGAAGTGGTTGCTTTAGCACCTCAACAATCGACTCCCGAAGGGCCTGATCAAGTCGCTCATCTGGATCCAGAACAAGTACATACTCCTGAGTGGCATAACTTTGTGCAATCTGGCGCTGAATGCCAAATCCTTTCCACTCACAGTTAACATACCATTTTGCCCCGAATCGCTTGGCAATTTCTTCGGTCTGATCGGTACTGCCAGAATCAAGAATAATAATCTCATCAACAAGGTCGTGCACTGTCGCTAAACATGCAGCTAAATGTTTCGACTCATTCTTTGCAATCATCACCAATGAAACAGTTGATTTTTTCTCAGATTGGTCAACTGGCTGAAGCTTTTTAATATTTTTTAGTGACTGATTAAAAGTTGCCAAGGCATGATTATTCTTCAAATCATATAAAATTGCATATTTATTAAAGGTATACTGTGTAAATAACAGAGAGTAAATGAATCCATACTGCCCCATTAAAAAGCGGCCATCAACTAGGTATTGTTTAATAAACGCCCAGAACGTATGAAAAAACACCCCCCAAATACCAACTGTTTTCCCTCGTTGCTCACGATCGACAGCCCATGCTTTCGCATAATCTAAACGCTTTTCTAGCCAAAATTTAGGTGTAGGTGCGGTTTGATGCAAAAGAAAACCTTGCAGCTTCTCTGTTTTAGCCCCATTTAAAACAACTGACTCATGAACAAGATTATTGTCATACTGATAGCCTTTTGGAAATAAGCGCCAATGCGCCTTCACTGGCCAATAAGCATTATCAATTTGATGACCAAATATGCAATCCAAACGCTTAATTCCAAAGACCGTATCTAAAGGCGGCTGTTGAATTGCTTTTAAAATACTCTGCTGTAGCTGCTCTGTAACCACTTCATCTGCATCCAAAGCAAGAATCCATTCACCTGTAGCATAAGACTGTGCAAGTTGACGCTGTTTTCCAAACCCTGGCCAATTTAGATTTTCAAACCATTGTCCCCCAGCGTCTTCCACCAGTTGTCGGCTATGATCTGTGCTTCCAGAATCCAGTACAATTAACTCATCAATCCAGCCTTTTAATGCGGGTAACGATAATTCTAAGTTTTTTGCTTCGTTCTTAACAATCATGACCACACTTAAACGATATGGTCGTGCTATATGATTTAATGCAGGATGTTGCTTCACTTACTGCCAAGCCTCTTTAATCCAATCCGACGGCAACACATAGCGATACCATTTCCCTCCACCACCATGAATTGCATCTGGTGGATTAATTTCCCCATGGAAAATAATAATTTTGGCACTTTCCGGTTTCACCGGCGGCTTAAAATAGGCCATCGGAATCTTTTGCAGACAATGATATTTATAGCTTTTACACCAGCTCTCTGGCCAGTAGCTTAATTTTTTCTCCTGATCGACATACCAGGACAAATAAGCCTGCTCATTACGGAACTTCTGACGGATCTCATCAAAATGCTCACGGAAATACGGCAATAATCCCGGAAAAGCACCAAGTTTAAAACGATAGACCGAACTGTTGCCGGTAATTCGCCATGGACGTTTCCAGTCATGAATAATCAGAAAATCACCCGGATGGGTAAAAAATGCGTCAATATTGTCGACAATGACCACATCTAAATCCAGGAATAGTGCATTGCCTGTCAAGCCATATAAATCTGGCTCAAACGTCGACAGCTTGTTCCAGCCACGCTCAGGCGCCCCTTCTGGTAAAGCTAAAGGCGGGATCGGGAAACATTCTACTTCCGGATTAATGCCTTCAGTACGGTCAGTCAGGCAGACCATTTTAAAGTCGACTGTGGTATGGCGTTTGACCATATTGTACAAACGGTTAACGTATTCCGAACCGTATTTGGTTCCCCATTTCATGCACAGAACAACATTCTGTTCCTGCATTAAAGAAGATTGAGAGTTCATCTCTGTTTCATGTAAAGCCATGCCGCATGATCCACCTGAGCAATGGCGCCATCATATCACAGAGTTACAAATTAGCAGAATGGCTGCAAAGAAAAGCCACTGCAAAATAACTGTCAGAAAAACGTCATCGAACTTGCACATTCAAGATGCAGATTAGAACTCATCACAGAACAACAATAGATTATGAAAATTAGTATTGTCGGTACCGGCTATGTTGGCCTTTCTAATGCCATGATTTTTGCGCAGCAGCATGAAGTGGTGGCGCTCGATATCATTCCTGAAAAAGTCGAACTGCTGAATTATGGCATTTCTCCCCTGCAAGACCCTGAAATTAGCGACTTCCTGAAAAATAAAGACCTGAATTTTAAAGCCACCCTGCATCAGGCCGATGCCTATCAGGATGCCGATTATGTGATTATCGCCACGCCGACCGATTACGATCCACAGACCAATTATTTTAATACCGACAGTGTTGAAAGCGTGATTCAGGATGTACTGTCAATTAATCCCTGCGCCACCATGATCATCAAATCCACCGTTCCGGTCGGATTTACTGAAAAAATCAAACAGAAATATCGCAGCGGCAACATCATATTTTCACCGGAATTTTTGCGTGAAGGCAAAGCCCTACACGACAACCTGTATCCCTCACGGATTATTGTCGGAGAGCAGTCAGAGCGTGCCCGACTGTTTGCCGATATGCTACTCGAAGGTGCCATCAAAAAAGACTGCCCGGTGCTCTTTACCGGTTCCACCGAAGCCGAAGCCATCAAACTATTTTCCAACACCTATCTAGCCATGCGTGTGGCCTATTTCAATGAACTGGATACCTATGCGCAGCTGTTTCAGCTGGATACCCGACAGATTATTGATGGGGTCTGTCTGGATCAGCGGATTGGCAAATATTATAACAATCCATCCTTTGGCTACGGCGGCTACTGCCTGCCGAAAGACACCAAACAATTGCTGGCCAACTATCACAATGTACCGAGCAATTTAATTCAGGCCATTGTCGATGCCAATGCCACACGTAAAGATTTCATTGCCCAGTCCGTCCTGCAACGCAACCCGAAAGTGGTCGGTATTTACCGTCTGGTCATGAAAAGTGGTTCAGACAACTTCAGAGCATCGGCCATTCAGGGCGTGATGAAACGCATCAAAGGCCGTGGCGTGGAAGTGGTGATTTACGAGCCGACCTTGCAGGAAGATGAATTCTTTCACTCCAAAGTTATGCAAGATCTGGATGAATTTAAACAATATAGCGATGTGATTGTTGCCAACCGTCAATCCGATGAGCTGGCGGATGTGCTGGAGAAAGTCTATAGCCGCGATATTTTTGGTATGGATGATTAAGAACATTTTCCCAGCCAATAAAAAAGGACTCAGCTGAGTCCTTTTTTACAGTTTGCACTTATTTTACATAAGTTAACCAGTGCGCATATTTAGGATCTTTACCCTGAACCGCATTGAAGAATGCAGTCTGGATTTGCTCAGTGATCGGACCACGTTTGCCTTCACCGATTTGACGGTCATCGTATTCACGGATAGGCGTTACTTCAGCAGCAGTACCGGTGAAGAATGCTTCATCAGCAATATAGAATTCATCACGGGTAATACGGCGTTCAACCACTTCATAACCAAGATCTTTGGCAATGGTAATAATCGTTTGACGGGTAATACCATCAAGCGCACCACCTGCGATATCCGGTGTA
>Ga0172369_10004057_pt1 | contig 18885 bp, 16 predicted proteins | sample LakKiv25m_FD_114539 | JGI IMG/M metagenome (GOLD analysis project Ga0172369, IMG submission 114539) | Freshwater microbial communities from Kabuno Bay, South-Kivu, Congo - kab_022012_11.25m | ecosystem: Environmental > Aquatic > Freshwater > Lake | place: Democratic Republic of the Congo...
CCTACGTGACGACGTTCACCCGACAGCACTGGAATTTTCTCGCAAAGCTCGCCGAAACGACGCATACGGCGATTATCGCGCCTGACTATCCACTCGCTCCAGATAAGCGATGGTCCGACGCCTACCGCATGCTCTTCGAACTCTGGGAAAGGCTGAGCGCCTATGTCGCGCCCGGGCATGTGGGGCTGATGGGAGATTCCGCGGGCGGCGGGCTGGCGCTGGGATTCGCGCAAGCGCTCAGAGACGCGCGCCGACCTCTGCCAGCCGCGGTCGTCATGCTGAGCCCATGGCTCGATGTGACCCTCGAGAATCCCGAGATCCAGCAGCTTTCGCCGCTCGACCCCTTTCTCAATGTCGAAGCGCTCAGGGCGGCGGGCAGGGCGTGGGCTTCGGGCTCAAACCCACGCCGACATGAGATCAGCCCTATCTACGGGCGTTTGAACAATCTTCCCCCCTTGAGCCTCTTTGTGGGGACAAAGGACATTTTGCTCGCCGACTGCCGAAAATTGTGGAATATCTGCGCGGTAACTGGAACCCATCTCGATTATTATGAGTATGAGCACATGATGCATGTGTGGATGCTGATGCCCATCCGGGAATCGGGCTCCGCGCGCTTTTCGAGGAGGTAGGAGCATGAGTCGACAGAGTGTTCGAGGGACTGTTTCGCGAAGAATGATTTTCGCGGTGGCGATGGTGGTCTGTTTTCTCCTGGCGGCGGGAGGGGCGTGGGGACAAACTACGCTGAAGCGCACGATCCAGGTCCAAGGCCAGGCGCGCATGTCGGTTGAGCCCGATGTGGCATATCTGAGCATCGGTGTCGAAACGCAGGGAGATACTGCGGCGAAGGCGCAGGCGCAGCTGGCTGATCGCGCCGCGAAGGTGCTGTCGGCGCTTACGCAGGCGGGGCTCGACCGCTCGAAGATCAAAACGAGTTCCTATGAGGTATCGCCTGTGTACAGCTCTAAGCCCGACAAGCAGAACGTGATCGTCGGGTATAAGGCCGAGACGACGCTCACCGCGGAGATTTCCGATCTGCCAGCGGTGGCGGGGATGATCGACGCGGCGATGGCGGCGGGCTCCAACGCGGTTCGCTCGCTGTCGTACGAGCGCGCTGACATGGAAAGCTACAAGGAGCGGCTCATTCGGGACGCCTGCGCAGACGCCGCGAAGAAGGCAAGCGCCGCGGCGGGGGCGCTCGGCGTGCGGCTCGGGGCACCCGTGACGGTCGATGTGCAGGACTCGTTCGCGGCGCGCGAGAGCGGCGCGCTCATGATGGTGAAGGCGGCCGCGAGCCCGGACTTCTTGAGCCCGGGCGAACTCGAGATCAGCGTTTCGGTGCGCGTGGAATTCGAGCTTCTCGCTGAATGAAAAGGCAGCGCGCCGCGCAAACTGGCGCGGCGCGTGGCAAAATCCAGCCAAGGCGGACCGCGCCGAGGCGTGCGCCTGCCGAGCTTCCAGGAAAATCAAGGCACGGCTCTACGCCGCCCTCTCGGCAGCATGCCCTCGATTGACATAAAAACTCCTTCGTGTCTCAATTCTGGCCATGCGACACAGCATCGGTGTTATGGACAGCGGTATGGGCGGGCTCACCGTGGTGCGAGGAATATTCGCGCTCGGAGCGCCCGTGGATATCGTCTATGTGGGAGATAACGCGAATGTGCCCTACGGCAACCGTTCGCTGGAAGAAATAGTTGAGCTCTCGACGCGCATGCTGCGACAACTCGAGGCGAGAGGCGTCGAGGCTGTCGCGATCGCCTGCAACACGATATCTGCCACTACAGAGACGCTCAGAGCGCGGACGAAGTTGCCGCTCATCGACATCATCAGTCTAGGCGCTGAATATCTTGCCGAGCGAGGCGAGCCTGACGTTGGGCTTTTCGCGACAGAGTTTACGGTGAAGTCGGGCATGCACGCGGCGATTGCGAAGGCGCGCAATCCGGGGGTGCGCGTGCACGGAGTCGCGAGCGCGACTCTCGCCGCGCTCATCGACACCTCCATCGACGATGAACCCGCCATCCGCGCCGAAATTTCCTCGATGCTCGCGCGACTCGGTGCAAACGCCTCCGCGCGGGGGGCCAACCCCATCCGCACCGTGCTTCTCGGCTGCACGCACTATCCCATCGTTGCCGACACCTTCAAATCGATCGCGCCCGACATCGAGTTCATCGACCCCGCGCGGCTGCAAGCCCAGGCGGTGCTCTCCCTCGTCGGGGAATCGCGCAAAGAACCCCACGCGGCGCCCGCTGAGCAAGGCTCGGCTGACGATGAACGCAGCATTGCGCGCGCTGAGCCCAGCTCCGGGCGCGAAGTGTCATCAGAACCCACGCTCGAGATTCTCACCTCGGGTTCCTTCGACGCGTACCGCGCCATGCTGTCGAGGCTCGGAATCCCTAAGCCGACACGCATTTCGAAGCTCTCTGAATAAAAAGAGGGGTGCGATGCGGTCGCGCCCCTCTGCTTTTGTGCAATTCTACGCCGCGGGCTGCCAAGTGCCGCTCGGGGTATTGTGCGCCGCCGCGTTCTTCACGCCGCGCGGGCCACCATGCGCCGCACTGCGCAGTGCGCTCGGCGCCGCGCCGATTTTACTCGGATTCAGCGGGAATTTCTGTCCAGCCAGCCCAGCCCGGAGCATCCTCCCAGAATGAGGGAGGTTCGCCGTCGGCAGGTTCATAGTCGGGCGACAGGTAGGGCGACAAGGCCTCGCGCGCAGCCAAATCCGCAGAACCCGGTGCGGCGGTCTCGCCATTGGCGCCTGAAGGGGCAGCTTCGCCAGGATGGGCCGCGCGCCACTCATCGATTCTCCGAGTCCTGAGGAATTTCGTCGCAACCGAGGGAAAGAGCTCGAGGAGGAGTGCTTCGCGTTCGTTGAGCGCGAGCGGCGCGCCGCCGGCTTCAGCCACGGGAGGGTTGGCCTGCGGAGAATACTTGCTGGTGTCGTAGGGCGTCTCTTCGCGCGTGCCGCAGATTTTCTGACGGAATTCGGGGTCGACCGGCCACGGAGTCTTTCCGTAGGAGCCGAGAATGAGCTCCGCGAAATTCTTCGACACGTTCTCGTACATGTCCTTGCCCTGGTGCGCGCTTATGACGCAGTTGACCGCCTGCACTCCAACGATCTGGCTCGTGGGAGTAACGAGGGGAGGAAGGCCCGAGTCCAGGCGGACACGCGGAGCGAGCCTGAGCACCTCGTCGAGGTGCTGTTCGAGCTTCGCTTCCTTGAGCTGCGCCATCATGTTGGTGTACATGCCGCCCGGAATCTGCGCGTGCTGGACGATCTGATCGGGGTCGGGGTAGTTGAACGCCTTCTCGATTTTCTGGCATATGGCCAGCGAGTCCTGGTACTTTCCGCCGACCGCCGCCTCGAGCGCGTCGTCGAAGAGCTTCGAGGTCTGGGGAGGGAGACTGTCCTTCGAGAGATCGAGCTCCGGAGGGAATTTCTTGTACTGATCGAACTTCGCGAGTTCGCTTCGTATCTGGCGCAGGCGCCGGTCGATTCGGCCGACCGCCGCGTTGTCGACATCGGTCGAGAGGCCGAGCCTGTCGGCGAAGATCCTGATGATCTCGTAGGCTGGAGCGGCGGGACCGCCAGAGAACGAGAGCACCGCGGTGTCCACAATGTCGACGCCGTTCACCATCGCCGCGAGGAGGCTCGCCACGCCGAATCCGGGCGTGCAGTGCGTGTGCAGGTCGACAGGGATGTCGAGCTCGTTCTTGAGGGCTTTGATCAGCTCCGCCGAGGTGGTCGGATCGATGAGGCCGGCCATGTCCTTGATGGTGATCATGTCCGCGCCGAGCGCGGCGAGCTCTTTCGCTTTTTTCACGTAGTAGTCGACTGTAAAGAGCTTGGGCGGGATCTTCTTGCTGGAAAAGAGGGCACGCGCCCTGTCTTTGAAGGAGAAGTGCGGATCGACGGTGTAGCAGACCGCGCAGTCTGCCTGACCGCCGGCTTCCTTGACGAATCGGATCGAAGATTTCATATTGTCGATGTCGTTGAGGGCATCGAAGATGCGCATGATATCGACGCCCGCAGCGACCGCGTTCTTGCAGAATCCCTCGATGACAGAGTCAGGGTAGGGGTTGTAACCGAAGAGATTCCGGCCTCGGGAGAGGGCCGTCAATTTCGACGCGTCGCCGACGCCGGCCTTGATCGTGGCGAGCCTATCCCAGGGGTCTTCGCTGAGGTAGCGCATCACGGAATCCGGAACGGCGCCACCCCAGACCTCCATGGCGTAGAAGTGGCACTGGCGGTAATCATCGAGAACCGCCTTTACCTCGTCGTTGGTCATGCGCGTGGCGAACTGGGATTGCTGGCCATCGCGGAGTGTTACATCGCGAATCTTCACATATTTCATCATATACGCTCCAAGAGTTCATTATTTGTACCGTAAATCGATCTACACGGCAAGTATCGGCAATTTGAAGATTTATGCATAAAATCGGTAGATTTTGACAAAATCGTGAATTAACTGTACAATGGAAACACGCCGTAGAGCGTTCCTTGTGCATATTTATCCGCTACATTCTCTTTTCCATCAGGAACAATTCTCAGTCTGTCAGATTGAGTGCGGCGAAACGTAGACAAGAGCAAAGAAATGGCAGAACCAAAGAAAAAATTTTTCCATGTCATTCGGGAGAACTACTGCAAGGGCTGCAATATCTGCGTGGCATTCTGCCCGAAGCAGGTGCTCGAGTTGAGAAACGGCAAAGTGTTTGCCGCTCGCCCCGAGGATTGCATCGGTTGCAGGATGTGCGAGCTCCGATGCCCCGATTTCGCGATTGAAGTGCACCCCCTCGAAGAGAAAGCCAAATTCGAGCGCAGTGTCGATCATGTAGATTTGAGTCTTCCTCCGGAGGCGCACCATGCCTGAAAAAGTTAAACTGATGCAGGGCAATGAGGCCTGTACACTCGCAGCCATCGCCGCCGGCCTCGAATTTTACGGCGGATACCCCATCACCCCCTCCACGGAAATCGCGGAGATGTGCTCGGAAGAGCTGCCCAAGGTCGGGGGCAAATTCATTCAAATGGAAGACGAGATTGGGTCGATCTCCGCGTGCATCGGAGCCTCCCTGACCGGCGCCAAGGCAATGACCGCGACATCGGGCCCCGGTTTCTCGCTCATGCAAGAGGCGATCGGTTACGCGAGCCTCTGCGAGATTCCTCTCGTCATCATCAATGTGCAGCGCATGGGGCCCTCCACGGGCATGCCGACAAGCCCTGCCCAGGGCGACATCATGCAGGCGCGCTGGGGAACCCACGGCGACCACGCGGTGATCGCGCTCGTGCCAGGCAACGTAAAGGAGTGCTACGAGCTCACCTTCCGCGCCTTCGAACTCTCTGAAAAGTACCGCGTACCCGTCATCGTGCTTACGGACGAAGTCATCGGCCATATGCGCGAAAAAGTCGTGCTGCCCGATCCGTCGAGCTACAGGATCCCGTTGAGAGCGATGCCCGAGAACCCCGCTGGGTATAAGCCCTACGCGGCCGATCCCAACGGCGGAGTGCCCCTCATGGCACCCTTCGGCACGGGATATCGCTGGCACTGCACGGGGCTCTTCCACGATGAGAATGGAGCACCGTCCAGCAAGCCGGCAGTGGCCGACAGACTCATGCGACGCCTCAACTCCAAGGTCGAGAACAGGGCGGACGAACTCGCGGACTACTTCGCCGAAAGCCTTGAGGACTGCGAAGTCGCGGTGGTCTCCTTCGGTTCTTCCGCGATGGCGGCCCTTTCCGCCGTGCGGAGGGCACGAGCCGAGGGCAAGAAGGTCGGAATGCTGAGACTCAAGACACTCTGGCCCTTCCCCACGAAGACAGTGCGCACGCTGCTCGCGGGCGCAAAGAAAATAATCGTTCCCGAGATGAACCTCGGTCAGCTCGCGCTGGAAGTCGAGCGCGCCGCGGGTTGCGACCGTCCGGTCATTCGACTAGGAAAAATCAATGGCGAGCTCTTCCATCCGGATGAAGTGTACGCAGCGATCAAGGAGGCGCTCTAATGGCTGAATTCCTATCGTACTTCCGACAAGACAGGCTCCCGCACATCTGGTGCCCAGGGTGCGGCAACGGCACGGTAACCGGCGCCCTCGTGCGCGCGGTGGATAAGCTCGGACTTAACAAAAATGAAGTCGTCATGGTGTCGGGAATCGGGTGCTCGAGCCGCGCGGTCGGCTACCTCGACTTCGACACGCTCCACACCACCCACGGCCGCGCCATTGCCTTCGCTACCGGCGTCAAGCTCGCCAGGCCTCACCTCAAGGTCGTCGTCATCACTGGCGACGGCGACAGTTCCGCCATCGGCGGCAACCACCTCATTCACGCCGCGCGCCGCAACATCGACATCACCACCATCATCATCAACAACGACACCTACGGCATGACGAGCGGGCAGGCTTCGCCTATGACCCCGCACGGCATGCTCGGCACGACGGCGCCCTACGGGAACATCGAGTATAACTTCGACCTCTGCGAACTCGCGAAGGCGGCCGGCGCGACCTACGTCGCCCGCGCCACGACCTACCATTACGTGCTCCTCGAGGACCTCATCGCCAAAGCGCTGATGCACAAGGGATTTTCCGTGGTCGAGGCGCTCTCGCAGTGCCCCACGTACTTTGGCCGCAAGAACAAGATCGGCGGCGCGGTCGATACGCTCAACTGGATCAAGGATCAGACCATCAATGTCAAAGCCGCCGCAGTTCTGCCCCCGGAAAAACGAGAGGGCAAGATCCTCATCGGCGAGCTCTACAGCAACGAAAAGCCCGAGTTTACCCAGCAGTACCTCGACATCATTGCCAGAGTGCAGCGAACCAACCCCAACTATGCCCGGAACAAAGGAGTACCAGCATGCGAACAGAATTCAGACTGAGCGGTTCAGGCGGTCAGGGGCTCCTCCTCGCTGGGATTGTCCTCGCCGAAGCGGCGATCGAAGACGGCAAGAACGCGGTGCAGACGCAGAGCTACGGGCCTGAGGCGCGCGGCGGATCGAGCAAGGCTGAGGTGGTGATCTCCGACAGCGAGATCGATTATCCGAAGGCGACCGAACCCGATTTTCTCCTCGCGCTCACCTACGACGCGTACAAGAGCTATGGTCTTCCCATGAAAAAAGGCGTGATCATCACCGACACGAGCGTCAAGATCGAACCGAAGGCCGCGGTGCCCGTAGTGGCCCTGCCCATCCTCGAAACTGCCTCGAAGAAGCTTGGAAAGGCCGTGGTTGCCAACATGGTGGCCCTCGGCGTGCTTGGTGGCATCTCCGGCGTCGCGACGCCGAAGATCATGCGCGATGCGGTGAGAATCCGTGTTCCGAAGGGAACCGAGGAGCTCAATCTCGCGGCGCTCGAAGAAGGGATCGCCTTGGCGGAGGCTGCCAAAGCCCAGCTCGCGGCGCGTTCGCGAGCCTGACCCCGCCCGCGCCTACAGGAGGAACTCATGGCTGACAACGAAAAACTTGAACAGGATTTCGGCGCCTGGAACGCGAAAGTGGAGAAGGCGAACGAAAAATACCCGGAGCGGAAGAAGCAGTTCGTGACCGGATCGAACGCGCCGGTAAACCGCGTCTATACGCCGCTCGATCAGCGAGGCTTCGAGTATCAGACGCAGCTCGGGCTGCCGGGCGAATTCCCCTACACGCGCGGCGTGCAGCCCACGATGTACCGTGGGCGCTTCTGGACCATGCGCCAGTATGCGGGCTTCGGCACCGCCGAAGAATCGAACGCGCGCTACAAATACCTCCTCGAGCAGGGCCAGACGGGGCTCTCGGTAGCCTTCGACCTGCCGACGCAGATCGGCTACGACTCCGACCATCCCCTCTCCGAGGGCGAAGTGGGCAAAGTCGGCGTGGCGATCGATTCGCTCGCGGACATGGAAGTGCTCTTCGACGGCATTCCCCTCGACAAGGTCTCCACGAGCATGACGATCAACGCGCCCGCGGCGGTGCTGCTCGCCATGTACATCGCCGTGGCCGAGAAGCAGGGCGTGGCCCCAGATGCCCTCAACGGCACGATACAGAACGACATTTTGAAAGAATACATCGCGCGCGGCACCTACATTTTCCCGCCCTCGCCCTCGATGCGTCTCATTACCGACATCTTCGAGTACTGCTCGAAGCAGGTGCCGAGCTGGAACACGATCTCGATCTCAGGCTACCACATCAGGGAAGCGGGCTCGACCGCGGTGCAGGAAGTGGCTTTCACGCTCGCGGACGGCATCGCCTATGTCGAGGCGGCGATCAAGGCTGGTCTCGGTGTCGATGATTTCGCGCCGCGGCTCTCCTTCTTCTTCAACGCGCACAACGACCTCTTCGAGGAAGTCGCGAAGTTCCGCGCCGCGCGCCGCGTCTGGGCACACCTCATGCGCGACCGCTTCGGGGCGAAGAACCCGAAGAGCTGGATGCTCCGCTTCCACACGCAGACTGGCGGATCGACGCTCACCGCGCAGCAGCCGGACAACAACATCATCCGCGTCACGCTCCAGGCCCTCGCGGCGGTGCTCGGCGGTACGCAGAGCCTCCACACGAACTCCCGCGACGAAGCGCTCGCTCTCCCCACCGAGGAGGCGGTGCGCATTGCCCTCAGAACCCAGCAGATCATCGCCTACGAGTCCGGCTCTGCAGAGACTGTCGACCCGCTCGCGGGCTCCTACTACGTCGAGAGCCTCACCGACCGCATCGAAAAGGAAGTGATCGCCTACATCAAGCGCATCGACGATCTCGGCGGCGCGGTGAAAGCCATCGAGCAGGGCTACGTGCAGCAGGAGATTCAAGACTCCGCCTACTCCTGGCAGATGGATGTAGAGAAGAGCGAGCGGATCATCGTTGGACTCAACAAGTTTCAGGTGCGCGAGAGCGCGCCGAAGGGCCTTCTTCGCGTCGATCCCGAAGTCGGGGCGCGACAGAAACAGAAGCTCGCCTCGCTCAAATCGAAGCGCGACGCCCAGGCGGTGGAGAACGCGCTCGGCTCGCTCCGCGCCGCGGCACGGAGCAGCGACAACCTCATGGTGCCGATTCTCGACGCCGTACGCGTCTATGCGACGCTCGGCGAGATCTGCGGCGTGCTGCGCGAAGAGTTCGGCGAGTACAAGCCGAATGTGATGTTCTGAGGGGGAGTCGACATGGAACGAAAAATAAGAGTATTGGTCGCGAAGCCGGGGCTCGATGGGCACGACAGAGGCGCGAAGGTGATTGCGCGCTCCCTGCGCGACGCGGGAATGGAAGTCATCTATACAGGTCTCCGGCAGACTCCCGAGCAGATCGTCAGCGCCGCGATCCAGGAAGATGTCGACGTCATCGCGATGTCGATTCTCTCCGGCGCCCACAACCACCTCTTCCCGCGCGTGGTGGAGCTCCTGAAAGAGCAGGGTGTCGACGATGTGCTGGTGTTCGGCGGCGGCGTTATCCCCGAGGAAGATATTCCCTTCCTGAAATCGAAGGGAATCGCGGAGGTTTTCGGGCCGGGAACGCCCACCTCGAAGACCATCGACTTCATCAAGGCGAACCTCAAGCGAGCGCTTGCCTGAGCGCGCACGGTACCGGAGCGACCTCGACATGACTGAGCTTGTACGCCGCTGCATCGCCGGAGATGTGCGCGCCGCCGCTCGCCTCATCACACTCCTCGAGAGCCAGGACAGAGAGGCCTACACGGCGCTCTATCGGCTCAAAGACCATGTGGGGCACGCGCATGTCATCGGTATCACGGGGCCGCCGGGGGCGGGCAAGAGCACGCTCGCGGACAAGCTGATCGCGCAGTTCAGGGCGCGCGGCCTCAAGGTCGGCGTGCTCGCGGTCGACCCTTCAAGCCCCTTCTCGGGCGGCGCGATTCTGGGCGACCGGTTGCGCATGCAGAGCCACGCGACCGATCGCGGGGTCTTTATCCGCAGCCTCGCGACGAGGGGCAGCCTCGGCGGAATCTCGAAGGCGACCCACGGCGCGATCCGCGTGCTCGACGCCGCGGGCTACGACATCATCCTCGTCGAAACCGTTGGCGTAGGCCAGTCCGAGATCGATGTCGTGCGCGTCGCGGACACGGTGGTGCTCGTCTCTGTACCTGGACTTGGCGACGATATCCAGGTTATCAAGGCAGGCATCATGGAGATCGGCGACATCTTCGTGGTGAACAAGGCCGACCGCGACGGCGCCGACAGAGTGGTGCGCGAACTCAGGGCGATGCTCGAAACGCAGGCCCAGCTCACGCGCGGACAGGCGCCGGCCTCAGGCCCGGACACGCTCGCCGCGCGCGACCCCGGCTTCATGCACCACGCCGCGATCGAGCCCGGCGCCCAGCCTCCAGCCACGCAGGTGGATCCAGGCAGCGAAATGCCACCCGTGCTCAAGACCATCGCGGAGAACGGCACAGGAGTGGCCGAGCTCACGGACACCATCCTGCGCCACCTCGCGCGGCTTGCTTCGACCGGCGAACTCGAGCGCACGCGGCTCGAATCCATCAAATACCAACTAGGCCAATTTGTATTCGAAGAGATCGACCACCTTCTTGGCACGACAGCTCTCACAGACGTGAGAGACGAGCTGGCGCGGAAGGTGTTCGCGCGCAAGACCGACGTCTACAGCGCCGGAGTGGCGCTTTTCAAGAGCATACTTCAACAAGGAGCGGACCATGGACACCCTCAAACTTGATCATATCGGCATCGCGGTGGAAAAGATCGACGCGGCGCTTCCCGTGTGGGAAGGAGTGCTTGGCTTGCCGCTCCACGGCATCGAAGAAGTCGCCGAGCAGAAGGTAAAAACCGCCTTCATGCCCATCGGCGAGAGCGAGATCGAACTCCTCGAGAGCACCGACCCCGAGGGCCCCGTCGGCAAATTCATCGCCGCGAAGGGGCAGGGCGTGCACCACCTCGCCTTCCGCGTCGCGGACATCGACGCCGCGCTCGCGGAACTCAAGGCAAAGGGCATTCGGCTCATCGACGAAAAACCGCGCTATGGCGCTGGCGGCGCGCGCATCGCCTTCCTTCACCCAAAGGCGACGGGGGGCGTGCTTGTCGAGCTCTGCGAACGAAAGTAGAATGCGCGCTAATTCTTTGTTTTGAAAGCAACCTCCCCGCTGGAGGTAATGATAGTAAGGATGGAGCATATGGAAGAAAAGCTGAGGGCGCTTGAAGAGCGACGAGCCAAAGTTCGCGCGGGTGGAGGCCCCAAGAGGGTTGCCGCACAGCACGAAAAGGGCAAAATGACCGCTCGCGAGAGGATCGAGATGCTTCTCGATCCAGGGACCTTCGTGGAGCTCGACACCTTTGTCGAACACCGGGCGACCGCGCTCGGCATGGACAAGATCGACGCGCCAGGAGAAGGTGTCGTAACAGGCTACGGTTCCGTGAACGGCAGGAACGTGTGCGTATTCGCGCAGGACTTTACCGTCATAGGCGGCAGTCTCGGCGAAATGCACGCCGCGAAAATCTGCAAGATCATGGACATGGCCGTAAAGATCGGTTGCCCGCTCGTCGGAATCAACGACTCTGGCGGGGCGCGCATCCAGGAAGGTGTCGACGCGCTTTCAGGATATGGCGACATCTTTTACCGCAACACGCTGGCATCGGGCGTGATCCCTCAGATTTCCGTCATCATGGGCCCGTGCGCGGGCGGCGCGGTGTATTCCCCCGCACTCACGGACTTTGTCTTCATGACCGAGAAGACGAGCAACATGTTCATCACCGGGCCTCAGGTCATCAAGGCGGTGACCGGCGAGGAAGTGAGCGCCGAAGACCTCGGCGGAGCTCGAGTCCACTCCGAGGTTTCGGGCGTCTCGCACTTCAGCTTCCCCGACGAGCGGTCGACCATCGAGGCGATCCGCAAACTGCTCTCGTATCTTCCCCAGAACAACGTCGAGGATCCTCCCGTCATGGACATCGGCGACGATCCGAACCGCGCCGACGACTCCCTCGCGGAGCTCATGCCGGATTCGCCCAACAAACCCTACGACGTTCGCGACATCATCGCCAAGCTCGTCGACGGCGCCGATTTCTTCGAGGTTCAGCCCAAGTATGCGCAAAACATCGTGACCGGCTTCGCCAGGCTCGGCGGGCGCGCGGTGGGCATCATCGCCAACCAGCCGAAGTACCTCGCCGGCGTGCTCGACATCAACGCGTCCGACAAGGCTTCGCGCTTCATCCGCTTCTGCGACGCCTTCAACATGCCGATGCTGACCCTCACTGACACTGCGGGCTACCTGCCCGGCGTCGGCCAGGAGCACGGCGGCGTCATCCGCCACGGCGCGAAACTCCTCTACGCCTACTCGGAGGCATCGGTTCCCAAAATTACGGTAATTCTCCGCAAAGCATACGGCGGCGCCTACATCGCCATGTGCTCGCGGCACCTTGGCGCGGATCAGGTTTTCGCCTGGCCGACCGCGGAAATCGCGGTCATGGGACCGGAGGGCGCGGCGAACATCATCTTCAAGAAAGAGATCGATGAGGCGGCCGATTCCGCCGCCATGCGCAAGGAAAAGATCGACGAGTACAAGCGGAGCTTCGCGAACCCCTACATGGCGGCGGCGCGTGGCTACGTCGACGACGTCATCGATCCCGCCCACACGCGCGCGCGCCTCTGCAGCGCCTTGAACACGCTGCTGGGCAAGCGGCAGACCACACCATCCCGCAAGCACGGGAATATTCCCGTCTGAGAGGCCGACCATGACAAACCCTTGGATGATAATGGTCGTCGGTGTTTCGACGGTATTTTCCGCGCTGATCCTCATGATTCTCTTTCTGCTCGGCTTCCCGAAGTTCTTCGCGGTGCTCAAACGGAAGGAGCATGGCAATCTTGCGCCGCTTCCACAGATTGTGGAGGTGACGAAAAAACCAGCTCCCGCCGCGTCGCAGCCCGCGACCGAACCCTCATCCGCTGCGCAGGATGAGTCGCTCATCGCGGTGCTCACCGCGGCAATCGCCGCAGCGAGCGGAGCGAGCGCAGGCTCTTTTGCGATTACGAATGTGCGACAGGCACAGTCCGAAGCAGGTGGCGGATTCAATACGCCAGTGTGGGGCAGAGTCGAACGCCTCTCCCGAAAATGACAGCAAGCGATATTTAGGAGAATAAACTATGAAGCAATATAGAATTACCGTAAACGGCAAGTCGTATGATGTGACTGTTGAAGAATTGAATGGCGCGCGCTCCGCACCCGCGGCCTACGCGGCTCCCGCTGCCCAGCCAGCCCCGCAATCCGCGGCGGCGCCTGCCGCGCCCGCGCCCTCGATGGCCACCGCGGCAGCAGCTCCCTCAAATGGCGGCACCGTTGTCACCGTCAAGGCGCCCATGCCCGGCACGGTCATCGCGTTCAAAGTCATCGCCGGCCAGCAGGTAAAGCGCGGCGACGTGCTCCTCCTCCTCGAGGCCATGAAAATGGAGAATGAAATCGTCGCTCCGCAGGACGGCACCGTCGCCGCGCTCCGCGTTCCCGCGAGCGCTTCGGTGAACACCGGCGACGCGCTTGTTGATCTCGCGTAAGCGAGGGGAGATTCCTCTATGGAACAGTTTCTCTCCCATTTTATAAGCAGCACAGGATTCATCGCCATGACATGGGGACAGCTCCTCATGCTGGTGGTGTCCTGCGTGCTTCTGTACCTCGGCATCGCTCGTGAGTTCGAGCCTCTGCTACTCGTGCCGATCGCGTTCGGCATGCTGCTGGCGAATCTCCCCATGAGCGGCATCACCGATCCGCCTAAAGACGGCCTCGTAGGCGGACTCATCTACTACCTTTATCAAGGGGTCAAGCTCGGCATCTATCCACCGCTCATATTCCTGGGCATCGGGGCCATGACCGACTTCGGGCCGCTCATCGCGAATCCCTGGAGCCTCATTCTGGGCGCCGCCGCGCAGCTCGGCATCTTCATTCCCTTCATCGCGGCGTACTACCTCGGATTCGATCTCAAGTCCTGCGGCAGCATCGCGATCATCGGCGGCGCGGATGGTCCCACCGCGATTTTTGTGACTTCCCGGCTGAAACCGGATCTCCTCGGTCCTATCGCCATCGCGGCATACTCCTATATGGCACTTGTGCCGCTCATCCAACCGCCGATCATGAAGGCGCTCACGACAAAGAAAGAGCGTCAGGTGAAGATGGCGCAGCTCCGGGATGTATCCAAGGCTGAGCGCGTCATTTTCCCGATCTTCGTCACGCTGCTCATCGGTCTTCTCCTTCCGGCGGCGGTTCCTCTCGTCGGATCGCTTATGCTGGGGAACCTCTTCAGGGAAACCGGCGTAACCGAGCGCCTCTCGGACACGGCGCAGCACGCCCTCATCAACATTCTGACGATTTTCCTGGGTGTATCCGTGGGATCGACCGCGAGCGCCGAGCGCTTCCTCAACCCGCAGACGCTCATGATCATCGCGCTCGGCCTCTTCGCCTTCAGCTGCGGCACCGCGGGCGGTGTCATATTCGGCAAGATCATGTACTGGGTAACGGGCGGGAAGGTGAATCCGCTCATCGGCTCGGCGGGCGTATCCGCGGTGCCAATGGCGGCGCGCGTCAGCCAGGTGGTCGGCGCAAAGGAAGATCCGACGAACTTTCTCCTCATGCACGCGATGGGACCCAACGTCGCGGGCGTCATCGGGTCGACGGTCGCCGCCGGCGTGCTGCTCTCCGTGCTTGGCTGAAAGCTGTAGGAGATTCTGAAAGGATATTCCGCAAGACTGCATTTTTATGATATAGTCGCCAAATCCCAGCGAACGCGGATGCGTGGAGCACACGATGAAGGTTCTCAAATTTGGCGGCACTTCGGTGGGAAGCCCCGAAGCGATTCGCGCGCTCGTCAGTATCGCAAAGGATTCTGGCGAGCGCGTTTTTGTAGTATCGGCCTTTTCAGGCATTACCGATTCTCTCTTGCAGGCGGCAAAGTTCGCGTGCGACGGACAAGACTGGCGGCAGCTCTTCGATGCGATCGCGTCGCGCCACCGGACTATGATCGGCACGCTTCTCGAAGGAAATTTCCGCGAGAGCGCGAGCGCGATTGCCGAAAAGCTTCTCACGGACCTCTCATCCCTGCTGCTCGGCATTTCGCTCGTGCGCGACATCTCGCCTCGAACACTCGATCTGCTGGCCTCCTTTGGCGAGCGGATGAGCGCGCCGATCGTGGCGCACGCACTCTCGCACGCGGGGATCGACGCGGAAGCCGTCGACGCGCGCGAGCTCATCGTTACTGACGATAAATTCGGCGCAGCGAGGTGGCTTGAGGGCGAGACTGAGCGCAAGGTGAAGGCCTTCTTCGAGAAGTTTTCGCGAGTCGCGGTGGTGACAGGGTTCATCGCCTCGACGTCCGAAGGCGCGACCACCACGCTCGGGCGCGGAGGTTCGGATTTCACCGCGGGTATTCTCGGCGCATGCCTTGGCGCGGAAGAGATCCAGATATGGACCGATGTCGACGGAATCATGACCGCAGACCCGCGCGCAGTCATAGATGCCTTCGTAATCCCCGAGATCTCATATCTCGAGGCGATGGAGATGTCGCACTTCGGCGCCAAGGTGCTCCATCCTCCCACCATCCTGCCCGCCATGGCCAAGGCAATACCTGTCCGCATCAAGAACACCTTCCACCCTTCAGCGCCAGGAACCCTCATTGTGAGGACATCCGCGCCTAGCACATGGCCCGTGCGGGGCATCGCGGCTATTCCTTCAATTTCTCTGCTGCTGCTCCAGGGGCCGGGCCTCCCAGGCGTCACCGGCATCGCGGGCCGCATGTTCGCGGCGCTCGCGTCCGCCAGCGTCAACGCGATTCTCATCACGCAAGGATCGAGCGAACTCTCGATCTGCTGCGCGGTGCTTCCTCAGGATGCGGAGCGTGGCGCAAAAGCCCTCAAAGAAGAGTTCGCCTATGAGATCAGCGCGGGCACCATTCAGCGACCAGCCATAGAATCGGACCTCAGCGTGATCGCCGTGGTGGGGGAAATGATGAAGCACAGATCCGGCATTTCGGGGCGGGTCTTCAAGGCTCTCGGCCGCAACGGTATAAATGTGGTGGCGATCGCCCAGGGCTCATCGGAGCTCAACATCTCCATCGTCGTGGAGGCGCCGGATAGAGCAAAAGCGATGAGCGCGATTCACGACGCCTTTTTCCTCGCAGGCGTCAGAACTGTCAATGTATTTCTCGCGGGAACGGGGCTCATCGGGGGCACGCTGCTCTCGCAAATCTCCGCGCAGCAGGAACGCCTCCTCAAAGAGCATTCGATACGGGTGCGCATCGCCGGCATCGCGAATTCGCGCAAAATGCTGATCGATCCTCGCGGCATCGATATCGTTCAGTGGAAGGAGCGGCTAGACGCTCAGGGCCAGGAGACCGACCTCGCCGGCTATGTGCGTCAGCTCCGCGACCTCAACCTGCCCAACGCGTGCTTCTGCGACTGCACCGCGAGCGACTCGCCGGTGCGCCACTACGAGGCTGCTCTTGCGGCATCGATTTCGGTGGTGACGCCCAACAAACGCGCCAATTCGGGCCCTCTCGAGCGCTACGAGCGGCTCATGCACCTCGCGAGGTCGCTCGACGTACCCTACCGCTACGAGACAACCGTCGGGGCGGGCCTTCCCGTGATTGGCACCATACAGGACCTCGTGGCCTCTGGCGATGACATCGCTGAAATCGAAGCGGTGCTGTCGGGGACCATCAGCTACATCTTCAACAATCTGGGCTCTGGTGCGGCGTTCTCCGAACTCGTGAAGCGCGCGAAGGAGCTCGGCTATACGGAACCCGATCCTCGCGACGATCTCAGCGCCAAGGACATCGCGCGCAAGGCGATCATCCTCGCCAGGGAAGCGGGCTATAGGCTCGACGAATCGGCGGTGCACATCGAGCCTCTCATCTCGGGGCGAATCTCGCAGGCTCCCTCCATCGAGAAGTGCCTCTCGCTCCTCCCGGAAATGGATGAGCCAATGGAAGCGCGAAGGGCCGCCGCGGCGCGCGCGGGCAAAGTGCTGCGCTATGTCGCCATAGTGTCCAGCGGAGAGGCACGCGTTTCGCTGCGCGAGTACGGCCCCGAGAGCCCCTTCTACAGCCTGACCGGGACCGACAACATGGTCGTCATCCACTCGCGCCGCTACTCCGAAAATCCCCTTGTGATCCGAGGTCCTGGCGCGGGCGCCGATGTCACGGCGGGCGGCGTGTTCGCGGACATCCTCAAGACCGCTGAGTCGTACATTTGATGCCATCGATGCTCATTCGCGCCCTCGACGACACCTGCTCCGCACGATTCGCCCTGACCCCTCGCCGGGCTGCTCCCTGAGAGAGCGCCGCGAATAAAGCAAAAAAGGCTGCCGCATGTGCGGCAGCCTTTTTTAATCGATATTAAAATGATTTTTAAGCGCGATCTGGTGCGTCAGGCGCGAGGTGGCTGTTTCCGCTTATGCGCCAGTTGGCTCACCAGCATGACCGCCACAAGCCCGATCCCTATGAAGTCGGTCGTGAGCCCAGGATAAATGAGCAGCACACCGCCCGCGAATCCGATGATGCGCTCGTACCAGAGCACCGTAGTCAAGAACCATCCGTTCACGGATGCCGCGATTGCGATGATTCCCACAAGGCTCGTGATCAGCATCCAAATGAAACTGATCGGCGTGACATCGAAGAGCAGCATCTGAGGATTCATGACGAATATGTAAGGCACAAGGAACGCCGCGATCGCGAGTTTCGAGGCGTTGATGCCAGTCTTCATGGGATTGGCCTTCGCGATGCCCGCGCCCGCGAAGGCTGCCAAGGCAACGGGTGGCGTAACGTCCGCGATGATTCCGAAATAGAAGGCGAACATGTGGGCTGGAAGAATGATGCTGGGGGGAGCGACCGCAAAGGGGTTCAGCCCAGCCTGCTTGGTCAGCAGCATGATGACCGCGGGCGCCGCGATGGTCGAGGTGATGACATAGTTGGCAGTCGTCGGAACGCCCATGCCGAGGATGAGGGATGTCACCATGGTGAAGAAGAGCGTCGGCACAAGGTGTCCGCCCGCGAGGTCGACGAGGATCGAGCCCAGCTTGAGGCCGAGACCTGTGAGCGTGACGACGCCGATGATGATGCCCGCGCAGGCAGTGGCAGCCAGCACGCCCAAGGCCGAACGCGCGCCAGCCTCGAGGCCGCGCACGATTTCAATGGGAGGAATCCTCGTGCTTTTCTTGAGCCAGGACGAGAGAATCGAGAGAATGATCGCCCAGAGGGCAGCCTTCATCGGAGTGAAACCGGTGACGAGGAGATAGATGATCGCCACAAGCGGGATGATGAGGTGTCCGCGCTCGACGACAATGCGTTTGAATTTTGGGAGCTCTTCGCGGCTCAGGCCTCGGAGGCCGCTCTTTTTCGCCTCAAAGTGGACTCCAGCCCAGACGCCGAAGTAGTAGAGGATGGCCGGCACGACTGCCGCGCCGATGATGCGCGCGTACGGTATGTTGGTGAACTCCGCCATGAGGAAGGCTGCCGCGCCCATGATAGGCGGCATGAGTTGTCCGCCCGTAGAAGCGGTGGCCTCGACCGCGCCCGCGAATTCAGGCCTATACCCCAGACGCTTCATCATGGGGATCGTGAAGGAGCCCGTGCCGACGACATTCGCGACGGAAGAACCTGAGACCGTGCCCATGAGCGCGCTCGAGAGCACGGCGACCTTTGCCGGTCCGCCCGCCGCCCAGCCGGCCACCGCGTTCGCGAGGTCGATGAAGAGCTGTCCTAATCCTGTGCGCTCGAGGAAGGCTCCAAACAGGATAAACAGGAATATGAAGGTGCTCGATACACCCAAGGGAATGCCAAAAACGCCCTCAGTCGTGAAATAGAGGTGTTGCACGAGCGTCTCGAAGTTGGCTCCGCGATGCGCGAGCTTCCCTGGGATGTAGGACCCTGCGAAGGCATAGATGATAAAGACGCCCGCGATGACCACCATCGGGATGCCTACCACGCGGTGCGCGGCCTCGAGCACGAGAAGG
>Ga0172369_10004061_pt1 | contig 18876 bp, 15 predicted proteins | sample LakKiv25m_FD_114539 | JGI IMG/M metagenome (GOLD analysis project Ga0172369, IMG submission 114539) | Freshwater microbial communities from Kabuno Bay, South-Kivu, Congo - kab_022012_11.25m | ecosystem: Environmental > Aquatic > Freshwater > Lake | place: Democratic Republic of the Congo...
ATGGGCAAAGCGAAATTTGAGCGCACTAAGCCGCACGTGAACATCGGGACGATCGGCCACGTGGACCACGGGAAGACGACGTTGACGGCGGCGATCACCATGGTGTTAAGCCTGCGGGGCGGAGCCACGGTGAAGGCTTACGACGCGATTGACGCGGCGCCGGAAGAGAAGGCGCGCGGCATCACGATCAACACCGCGCACGTGGAGTATGAGACCGCGACCCGCCACTATGCGCACGTAGACTGCCCGGGACACGCCGACTACATCAAGAACATGATCACCGGCGCCGCGCAGATGGACGGAGCGATCCTCGTGGTGTCCGCCGCAGACGGTCCCATGCCGCAGACGCGCGAGCACATTCTGCTCGCCCGCCAGGTGAACGTGCCCAGCATGGTGGTCTATATGAACAAGACCGACATGGTGGACGACCCCGAGCTGATCGAACTGGTAGAACTCGAGCTGCGGGAGCTGCTGTCGAAGTACGAATTCCCGGGCGACGACATCCCCATCATTAAGGGGTCGGCGCTGGTGGCGATGGAAGCCTACGAGAAGGAAGGCGTTCGCGACATCAACGATCCGCGGTTTGTCTCGATCCTCGAGCTGATGGACGCGGTGGACAGCTATATCCCGACGCCGCAGCGCGAGGTGGATAAGCCGTTCCTGATGTCGGTCGAAGACGTCTTCACCATCTCCGGGCGCGGCACGGTGCCGACCGGACGCGTGGAGCGCGGCATACTGAACCGCGGCATGGACGTGGAAATCGTCGGCCTGCGCGAAACCCCGCGCAAGACAGTCGTCACCGACATCGAGATGTTCCGCAAGAGCCTGGAGCAGGCGCAGGCGGGCGACAACGTGGGGCTGCTGCTCCGCGGCATCGACCGCAAGGACATCGAGCGCGGCCAGGTCATTGCGTTGCCGAACTCGATCAAGCCGCATACCAAGTTCTCTGCCGAGGTCTTCATCCTCTCCAAGGAAGAGGGCGGGCGCCATACGCCGTTTTTCAACGGCTACCGGCCGCAGTTCTACTTCCGCACCACGGACGTGACCGGGGTGGCCCAACTGACAGAGGGCACGGAGATGGTGATGCCGGGCGACAACGTGACGTTGACCATCGAGCTGATCCAGCCGATCGCCATGGAAGAGGGTCTGCGTTTCGCCATTCGCGAAGGCGGCCATACCGTCGGCGCCGGCGTGGTGACCAAGATCGACAAGTAGAGCAATACGGTTGGGAATGTGGACGGGGAAGGCGCGTCAACGGAGCCTTCCCCGTCTTGTGTGGCAGCGTCGATCACACGGGGCCGACGTACCCCGGCATTCCCGCCATGTTTAGGTGGAGGTGACCCGTGGCAAGATTGTCTCGGACCAAGGATCGCGGATTCTGGTTGGCGTGCACACAGTGCAAAAACCGGAACTACACGAGCTACAAGAACAAAAAGAACGATCCCGAGCGACTGGTGTTGAAGAAATACTGTTCACACTGCCGCACGCATACCGATCACCGGGAAACCGGCATTGAGGCGCGGGCCGGTAAATAGGATTGACTGAACGGATGAAGGGATGCAGACCGCAACCCCCAGCTCTTCTTCCAGTATTCTCACACCAGTGGGTGAGGAGCAAGGACTGAACGAATGGCAGCCAGCAAAGACAATGCCATGAATATGACTGAAACGATGACATCACCATCACGACCGCCCATCGCGCGCGCGAGTGCTCTCGCCCGCCTGTGGCACGTTCTGACCCATTTCCTGAAGGAAGTGGAGGTTGAGCTCAGGAAAACGACCTGGCCGACCCGCAATGAGTTGACCAAGTTCACCATCGTGGTGATGGTTACTATTGTCGTCGTTTCGATTTATCTCGGCCTGCTCGATCAGGTGATCGCCTATATCAGCTCGATTGTGTTCCGCATCGGAAAATGATCGATCAGGCCTGGAACACGTTTTCACTGACGGGCAATACGGTTATTGCCCGGAGAAATAGCAGGATTACCGCATGGCTTGGTACGTAATTCATACCTTTACCGGGCATGAAAACAAAGTCAAGGCGAGCATCGAACGCCGCGCCGCTGCCCAGGGTATCGGGCACAAGGTGCATCGAATCCTCGTTTTGACCGAAGAGGAAGTCACCGGCACGCGCGGAGGCAAGAAGCAAGTGCGCAAGCACAAAGTCTATCCGGGCTACATCTTCATGGAGATGGACCTGGATGACGAGACGCGGTTCCTCATTCGCAACACGCCGGGTGTGACCGGATTCGTCGGCCCGGATAAACAGCCGGTGCCGCTGAAAGAATCCGAAATCCGCACGATCCTCGACCAGGTCGAGGGGGTGGAGATCCCGGTGAAAGCGGTCTGGCAAGCCGGCAATGTCGTGCGCGTGACCGCCGGACCGTTTGCCAATTTCGAGGGGACGATTGAAGAAGTCAATATCCCCAAGGAACAGGTGCGCGTGCTGATCTCGCTGTTCGGTCGCGATACCCCCGTGACCCTCGGATTCGGCGATATCGAGAAATTATAGTGACTAGTGACTAGTGGTTAGTGACTAGTGGTTGTTACGTGGTGACGGTGATTGGGGAGCAGTGACGGGCGGCGAGAAAATAGCCGCTTGCCATACGCCACCAATCGCTCGCCACTGAGGAGATACGATGGCGAAGAAAGTTTCCGCCAGGGTAAAACTGCAGTTGCCCGCCGGCAAAGCGACCACCGCCCCACCGGTCGGCCCCGCACTGGCGCCGCATGGCATCAACATGATGGAATTCATCAAGTCGTACAATTCGGCCACCTTGCCGCAGGCCGGCAGCACCATTCCGGTCGAAGTGACGATTTACGAAGACCGCACGTTCACCTACATATTGAAAACCCCGCCGGCATCCGAACTGCTCATCAAAACCGCCGGCTTGGCGAAGGGCGCGACCGCTCCGGGACGCGACAAGCCGATGCGCGTGACTCACGAGCACATTCGCAAAGTTGCCGAGATCAAATTGCCCGACCTGAACGCCAACGATATCGACGCCGCAATGAAGATCATCGAAGGCCAGGCGCGCAGCATGGGGTGCGAAGTCGTCGATTAAGTGGTCGGACGAGTCGGGCATGTCGGCCCCGTCAGACCAGTCGGACAGAATGTGGGAGAGAGCATAGCTCTCGTTAGCACCACGGGAGGACAGCATGACGAAACATGGGAAGCGCTATGATCAGGCGCTGAAGAAGATCGAAAATCCGGAAGAACCAAGGGAGCCGCAGGTCGCGCTGCAGGCAGTAAAGGACGTGGCCAGCGCGAAGTTCGACGAAACCGTCGAAGCGGCCATCCGACTGGGCGTGGACCCGCGACAGAGCGACCAACTGGTGCGCGGCAGCGTGAATCTGCCGCACGGTACCGGCAAGTCGCCGAAGATCGCGGTTTTCGCGAGAGGCGAGAATGCCACCGCCGCCGAAGAAGCGGGCGCCGATGTGGTGGGCGCGGAAGACCTGGTGGCGCGCATCGACGAGGGCTGGCGCGACTTCGACATCCTGGTCGCCACCCGCGACATGATGGGGATTGTCGGACGCCTGGGCCGCAAGCTCGGTCCGCGCATGCCGAACCCCAAGGCCGGCACCGTCTCCGAGAATATCGGGCAAACGGTGAAGGATCTGAAGGGCGGTAAGGCCGCCTACCGCGTGGATAAGACCGGCGCCAACATCCACGTGCCCATTGGCAAGGTTTCGTACACCGCCGAGATGTTGGAAGAGAACCTGCTAACGCTGGTGCAGGCGCTGCTGCGCGCGAAGCCGGCATCCTCCAAGGGGACATACCTGCGAAAGATCAGCGTCTCCTCGACCATGGGGCCGTCGTTCAGGATCGATACCGCCACCGCGCAGAGCCGGGCCACCGCGAAGGCGTGACGCCGCGGAAAACACGGAATACCAAACCACCACCCCGCTCAACCGAGCGGGGTGGTTTGGCTCAGGGACTGTCTCCCCTCGTGATTAGGCTTACCTCTCGCACGAGGGGGGACAGTTCTGTGATCCCATTCCCGAGCATAAGATATGAAAAAGCAGGCTTCAGTCCTGCGGGATCGGGACAGTCCCTGAGCGTTACAATACTTGCGCCAGCAACGGCACGCCGATCAGCAGCGCGAGCACGGCGAGGGCGGGACGGCTGATCAGCACCGGATCCCAGCGCAAACGGTGCAGGACCAGCGGGAGCAGGCTGCCGGCTAGCATATCAACCATCAGTACCAGCCAGAGGATGCCGCCTACCGGCAGCAGGATGGCGCGCTGAGTGATGGCCGCCGCCAGCGCGCCGCCGATGACCGCTCCCAAAAATCCGAGTCCAAGACCGAGCAGCCAACCGTACCGCAGGTGGAGCAGCAGGATATCGCCCAGCGTCGCGCCTTCCGCCAACGCCACCTGGGTGAGGGCCGCGCTCTGCCCGCCGATCTGTACACCCAGCAGCAGCAATAGCGGCAGCAAGGCCAGCAGCGGCGTCAGGTCCGCCGTGGAAACCAGGGTCAACCGCAGCGTGATGAATACGGCCATCAGCAGACCGGCCACGGAGGCGCCCAGCAGCCAGGGCAGGCGCAGCACTGTCTGCTCCCACGGAGTGGCCAGCACGTCGCTCTCCTCGGTGGCGCCCGCCGCCCGCGAGATATCCTCCCGCGACTCCTCGTGCAGCACGTCCAGCACGTCGTCCACTGTCACGATTCCGAGCAGCACATCCTCATCGTCCGTCACCGGCACCGCCAGCAGGTGATAGTGGTTCAACTCGCGCGCGACTGTCTCCTGGTCGTCATAAACGTTCACGGCGATCACGTTGTGATTGGTCAGCTCGACCAGCGGGGTATCGTCCGTGGCGGTAATGAGATCGCGCAGCGAGAGCACGCCCCGCAGCCGGCCTGCGCCGTCGATGACGTAGACGTAGTAGATGGTCTCCGCGTCCGGCGCCATTGTGTGCAACTGCGTCATCGCCTGACCCGCGGTCTGCCCCTCCATCAGCGCCAGGTATTCCGTGGTCATGCGCCCGCCCGCGGTGTCTTCGTCATACTGCAGCAGCTCGCGCACGTCCTCCGCATCCTCCGGCTCCATCAGGTGCAGAATGCGTTCGGCCTGGTCCTCGGCCATTTCACCCAGTACGTCAGCCGCTTCGTCCGGGGGCAGGATTTCCAGGATGTCGGAGGCGCGCTCCTCCGGCATGGCGAGGATAACCTCCGCCTGCACCTCATCCTCCAAGTGCGGCAGAGCATCGGCTAGTGTCTCGTCGTCGAACTGCCGCAACACTTCGCCGCGGTCGGCGGGGTGGAGCTGGGCAATGATGTCGGCAATATCGGGCGGGGGCAAATCGCGCAGGCGGCGGCGGGGCACGCTCAGCTTCACCGAGGGCCATTCCGTCTCCAGACCTTCGACGTAATTCCACGGGATGAGCCGCTCGGGCAATGGGCGGTTGAGCGAGCGCGCGACGGAACGGACGGGCCGCTCCAACGCCAGCCGCCGCAATAGGCCGCTCACGCCGATGTCCGCACTCACCAGCCGCAGCTCGTCGTCGATGGGCGCAAGCTGCAGATCGTTCACGCGGACGACCTTGCGGCCATGAATATCGACAATCTGTTTGTCGAGGATATCGCGGCGCAAAAACACCGCGTCATCCGCCAGGGGCAGCGTGGGAAGCCCCTCGCGGGTTGTGTTCAGCCGGACGACGCGGTGTTCGAATTCGTCGACCGCTTCCCAGGGGACAAACACCGCCCCCTGCCCCCGGCGCGCGAGCACGATGGCGTTTACGCGCGGAAACAGGTCGAGACCGTTCAACACCAGATCTTCCACCCAACCCAGGCGAACTCCGGCGGCATCCACCACCGGCTGGTTCAGGATGTGCGTCAGAAACAACACAAAACCACCTCCGATTCCTTCCCGCGCGTAAGCGCGGGTGTCGCAAGGTGGTGAGAATCCGTCGCACATGGGTTGTCATCGCCTGGTGGCGATCAGGCGGCGGCCTCACCTCCTTTCGGATGTCTACTCGATTGTCTACTTCCGTCGTCCATTTGATCCACAAGGGAACACGGGGAACGCGGTCTGCCGGTAAGGCAGGCCCACCCGGGCACCCGAAGTTGTCCGCGGCACGGCGCAGGCTGTGCAGCCCGCCGCGAACGAAGTCTCGCCGGTTATGCCGTCGTGCTGACCGATGAGACCGGTACGACCTGCAAACGTAGCCGTACCTGATTCATTATACCCCATTTATTGCTGAAAATCACCCACATTTCCCGCGTTTCGCCGTCAGGATTCGCGGCGTGATGTGGCGGGATACTGTATATTTCGCTGGTCAGGCCGAATTCTCCTCTTCCCGTAGTTGCGTCGGGTTGCAGTGGAACGTGTCCCTCCGGCGTCAGCAGATAGGCATCGCGCAGCGGCAGCAGGCCGGTATCCACGATGACTCTAATTTTCAGCGACTCGCCGATGCCCAGCGGACCCAGCACGCCTTGCGCGTTGGCCACGGGCCGCTGTCCCACGAAGCCCGCCACCGGACCGATCGGCTTCGGCACCAGCAACGTCCAGTAGGCCAGCATGCCGACGCCGACAGCGGCGCAATAATACGCGAAACGGTCCAGCCGCCCGCGCCGCACGATGCCCAGCAGCAGCACCACCGCGAAGTAGCCGCTCACCGCCGCCGTGAGGAAGCCGGCCGCCGTTACCGGGGCGGATACGGCAAAGCCGGTTTGCAGCGTATCCTTCAGGTCGAATAGGCTGCCCGCCAGGATGATGGGCACCGACAGCAGGAAGCTGAAGCGCGGTGCGGCATCGCGGTCCAGGCCGCGCAGCAACCCGCCAGTGATGGTGGCGCCGGAGCGCGAGATGCCGGGGAGGATTGCCACCGCCTGCAGTAAGCCGATCCACAGCGCATCTTTTGCACCCAGACCGGCCATCGTCCGCTCGCCGGGTTTTCGCCGCGAGATCCAGAACAGCATTACGGCTGTGACCAGCAGCATGGCCGCCGTGCCAGGCACATTCCCGAACGCTTGCTGGAAGAATCCTTGCAGCAGCACCCCGAGCACCGCCGCCGGTACCGTGCCCAGCGCCAGCCAGGCGAAGAGCCGGCTGTGAGCATTGTCGCGCCATGCTGCGCGCGGGCTTCGAATGAGCTTCCCGGCGCCGACCAGCAGTGCCCCGATGTCGCGCCGGAAATACACGAACACGGCCATCAGCGTGCCCAGGTGCAGCAAGACGTCGAAGGACACCGTGTCCGCCTCATTCAGGCGCAGGTGTAGAAAGTGATCCGCGAAGACCAGGTGCGCCGAGCTGCTCACCGGCAGAAATTCGGTCAGCCCCTGGATGAGTCCCATGATGGCGGCGGCGAGGACAGTCATTGTCGCGCTCCTGAATCCGTAGTGGGAGACAGTATACCATCTCCCACCGAAGGCGGAAAGCCACGACGGCTGTTGTTCCGGGGAGCGCCGGTAGACGCCTCGCACGCCGCCGGGGTGCAAGGCCGGCCGTACCCGTAAAGGGATGCAGCTACGGGACCAAGGCCGGCCGTACCCGTAAAGGGATGTGGCTACGGTACTCTGTCGGCGCTCACTGGTTATTTTTTCGGCGGGCGGAGAAGAACGACGGCCAGCGCGATATAACCGGCCAGCGTGGCGAGGGCCACTCCGAGGGTAATGCGCTCCAATACGCGTTCTTTGGCGTCCCGCGGGTTGCCAGAATGACTCATATATGGTACTCTTCCCTCGAATACAGCGAATTATCCGCACCTTTGTCGCGCGTTCGATCTCGGGCGCGCGACAAAGGTGACTTTGACGGAGGTGCCGTTATGGCTGACAAGAAGACATTGATGACCTGCGACGTGAAAGATTTCGTCGAGCACATGAAATTGAAGAAGGAAGATAAGCGCAAAAGCCCCCCGACCATGCGCAGCCAGAAAAACCATCACAAGCTGTCCACGTAATATCATGAGTGGTTAGTGTTTAGTGATTAGTGATTAGTGATTAGTGTTGGAATCCGGGTCAGCTTTCTCTGAACCGGTCCACTAACCACTAACCACCAGCCACTTCCTGTTGAGGTGATCGAGATGAGTGTGACACAACTGGCCATCTTCATCGAAAACAAACCGGGACGCCTGCTGGCGGTGACGCGGTTGCTGGGTGATGCCGGGGTGAACATTCGCGGCTACAGCATTGCCGACACCGCGGAATACGGCATTCTACGGCTGCTGGTGGACCAACCGCAACGCGCGCACCAGGTGCTGCGCGAGCATGAGTTCACCGTGCATGAAAGCCAGGTGGTGCTGGTGGAAGTGCCCGACCGCCCGGGCGGTGTGGCCGAGGTGCTGGGGAAACTGGCGGATACCAACATCGAGTATACCTATCCCACCGCCACCCATTGTCTCATCGCTTTCGGCGTGGAGGACGTGGCGTGTGCGGAAAAGGCGCTGGCTGCGAGCGGCATCCGTTTTCTCACCGATGACGAACTGGTCGAGGTGTGACACGGGCTCAGTTATGGAAGAATACGGGAGCTCCGGTCAGGGACTGTCCCGTGCCCGCGGGACCAGAGGAGTCCGTCTTCCTCAACGCCGTTTGTAAACCCACGGGACTGTCCCCCCCTCATCGTTGGGCTTACCTCTCGCACGGGGGGGGGGACAGTCCCGTGGTCCTATTTCCGCGCTGTAAAGTCTGAGAACGGGCTTCGGTCCTGCGGACACGGGACAGTCCCCAGAGCGGGGCTCCCGCATCCTTCCAGATTATGAATATGCCTCCCACCCTCTACTTTTTTTGGAAACGGGCTACTAAGCATTTGCTCAACACCATCCTCGAATGACGGAGATTTGACATGTGCACCAATCTACATAAACCGTTCTCTTTCCTGCTGGAGACCTACGAGACGGAAGTCCTGAAGACACTGGGCATCTGGTCGGCGTTCTCCACGACCGTCATGGATTACCGGCCGCATCCGAAATCGCGCAGCGTCATCGAGCAATTCGAGCACCAGGTGCAGTCCGAGGGGCGCTGGATGGCGAACATGCTGGGGATCGACACCGGGGATCCGAATCCGGCGGAGCGCACGCTGGCCGGCTTCATCGAGCAATACCGCGCGGATACGGAGACGCGGCTGGGCTTGTTGAGCTGGAAGCCGGACGACTGGTGGCTGGAAACGGCGACCTTCTTTGATGTCACCCGTTCCCATGCCTGGATTATCAACCGCCGCATGCTCCATTCCGCCCACCACCGCGGCGAGTTAGTCATCTACCTGCGCGAACTGGATGTGCGCGTGCCCTCAGTCTACGGGCCGACGGCGGATACCGGGGGGAAAGTCCTTTACTCATTTGAGGGTGAGTAATAGGGCTTGATAAGCAGGTAAGCCCGAATGTAGTAAGCCGCGCAGCCGCAGCGGCGTGGCGTTCGTGCAGAGGAAGGTTACCTATAATACGACGCCATTCCGCTGCGGCTGCGTGGCTTACTACGTACCGGCTTGCTTATTAACGATTACCCGCACGCCGTATGTTCCGGCAGGCAGGCCAGGGTTAGCTCGCAGAACACATTGCCGTCGGCGGTGGGGAAGGCGCCGGCGCCGGCGTGCTCCCAGATACGGCGGGCGGCGACGTTCTCCGCGTTGATGGTGGCGCGGATCTTCGTGATGCCTTGCCGACGGGCCTGCTCCATCAACAATGCGAAGGCGCGTGTGCAATACCCCTGCCGGCGGTGGCGGCTTCCGATCCAGTAGCCGACCTGCGCGGTGCTCGCCGCCGGGTCGATGTGGCTGAGCGAGATAATGCCCACCGCCTTGCCATCTGCCACGATAACGTTCGTCTCCGCGTTCGGATCGCGGCACCATTCCGTCAGTTGTTCGAAATAATCGATAGGTGCGGTGCCCATATTCAGGTCGTGCCGTAAAATCGCGTCCTCGTTCAGCAGTTCCGACAGGTCCACCGCGTCATCGACGGTCGCTTTGCGAATCAGCAACGGTTCCATGTTCACCTCCCATTGCCGCGAGTGTTCATCCCGCGGCGGATCGCTTTCATAACCGCGGGTGTTCATCCCCCGCGGCTCGCAGTATCCATAACGGGTGCGGCTACGTTTTCACCATCTCCGGTTCGTCATCAACACACGGCAGGCACTCGTTATAACGGCCGCGGGGCACATAGTGGGTGTGCAGCAGCTCGTGCGATTTGTGACCGAGCGGCTCGCCGAGAAATTCCTGGTAGAGCTGGATGATGAACGGGTTTTCGTGCGACTTGCGCTTCTCCTTGCCGGCGTCCTCGGCGTAAATCGCCTTCATTCGCGCCTCGCGGATCGCGCGGTTGGTGGGACGGGGCTGGCCGCCGCCGCTGATGCAGCCGCCGGGGCAGCCCATCACCTCGATGAAATGGTACGGCGACGTGCCGTCGGCGATCTGGCGCATCAGCATTTTCGCGCCTGTCAGCCCGCTGGTGACCGCCACGCGCACGGTGACGCCGTTGAGGAAGGCAAATTCCGGCTTCGCATCCTCGATGGTGATGCCGGCTTCTTTCACCTGTTCGAGTCCGCGCACCGGGGTAATGTTCAGGTGCTGGAACGGCACCTCGCGCCCGGTGACCAGCTCGTATACCGTGCGCAGCGCCGCCTCCATCACACCGCCGGTGGCGCCAAAGATATCCGCCGCGCCGGTAGAGTAGCCGAGTGGGTTGTCGAAAGTGCCGTCCTCGAGCTGAGTGAACTCGATGCCGGCATCCTTAATCATGCGCGCCAGCTCGCGGGTGGTGAGTACGGCGTCCACGTTGGGCAGACTGTCGATAAACATCTCCGGACGGGTCACCTCGTACTTCTTCGCGGTGCACGGCATCACGGAGACCACGAAGATGTCCTCCGGCTGCACGCCGATCTTCTCCGCATAGAAGGTTTTCGCCAGCGCGCCCAGCATCATGTGCGGTGATTTGCAGGAGGACAGATACGGCACGAGATCGGAGAATTCGTGCTCCAGATATTTGATCCAACCGGGCGAGCAGGAGGTAATCAATGGCAGTGCCGCTTCGCCGCCGGTCAGGGCGGTGGCCACGCGCCCGAGGAATTCGTGCCCTTCCTCGATGATGGTCAGGTCGGCGGCGAAGTTGGTATCGAATACATCGTTGAAGCCCATCTCGCGCAGCGCGGAGGCCATTTTTCCGGTGACCAGTGTGCCGGGCGGCAAGCCGAACTCCTCGCCCAGCGCGGCGCGGATGGCGGGGGCGGTCTGCACGATAACGCGCTTTTGCGGGTTATGCAGCGCCTGCCACACCGCATCGGTGGAGTCGGCCTCGGTGAGGGCGCCGACCGGGCAGACGGTGGTGCACTGGCCGCAGTTCGTGCAGTTCACCGAATCCAACGGCAGCTCGTCCGCCGGGCCGATGAGTGTCTTGAAACCGCGCTTCTGTACGTTGATGACGCCCACGCCCTGGATATGATTGCAGACGGTGACGCAACGGCGGCAGAGAATGCACTTCGAGGTGTCGCGTATAATAGACGGACTGGAGCGATCGATGAAGGTTTTCGAGCGCTCCCCTTCAAAGCGAAACTCGGAGATCTGGATGAGCTCACCCAGCTTCTGGAACTCGCAGTTCTGATTGCGGGTGCAGCTCAGGCAATCGCGCGGGTGGTCAGAGAGCATCATCTCGAACAGCACCTTGCGCGCCTTGCGTACCTTTTCGGTATTGGTGCGCACGACCATACCTTCGCGCACCGGCACCAGGCAGGAGGCCTGCAGCGTGCGTGCGCCCTCGATCTCCACCACGCAGATGCGGCACGCGCCGATCTGGTGCACGCCTTCCAGGTAGCAAAAGTGCGGGATGAGGATGTTATGGTGCTTCGCCGCCTCCAGCACGGACATGCCTTCGTCGGCGTCGATCTGCTTTCCGTTGATGGTCAGGTTCACTTTGCCCATGATGATCTCCACAGTCCTGGGATCGCAGGCGTCCCGCGCCTGCCTTCTGGTATCGCGGTTGAATACAACCGCGGAGTTAAGCTTGCCTAGATATAGCGGCGGAGTACCGCCGCAGGGCAGGCGCGGGACGCCTGCGATCCCAGGGAATTATCGCCGATCGCACCGCAGGCAGCGCATGGCTTCGGCGATGGCGTTCAAGCGGTGGAAGCCGACGGCGACTTCCTGGAAATTCTTCGCACGCGCCTCCGGGTCGCGGAAGCGCATGGGGAAGCGCTCGTGCTCCACCACGTCCTTCTCATCGGCGGCCGCCGGGATGTCGATCGGCTCGCCGATATTCAACTCGCCGCTGCCGCCCAGGGAGCGGTCGATGGCGCGAGCGGTCTTCTTCCCGTCGGCAATGGCCTGAATGACGGTGTCGGGGCCGCGCACCACGTCGCCCCCGGCGAAGATGCCGCGGGTGCCGGTCATCATGGTCTCCGGGTCCACCACCAGCGTGCCCCAGCGCGTCATCCGCACATCTTCCTTGCTGATAAAGGGCAGATCGGAGTGCTGGCTGATGGCCGGGATGACCATGTCGGCAGAGATGACGAACTCCAGGCCCTCCACTGCGCGCGGCTTGCGGCGGCCCGACTCATCGAAGCCGCTCAACTCCATGCGTATGCAGCGCACGCCGTTGACGGTCTTTTTGCCGACGAAGGCCACCGGCGCCATCAGCTCCCGGATCTCGATGCCTTCATCCTGCGCTTCCCGAATCTCGCGTGGATCAGCGGGCATATCCTCGATCAGCCGGCGATAGACTACCGTCACCTTCTCCGCGCCCAGGCGCCGGGCGGTGCGGGCGGCATCGAAGGCGGTGCTGCCGCCGCCGATGACCACTACATCCTTGCCCACCGTCACGGGCCGGCCCAGGTTCACGTCGCGCAGGAAGTCCAGGCCGTGGTATACCCCCGCCAGGTCCTCGCCGGGTACGTCCACTTTGTTGGGGAACTGCGTGCCGGTGGAGACGTATATCGCGTTGTGCTTGTCGCGCAGCTTTTTGAAGGTGATATCCTTGCCCACCTCCACGCCGGTCTTGATGGTCACCCCCACCTGCTCGACCATGCGGATCTCCTTTGCCAGGATCCCCTTGGGCAGGCGATACTCGGGAATGCCATAGGCCAGCATGCCGCCGGCCACCGGCTGCGCTTCATAGACAGTCACGTCGTACCCCAGGCGCGCCAGGTAATAGGCGCAGGTGAGGCCGGACGGTCCGGCGCCGATAATGCCCACCGACTCCGCCTTTTTCGGGAAGACGAGATCCATATATGGCTCTTCGTTCTCGAAGACATAGTCCGCGGCATACCGCTTCAGGTCACAGATGGACACCGGCTCGTCGAGCTGCGCGCGGCGGCACTTGCTCTCGCACGGGTGGGTGCAGACGCGGCCGCAGATGGCGGGGAAGGGATTCTCCTTGCGCACCAGAGCGTAGGCGTCGCGCGGGCGGCCCGCGGCGATCAGCGCGACGTAGCCGGGCACATTCACCCCCGCCGGGCAGGCGTTCTGGCAGGGCGAGAGGAAGAGATCAGCGCACACGCCGGCGCGGCAGTGGTGGTGCTTGATGTGCTCTTCATATTCCTCGCGGAAGTGGCGCAGCGTGGAGAGCACCGGGTTGCCGGCGGTCTGCCCGAGGCCGCAGGTGGCGGTCTCCTTGCAGGTGCCGGCCAGCTCTTCCAGCAGCGTCAGGTCGTCCTCGGTTCCCTGGCCCTTCGTGATGCGCTCAAGGATCTCCAGCATACGCTTGGTGCCGATACGGCAGGGCACGCATTTGCCGCACGACTCGTCCTGCACGAAATCCATGAAGAAGCGCGCCATGTCCACCATGCAGGTGTCTTCGTCCATGGCGATGAGGCCGCCGGAGCCCATAATGGTGCCCAACTGCGTCAGCGATTCGTAATCCACCGGCGTGTTCAGGTGCTCGCGGGTGAGGCAGCCGCCGGACGGCCCGCCGGTCTGTGCGGCCTTGAAGGCTTTGCCGCGGCGCAGGCCGCCGCCGATATCGTAGATGATCTCGCCGAGGGTCATGCCCATCGGCACCTCGACGATGCCGGTATTCTGCACGTCGCCGGCGAGGGCGAAGACCTTGGTGCCGGTGCTCTTCGGTGTGCCGAATTTGACGAACCAGTCGGCGGAGTTGCGGATGATGAGCGGCACGTTGGCGAAGGTCTCGACGTTATTAATAATGGTGGGCTTGCCGAAGACGCCGCGCTCGAAGGGGAAGGGCGGCTTCTGGCGCGGCTCGCCGCGCTGGCCCTCGATGGAGGCCATCAGCGCCGTTTCCTCGCCGCAGACGAAGGCGCCGGCGCCCACGCGGATTTCGATATCGAAATGAAATCCGCTGCCCATCACGTTGTCGCCGAGGAAGCCGTATTCGCGAGCTTGCGCGATGGCCACTGACAGCCGTTCGACGGCCAGCGGGTATTCGGCGCGCACATAGACGAAGCCGCGGCCCGCGCCGATGGCGTAGGCGGCGATGGCCATGCCTTCGACAATGGCGTGCGGGTCGCCTTCCAGCAGTGAGCGGTCCATAAAGGCGCCGGGGTCACCCTCGTCAGCGTTGCAGACCAGGTATTTCTCGTCGCTCTGCGCCTTATACCCGGCCTCCCACTTCACGCCCGCCGGGAAGCCGCCGCCGCCACGACCGCGCAGACCCGAGCGCTTCACCTCGTCGATCACCTCTACGCGGGTCATCTCGGACAGGGCTTCGGCCAGCGCGCGGTAGCCGTCGGTGGCGATGTAGGCGTCGATAGAACTGAAGGGAATACTGCCGCAGCGCGCGGTAACCAGGCGGACCTGGCGCTTAAAGAACTCGATTTCATTGAGGTGGCGCTGGTGGGTTTGTGTCGCCTTATTGAAAAAGCAGAGCGACTCGACTACGCGGCCATTGAGCAGGTGCTGGTTGACGACGCGCGCCGCGTCATCCGGGGTGAGACGGGTGTAGAAGACGCCGTCCGGCTGCACCACCAGCGTGGGGCCGAGGTCGCAGGCGCCGATGCACCCGGTCTCGTAGATCACCACGTCGTCATCCAGCCCGGCTTCCTTCAGCGCGGCAAGCAGCGCGTCGCGCACCGCGTGGCAGCCGGAGGAGACGCACCCCGCGCCTGCACATACGAGCAACCGGTAGCGGCTGTCCTTCTCCTGTGCCAGAAACCGTGCCCGAAGCTGCTCCAGCCCTTCGCGGGACGTCACTCGCTGCGTTATCGTCGTCATCGCTTCGCTCCCGGGAGCGAGTTTTGAGTTTTGAGTTTTGAGTTTTGAGTTGATCTGCTTTCAGATCAACAAATCACTCATGCTCAGACTCAACCCCCGTCCCAATACACAATGCCTTCAAAATGGTGTCTTCAGTTCACCAAGCCCGTTCCGGTGGTTGAGTAGGCAAGAAAGCCTTACGCTTCTATATGGTGTTCCCATGCCGTATCGAAACCACCGCGTTCATAGAGCCTGTTCCCGTCCATCATGCGGCGGAGTACCGTCGCAATGGTGGTTTCGATACGGCACGATGGCATCGGAAAGATGTGAATCGCTCACCTGCCTACTCAACCACCGGACCAGCATCAACTCAAAACTCAAAACTCAAAACTAGTCACACATGGCCAGCACCCGGCTCAACTTGTCCGGATTCACCTGCGGGATCACTTTGCCGTCGATGCTGATGGCGGGGGCCATGGCGCAGGCGCCCATGCAGCGCACCACTTCGAGGGTAAATTTGCGGTCTTTGGTGGTGCCGCCGATCTCCACGTCGAGCAGCTCACCCAGCCGCTTGAGGATCTTCGCGCCGCCGCGGACGTAGCAGGCGGTGCCCATGCACACGCGGATGGTGTGCTCGCCGCGGGGCTGGGTGGAAAAGAACGAATAGAAGGTGGAAACGCCGTAGACTTCGGAGAGGGGGAGATCGAGCCGTTCGGCAATGAGCTGCTGGATTTCCAGCGGCAGATACCCGTAGGAGACCTGTACGAGGTGCAGAATCTGCACCAGGCAGCCCGGCTGCCCTTTGAACTCGTCGATGATCTCGACAATGCGCGCGCGCTTCTCCGCTTCGGTCTCATTGCCGCAGGTGCACGGCGGTGTGCTGGTTGCCATGATCCCTCCTCATGCCCGCGCCCCGGAAGTGCTCCCGTGAACCGCTTCGCACTGGCGCCGCTGCCTGAAATCCCGACTATGTGAAATATAGCACAATCTTTCAGCGTATGTAAACGGGTATGATGGCTCATTTACGAAGAAAATAGACGCACCGAGGCGCTTATTACCGTAATATCAGTAGGAATACAGGCCAATCTTTGTGAATTATGTCACTAATTCTATAACTTTATCAGAAGTGTCAATTGTGGCTAATTTCCTGGCGTAATGGGAGGGTGAGCATAATGGGAGGGCGAGCGTCCTCGCGAGCCCCGTGCGTGGAATCCGTGAACGCACGCCGACTCGGTATGCGCGTGAGCTGGGTTCAGGTTGACTTTATGGGCGATAACGGATGTTATAATCGGGGCTCGCGGGGACGCTCGCCCTCCCACGGGTATCGGTGAACGCATGCAGACCCGGTATGCGCGTGAGCTGGGTTCAGGTTGACTTTATGGGCGATAACGGATGTTATGATCGGGGCTCGCGGGGACGCTCGCTCTCCCATGCGCTCGCCTTCCCATGAGATTTCGAGGGTTAGAGTCGTATGGCGCGCAGGCGGGCGATGAAGTGGCGGTAGATGTCCCAGGGGACTTCGGGGGGCACCACGTCGTCGAGAGCGGGGAGGTAGCCGCCCTCCGCAATCAACGGGCGCAGGCGGGCCAATTCGGTGTCGATGGCGGCGGGGCCGGCGAGGAGCGCTTCCTTGGGAAAGCCGCCCAGCAGACGCAGCTCCCGCCCGTAGCGCCGGCGCAGGGCGAGGGGATCCATATCGGCGATCTGTTCGACGGGCATCACGGCGTTGATGCCGTGCTCCAGCAGCGTGGGGATGAGGGCATTCAGGTTGCCGGACGACCACACCCCGATGATCGGCACCCCGGCATCACGCAGCGCCTCCGTAATCGGGTTTTGATACGGCAGCCAGAATTCACGGTAGATCGCCGGTGAAAAGTGCGGTCCACCCTTGTAAGCCAGGTCTTCCATGTATGCGGCAAAGTCGATGCGCACCCGGCCCAGCAGTGGGCGAAGGGTCGCCAGCGTGAACTCGCTCCAGTAGGCGAACATTTCATGCAGCAGCGCCGGCTCGTCGTGCACCGCCAGCAGGAAGCGCTCCATCCCCAGCGCGAAAAAGCCCAGCCGGAAGAAAAACGGGTAGAAGATCAACCCGACCGGTGTGGGCGAGGCGTCCAGCACGGCCGCCGTCTCGGTGAAGGGGTGCGGCACGCGCGACGGGTCCGGTCGGAAGCGCTCGGTGTGACGCCGCCAGTCGGCCAGGCTTTTCACCGGGAAGTCGATGTGCCCGTAATACATCGACGGCGCGTCCTTGCGGCGGCGGACGGTGGTGCCGATCCAGTCCGTCTCGATGATATATTCCTCATCCTCCGCGATGCGCCGGATTTCGAAGGGCGGCAGCGGGGCGAAATTGACGGGCACGTGCCGCCGGCGGTCCATGCCGAGGGCATCCTCCGGGTGGACATTCGCCGGCAAACCTTCCGCCCGCCAGCGCGCCAGCGCCGGCTCTTCGTAGTAATCCTCCACCGACATCACCGGCAGCCGGTCCGCCGGTTCGTAGCGCAGCAGGCGCAGAAATAGCTCGCGCGGGCGGGTCATGTCGCTCATATCCGGGCCGCCGTTCGCGCGATGATCTCGTCCTGCACGAACTCCGGCAGCGTGACGTAGTAGGCGCTGTAGCCGCTGATGCGCCCGATTAAATCGGGGTATTTTTCCGGGTGCGCTTTGGCGTCGAGGAGCGCGTTCGGATCGACGACGTTGATCTGCATCACCGAGCCGCCGCAGTCGATGAAGCGCCGAATGACCGGGATGACGATCTCCGGCGGGTAGCCGGAGGGCGACGCCGGCTGCTTCTGGTCGAGGACGGCGACCACCGAGAAGTCGGTCAGATCGACCGGCGCGATGCCGTTGAGCACCTGCCCGATGCTGTTCTCTCCACAAAGCGCCAGTGGGCTGGGACTCATGCCGGGCGAGAGAAATTCGCCCGCTCGCCGCCCGTCCGGGGTGGCGCCGGTCGCCTGGCCCTGGTAGGTGAAGGAACGAAACGAAAAGAGGCTGGCCTCATAATGCCCGCCGCGGGTGTTGGGTTTACCGGAGGTGACGCGCGCGGCGTCGGCAAATACCCGCGCGGAAAAGTCGAAGATGGCGAGATTCTCCTGTCCGAACTTCGGCAGGCGCAGCAGGCGCCGGCGGAACTCCTCGTCACCCTCGAAATTCCGCTCCAGCATGACTGCCAGTTCCGGCAGCGACACCGCTTGCCGCTCGTAGACCATTTCCCGGATGGCGTAGAGCGAATCGACCAGCGTACCGATGCCGATGAGCGCGACGCTGCCGGCGCTGTAGCGCGCGCCACCGGCCATCATGTCCTTCGCATGGTCAATACAGTCGCTGATGGTGGCGGAGTGCAGCGCGCAGGGGTTATAGCGCACGCCTTCGCGCTCGGTGCGGTTGCGCTGGTCCACGTGCGCGTCGTGCACGGCCCGCAAGTTGTCCAGGAAAGCCGCATACAGCGCGTCGAAGGTGGCGCAGCCAGCATATGTCGCCGACGCGATCCCTTCCCGCTCGGTGAACGGCTGCCATTGTTCAGGGAAGAAGCCCATCAGCAGCACGTGCCCCAGGTTCAGGTAGATGGTGGCGCGGCTGTTGATCTCGGTGTTTTCCAGCAGGTTCTCCTGGCAGCCGCCGCCCACGTACAGCCGGCAATCCGCCACAGCTTTGCCCATCTTCACGTTTGCCGGGATGATCACGTCGTCGTTAAAGATGGCCAGCGAGTTGCAGCCGGCGGCAGTGAGTTGCGCCAGCAGGTTGAAATATTCACGCGGGTGACCGGCGGAGACGCGGGCGTTCAGCTTGGGATCGACGTAGC
>Ga0172369_10004062_pt1 | contig 18874 bp, 16 predicted proteins | sample LakKiv25m_FD_114539 | JGI IMG/M metagenome (GOLD analysis project Ga0172369, IMG submission 114539) | Freshwater microbial communities from Kabuno Bay, South-Kivu, Congo - kab_022012_11.25m | ecosystem: Environmental > Aquatic > Freshwater > Lake | place: Democratic Republic of the Congo...
AAGTGCCTCGCGGCCTTCGCCTGCGCCGCTGACGCGGCGGCGCCGCCTGGAACGTCGCGCGGCCGAGCCCGGCGCCGCGGCGCTACTCCGGCGGCGCCGCGACGAACGTCGCGCGGTGGGCCGCCAAACCTTCGATCGCGAAGAGTGCCAGAGCCGTCCACACCAGTCCGAACCCGATCAGGCGATCGTGCGAAAACGGCTCGCCGTACACCAGTACGCCGAGCAGCAGCGACAGCGTCGGCGCGATGTACTGGAGGATGCCGATCCACAGCAGCGGGATGCGCCGGGCCGCCGACGCGAACATCAACAACGGCCCGGTGGTGATCGCTCCGGCCCCCACCAACAGGGCATCGAAGCCCGCGCCTTCGTGGAGGAAAGCGCCGTCACCGGCGCGTTCGCGGTAAAGCAGATAGAGCACCGCCGGGACCAGCAGCAGCCCGGTCTCGAGCGTCAGCCCGTAGACCGAACCGAGCGGAGCGGTCTTCTTGACCAGACCGTAGAGCGCGAAGGTGGTGGCTAGCAGCAGTGCGATCCACGGTACCGAGCCGTGCGCGATCGAGACGTACAGCACTCCGGTGGAGGCCAGCGCGATTGGAATCAGTTGCAGCGGCCGCAGACGCTCGCCGAGCACGACGACGCCGAGCAGCACGCTGATCAACGGGTTGATGAAGTAGCCGAGACTGGTCTCGACGATGAAGCCGGCGTTGACGGCCCAGATGAACACCAGCCAGTTGACCGCGATCAGCACTGCCGCCACCGAGTAGGTGCGCAGTACCTTCAGGTCGCTGGACGCGGCGCGAAGGGCCGACGAGTTTCGCGACAGCACCACGAAGACGCTCAGCAGCAGCCACGACCAGACCACCCGGTGGCTGATCATCTGCACGGCCGGAACGCGGTGCAGCAGTTTCCAGTACGCCGGCATCAGTCCCCATGCCGTGTAAGCGCCGACGGCGTACCAGATTCCTCGGTTCATGGTGTCAGATCTTGCGGCGGGCGCCGCGCGGTTCTATCTCAGCGGCCGCTCGGAAGCACTCGCCAATGCACTGACCTCGATGGCCGGCGGCAGCAGCTTGTACATCACCGGCGTCACCAGGCGAGCCAGCAGCGTCGAAGAGATCAGTCCGCCGATGATGACGATCGCGAGCGGCGAGTAGAGTCCCGAGTCTTGCCAAGCCAGCGGCGTCATGCCGCCGATCGCGGTCGCCGAGGTCAGCAGGATCGGCAGGAAACGCGTCTCGCCGGCCTTCTCGATCGCCTCGTCGACCGCGACACCCTGTGTCCTCAACTGGTTGGTGAAGTCCACCAGCAGGATCGAATTCTTGATCTCGATGCCGACCAACGCGATCATCCCGACCACCGCGTTGAACGACAGCGAGTAGCCGGTCACCAGCAGTGCGACCAGTGCGCCGCCGATGCCGAGCGGCACGACGCCGGCCACGATCAGAGTCGAGCGGAAGCTGCCGAACTCGAGCACCAGCACCGCCAGGATGCCGAACGTGGCGACCAGGATTGCCGAGCCGATGCCGGCGAAACTCTCCTGGGCAGCCTCGGCTTCGCCGGCCAGCGCCAGCGAGTATCCGGGCGGCAACTCGATCGACGCCAGTCGCGCCGAAACGTCGTGGGTGACTCGATCGGTGTTGAAGCCGCTGCGGACGTCGGCGGCAAGCGTCACCTCGCGCTGGCGATCGTAGCGTTTGATGGTGTTGGGCACGCTCGTGAAGTGCGGTTGGGAGATCTGCGCCAGCGGTACGCTGCCGCCGCTGAGCGTCGGCACCTCGATCTCGTCGAGCGCGTCGATGTTCTGGCGGCCCTGCATCGGCAGACGCAACGTGATGTCGTAGTCGTCGCCGTCGCTTTCGCGGTACTTGCCGACCGGCATCCCCGCGATCGCCAGGCGCACCGTGCGGTCGGCTTCGGCGGTAGGCACGCCGAGCAGCGCGGCTTTGGCGGTGTCGATGCCGAGGTCGAGATCCATGCGCTGCAAGCGTACCGGATTGTGGACGTCGCGCGTCCCGGGAGTCGCCTCGATGATCGCATCGACCTTTGCCGCCAGCTCACGCAGCGTGGAGAGCGCCGGTCCGGTGATGCGCACTTCGACCGGCGCGTTGATCAGAGGTCCGTTGTCGAACTGCTTGACGCGGATGCGTGCGCCGGGATAACGGGCTAGGTGCGCGCGCATCGCGTCGAGAAGTGCCGGGGTGTGCTTGGGGTCGTAGGCCTCGAGCTCGACGAACAGTTCGCCGAAGTTGCTGAGCGTCTCGGTGCCGATCACGTTGTAGTAGACGCGCGGGTTGCCGTGCCCGAGGTTGGTGAACCAGTGTTTCACCTCCGGGTGAGTGGCCAGTTCGGCTTCGACGAAGCGCAGAGCCCTGTCGGTTTCCTCGAGGCTGGCGCCGTCGGGCGTCTCGACGCGGATCAGGAACTGCGGAATGTCGGCGGTCGGAAACAGACTCGAGCCGATCACCGGTATCAGCGTCAGCGAAAGTCCGAACAGCGCCAGTGCCGTCAGCAACGTGGTCCGCGGCCACGCCAGCGCGAGGCGCAGCGCCGGACCGTAGATCGCGTGGATGGTCCGCATCAGTCCTGCCAGCAAGTGCTCGGACATCGTGTCGGTACGTTCCACCAGCGCGTGCAGCAGCGGCAGCCGGCTCGAACCGGTGGGCCGCGCCGCCGGTCCGCGCAACATGCGCCTCGCAAGGAACGGAATGATGGTCAGCGCGATGAACAGCGAACCGAGCACGGTGAACAAGACCGCGGCCGGCATCGATCGCACGAACTCTCCTGCGCCCTCGGGCAGGAACAGCAAAGGCAGGAACGCCAGCAGCAAGGTCGCGGTACACCCGAGCACCGCTAGCCAGATCTGGCTGGTAGCGCCGATCGCGGCCGCTTCCCGCGAGTAGCCGAGGCGACCCCAGCGGGCGATGTTCTCGATCACCACGATCGAGTCGTCTACCAGCAGGCCCAGCGCCAACACCAATCCTGAGATCGAGAGTTGGTTGAGCGAGAATCCGGCGAAGTACAGCGCCGACACGCCCAGAGCCAGTGACAGCGGTATCGAGATCATCACCACCGCGCCGGCGCGAAGCCCGAGCGGCAATAGCGTGATCGCCACGAACCCGATCGCGACCGCGAAGTCCTTGCCCAGGCGCGACAGGCGCTTGTGGACGTTGATCGATTGGTCGAAGCCGCGCTCGAGGCGGATGCTCGCCGGCAGTGACTTCTCCCACGCCGCCGCCTTCGCGTAGATCGCGTCGCGCGCGGCGAAGACGTTCTGGTTGTTCTTCAAGTTGGCGGTGACGAAGACTGCGCGGTGGCCGTTGAAGCGTCCCAGGTAACGCTCTTCTTCGGTTGCCCACGAGACCGTTGCGACGTCGCGCACGTGTATCGGGCGGCCTCCGGCCGCGCCGACGATGGTGTCTTCGATTTCGGCGAGCGAGTGGTAGCTGCCCGAAGTCCGCAGGTTGAAGCGGCGCGGGCCGACGTCGATCGACCCGCCCGGGATGTTCTGGTTTTCGGCTGCGATCGACTGTCCGAACTGGGTCAGCGTGACGCCCGAGCGTGCGAGCCGTTGGATATCGACGGCGACGCGGACTTCCGACTTGGGGTAAGCCCAGGTTTCCGACTTGCGTACCTGCGCTATGGTTTCGATCAGGTCCTCGAGTTCGCGGGCGCGCAGTTCCATCTCGCGCCAGTCGGCGGTGTCACTGACCAGTGCCATCTGCACGAGATTGACGTGGCCCGGGTTGGCACGCCGCACTTCCCAGCCGACCACGCCGGAGGGCAATCTGGGCACCAGTCCGTTGACCTCGCGCACCACCTGGTCGTACTGGCGCTCGACGTCGTGACCATACTCGAACTCGGCGATCACGATTGCCACGCCGTCGCGGGCAGTGCTGTGTATCTTTTTGACGTCTTGAAGCTCAGCCAGCGCGTCTTCGATCGGATCGACGACCGCCCGCTCGACTTCCTGAGCGTCGGCTCCGGGGTACGAAACCACTATCGACGAGATCGGAAAATCGATGGTGGGATCTTCCGAGCGCGGGATCGCGCGCAACGAGGCGACGCCGAGCGCGATCAGCAGGCCGAACAGCACCAGCGTGAACTGCCAGCGCTGGACCGCGAAGCCCCACAGTGTCACGGGTTGCTGTCCGTGGCTTGGCCGGCGCCGAGCACGCGCACGCTCGAGCCTTCACGCAGATACGCCGCTCCCTCCACTACCACGCGGTCGCCGGCGCGCAGGCCTTCCTTGACCTCGACGACGTCGCCGACCATGCGGCCGACGCGTACCGCCGTGCGTCTTGCGCTGCGTCCGTCGGGCGCCAGAACGTAGACCGAAGCGCGTTCGCCCTCGGCTTCCAGCAGTGCCGCCACCGGGACCGTCGGCAGCGCCGCGTGAGCGGCACGTTGCTCGAGGCTGACGCGGCCGATCAAACCCTGCGCAAAGCGTACGCCGTCGGGTTGCGCCACGGCGAGTTCGACTTCGAAGGTCCCGCTGCGCGGATCGGCGGCCGACGCTACCGTCGATACCTCAACGTCGAACTCGCGATCGGGGAACGCGTCGAAGCTGACGCGGCCGCGGTTGCCCGGCGAAACGTGCACGATCTGACGATCGGTCAGCGAAGCCTTGACCAACCACCCGCGTTCGGTGGCGCCGACGATGACGACCGGTTGGCCCGGTCCCACCAATTCGCCTGGTTGGGCCAGCTTGGCCAGCACGACGCCGTCGCAGGGCGCCTCGATGCGCGCAAAGTTGGCGGTGAATTCGGCCGAGCGCAGCGCAGCCTGTGCCATCTGGTCGGCGGTGCCGAGATCCTGCAATTGTTCCTTGGTCGCCACTCCGTCGGCGAACAGCGCGCGGCCTCGGGCCAGATCGCGCTGGGCTTTTTGCGCCGCCTGCCTGGCCTGCTCGACGCCGGCCGCGACCTCGGTGCCGCGCAGCACCGCCAGTACCTGTCCGGCGCTGACCGACTGTCCTTGCTCGAAAGCCGCAGATTCGATCACGCCGCCGACCTTGAAAGACAGTCTGCGCTGGTCGCGCGGTGCGAGCTGTCCGATCGCCGCGAGCGTCTGGGGCAACAACTTTTCGGTGACGGTTTCGACGCGCACCGGAACGTCTTCGACGGCCGGTTGGCCGGTGATCGCGTCGTTGCCGCAACCGCCGAGCAACAGCAACGCAGCCGCTGCGACCCGGCCCGGCCACACGCCGCCTTTCGAACGAGGTCGCGTCATGGCTGCTCCTTGGTCGGCGCTGCTTCACCGACCGCGTATTCGAGCTCGGCAAGCTGCGAAAGTGCGCCGAAGCGCGTGATGTTGCGGTTCAGGCGCGCGTCGGTGACTGATCGGCGCGCGTCTATGAACTCAGTCTGGTTGATCTGGCCGAGGTCGCGCTTCTTCTCCGAGATCGCGAAAGCGCCCTCGGCCGCGGCGACGCGTTTCTCGGCGGTGCGCATCGAGACGTAGGCGACATCGAAGATCTGCAGCGCGTCCAAGACCTCGACGCCGATCCCGAGCGCGGCCTGTTCGCGCGCCGCACGCAGGCGCGCCGAAAGCGCGCGCGCCTCTTCGAGTGCGGCGACGTCGGCGTTGCCGTTGAACGCGTTGAAGCGCACTACCAGCGACGCCATCACGTAGCCGGCGTCGGAGCCGTACTTGAAGTCCTCGCCCTGAGCGCCGGCGTCGACGGCCAGCGCGAGTTGGGGCGTGAAACGCGCTTTGACCAGATCCTCGCCGGCTTTGGCGGCGGCCAGCGCGGCATCGAGTCGCGTCAATTCCGAGCGGCGGTGCGCCGCCAGTTCCTGCAGCGCAGCCAGCGCCAGAGTCGACGTCCCGGTGTCTTGGGCCAGCCGCAGACGCGCATCATCGACGTCCGCGTCAGCGACTTCGGTCTCGGCAAGCGTCGCGTCCATCGGCATGTTGCGCAGCACGTTCACGTAGGCCTGCGCCAGCCGTACTCCGTGTTGCACCGCGAGGCGTGCCTGCTGCACTTCGAGCAGGTCGGCCTCGGCCCTCAGCACCAAGTCGCGCGTGATCTTGCCGTTGCGCTCGAGACTCTCGTTGACCTTCAGGTTGGCCTCGGCCAGTTCGACGGTGACGTCCAGGATGACGGCGCTCTGCCGAGCGCGCAGCCAGCGGTAGTAGGCCTGGCGCACGTCGCGCGACAAGCGGCTGCGAAATGCCTGCATCGCTTCGGTTTGGGCGCGCAGCTCGGCTTCGCGGCCGCGCACACCGGCGCCGATGCGCAGGTCGAAGAGCGGCTGTGTAAGCCGCAGTGCGGTGTCGGTTTCCTGCGGACGCAGCAGCGCGATGCTCTGGTTGTCGATCTGCGGGAACTGTCCCGGTTTGCCGGCCGCTTCGAGCAGTTGGTTGAGTGTCGAGTAGACCGGGTTGAGCAGGTCGCCGACCGGGAGATCAATTTCGCGGCCGCCTTCGGCGCGCGTGTAGCGCATCTGGAAGTCGATCGCCGGCAGGTAGTGCGCGCGGGCCGCGTCGAGCGCCGCCACGCGCTGGGCAACCGTGGCCTGCACGCCTTTCATCTCGGCGTTGCGCTCGAGGCTCTCGGCAACCAGCGCGTCGGTCAGCGCGCGCACACCGGCAACGCCGGCGTCCGCGCTTGCCGGCGTGAGCAATGCCGCGGCCAGACAGGCGGCCGCAACTGCGCCGCGCACTCGCAATGCCGCGCGCGTCGACATCAGCCGGAGCCGGTGGGGCGCGGGGCCAGCGAGTACCTGACGAGCGCGAGCGATTGTTCCATCAGTTTTCCTCCTTCGACCCCTATCCGCGAAATGCTCGCGGCCTTGGTCGAGGCAAGCTGGATCAGCCCGTGGGAGAACGCCCACAGCGCGGTACACACGACTTCCGCGTCGCCGACGTCGCGCCGGATCGAACCGTCCTCGATCCCGGTGAGCAGCGCCGCGACCACTGCGGCGTGCACCTGTTCGGCCGCCGCGATGCAGGCGGCCTCGCGGCTCTCGTCGGTGCGGTTTGCCTGGTGAACCTGAAAGCGGCTGCAGGCGTCGAACAGGTGGGGCGTCTCGCGCGAGAAGGCCAGGTAGGCGTGGCCGATCGCTTCTAGTTTGTCGATGCCGAGGCGGTGCGAGTCGGTGGCGGCACGAAATCGAAGGGCCAGGTCTTTCATCGCGCGTTCGACGATGGCTAGGTGAAGGTCTCCCTTGTCGCAGAAGTAGACGTAGAGCAGCGCCCGCGACAGGCGCGTGGCCCGCGCGACCTTGTCCATCGTGACGGCGTCCCAGCCCTTCTCGGCGTAAAGGGCTTCGGCCGCATCGACGATGTCGGCGCGGCGGCGCTCCTTCTCTTCCTCACGGCGTTCTACGACGTCGGACACGCGGCGACCCTAGACCCGGCTTGACGCAGCGTCAACCGTTAGACGGCTGTCTAGTTGCTGGACTCGAGTCTTGGCTCGGCCGGCTGTAGGCCCGGCGTTGCGGGTTCCAACGCAGGCGCCGGTATTGCTCCGGACCGGGTTCCGGGCGAGCCTCGGCCGATGCCAGCCACACCACGCGACGCCCTCTCGCTGACCGAGGATCTCAACCGCAACTGCCGCTGCGTGGCGGTCGATCAGCAGGCCCTGCTGCAGGCCCTCGAATCCGGGCCGGCCACCGCCGGTGTCTACGCCTCGATCGTCCGCGATCAGCCTTACATGTTTTCGGCCTCAGGGGTCTTTCTCGCGCGCGAGCACCTTGCGCGCATCGAAGCGGTGATCGCCGCGATCGAGACCGTGATCGCAAGCGAACCGTTCCGGCGCCACGCTCTCGAACAGGCCGCGCCGATCGCGCGCTACGATCCGGGTACGCGCGGGGCTTTCCTGGGCTACGACTTCCACCTCGGCGCCGAAGGCCCGCAGCTCATCGAGATCAACACCAACGCCGGCGGCGGGCTTCTCAACGCCGCGCTCGGCCGTGCGCAGCGCGCCTGCTGCGTCGAAGTCGAGGCCGTGCTGGCCGGCGTGGCCGACGGTATCGACGTCGAGCAACGCTTCCTCGACATGTTCCGCAGCGAGTGGGCGGCGCAGCGCGGCGCGCGCGAGCTTTCTTCGATCGCGATCGTCGATACCGAGCCCGAGGGCCAGTATCTCTACCCCGAGTTCCTGCTGTTCAGGGAACTGTTCACCAGGGCCGGGCTGCGTGCGTTCATCGCCGATCCGCGCGCGCTCAGCCACCAAGGCGGCAAACTCGTGCTCGACGGCCAGAGGATCGATCTGGTCTACAACCGCCTCACCGATTTCTCGCTCGACGAGCCCGCTTCGGCGGCGCTGCGCTCGGCTTATCTCGCCGGAGACGTGGTCGTCACGCCGGGACCTCGCGCCTACGCGCTGTACGCCGACAAGCGCCACCTGACCGTTCTTTCCGACGCCGCACTGCTGCGGTCGTGGGGTATTGCCGAGGAGACCTGTGATTTGTTGCAGGCCGGCGTGCCGCGCGCGGTGCTGGTCGATGCCGGCAATCGCGAACAACTATGGGAGCAGCGCCGGCAGTACTTCTTCAAACCGCTGGGAGGTTACGGCGGCAAAGCCGCCTACCGCGGCGACAAGCTCACGCGTTCGGTGTGGGCGGCGATCGCCGAGCGCGGCTACGTCGCCCAGCTTCTGGTGCACCCGAGCCGCCGCACCATCGAACTCGAAGGCCGCGAAATCCCGCTCAAGCTCGACATCCGTTGCTACGTCTACGCCGGCGACGTGCAACTCGTGGCCGCGCGCCTGTACGAAGGACAGACCACCAACTTCCGCACCGCCGGCGGCGGCTTCGCACCGGTGTTCACCGACGCGGTCAGGCGCAGCGGCAGTGAGTCGGGAGCGGCGTTGGGCTGAAGGTGAAGCGTCCGCAGTGTGTCAGGCACGTAGCAGCGCAGTGAACTCCTCTACCGTGATGCCCGCCTCGCGGATCAGCGCTCGTAGTGTTCCTTTGGCCAGTTCTCGATGATCGGGAACGGTGAGCCGGCGGAATGGCGGATCGTGGTGCCGCAAGATGATGTGGCTGCTTTTTCGACGATCGACTTCGTACCCGATCCGCCGCAGCGCCGCAACGGTTTCAAGGCCGGAGATCCGCGGCAGCAGGCTCACACCGCGACATCGACGACTTCTTCGTGAATCGACGGAGGAATTGGCTCCCCTCGCTCGCGAAGGCTCTCTAGATAACCTTCGATCGCTTCGCGCGCGTTGGCAACGGCCTCTGGGCGAGTGCACCCCTGAGATACGCACCCAGGTAGCGACGGAACGGTTGCTACGAAGGCGCCGTCTTCGTCGGTCTCTATGACAATCCGGAACTTCATGGGTAGTTCCTCCGGTACCGTTCGTGAGTCTCCGTCATGTGAGTGATCTTGCCGCGCGGGTGTTCGCCGAGCAACCCGGCGCGATGCAAGGGTTGTCATAAACTCCGTCTGTGGCGTCCAACTCAACCGCGAGCGTGGGCGCTCCGGGTTGAGCAACAGTGCTTCTCCCGGCATCCTCGTTCTCGCGGTAGCTCGCGTGTCCAGCCGTGGCCGGCCTCGTTCACTGCCGGTAACAGACGACTGCTCGTTGAGTAACTCGGTGCGACCGTTCCGGCGTTAGGCAGCCCGTCGGCTACCGGCCGACGCGACCAGTGCCCGAACGTAGGGCCTCCTGGTTTCCCAGTTGTTGGGCGCAGGACACCGCGCGTCAGTCCTGCTCTTCTCGCTCGGTGCGCCGCTTGGCGGCGCTTGCGAGCGCGCGCTCTTCGAGGCGCGCGGTGTAGCCGGCCCACTCGGCCTTCTCTTCACCGGTGGCGCGCCACAGCGTGAAGTGGCAGGTCGGCGCCCCCGCCGGGATCGTGGTGTCGAAGCGCACGTCGAATCCCATCTTGATCTTGCCGCTCTTGCCGGCGAACTCTTTGGTGGCGTCGATCATGCCCTGTACGAAGTAGCGCTGGACGCGGCAGTCGAACGCGCCGTAGTGGTCCTGGTGCGGGCACCACACGATGTCGAACGACACCTGCTCGGCCGAATCGATGCGCGGGACTTCGAGCGAAGCGTAGGCGATGCGGTTGATGACAGTCGCGTAGAACGAGACGAACTCGGCCGGCGTCATGTCCTGCGGCAGCTCTACTCCGTCGAGGATCTGCCGCCCGATGTCGAGACCGGTGCGATAGAGTGAATCGTAAACCAGCTTCTGGCCGGCGGCGCCGAACGTTTCCTCGCACGATTTGAGGATGTCGATCAGCGCCATCGCCTGCATCGTGCCCCACTGCCACAACGTGGCCGGGTCGAAGTCGGTCTTGGCCAGTACGTCTTCGCGCAGCCGCTGCAGTCCCTTGGCGTAAGGCTGATTGAAGTGGAAGCGTTGCCAGTTGGGTTCCGGTCGGTTCTGCCAGTGGGCCATGTCCGGTGTCTCCTTGCGGCGCAGGTTCGATGCCGTGCTTGTTATCGGAGGCGGAAGAATCGTCAATCATTCGTTGCGCAGGGCAGCAGGAGATTCTCCGAGGGATCCTCAGTTTGTGCTATGCGTCGGCGACGCCAACGACCGCGAGCGGATGCGGCCGAGGGTAGGATGACGCACGCTATTAGAAACCTCCCCACGCAGGCTTCGTCCTGCGGGATCGTCCTCGACTCGTGCCAAGACGTGCGACCCGCAAAGCCCCACCGGTTTCTCGCTCCGGGGTCAATCCCGGTCGATGGAAAATTGATGAGACCGTCGCTGCCTTCGCTCGACGCGCGTGGCGGGCGGAGAAACAGAGGCGGTGAGGCTCGACGAAGGCCATGCTCAAGACGACCGCTGAGAATCCCGCTAACTTCGGATCGCTCTCCAAGGCGATGATCGTTTACGCCGTGCTGAGGGAGTACGTGCGCCATCCGATGGCGTTTCTGGCCGGGGCTGCGCTGACGCTACCGGGCTTCAAGAAGACCATTCCCGGCGAGATCCCGCGCGAGTTCGTCCAACTCTTCGCCTATCCGGCGTGGATCTACATCCGCTTGAAGCACAGGCTTGACCAGGAAAGAGCGCTCGCGCTGGCGCGTGCGATCATCCTTCCGCTGGGAGTGGCGGCATACGGAGCCGAGTTCGGTGTGGTGGAAGCACCGCGCACCTGGAACAACTTCATGGGGTTTCTCGATCGCAGCTTCGAGCGAGGCGCCATCCGTTGGAGCAAGGTGGAAGGCGAGGAACTCACCGGCACGACGCGCAGCTATCGATGCGTGTCGTGCATGATCCACGAGTTCCTCTCCAAGGTGGGAGTCCCCGAGTTGACGGACTGCTTCTGCTCGCTCGATAACGCGCTCTACAATTCCTACATGCCCAACGAGATGACGTTCGATCGCGGCGGACCGCGCAACACCATCGCGACCGGGAACCCGTTCTGTCAGTTCAATCACGCGGTCAACGTCGAGTGACCGAACGCGCGAGCGCGGTGTGGGCAGGACGGTAGATGTTCGCGCAGGTTGGTTAGCGAACTGCACCCGGGAGCGGTGCAACGGTGGCCGTCGCGCTCGAAACCCGGGTCGCGACGGCGCGGTTGAGCGCGTCAACGGGTGAGCACCTGCGCGCGCGATGGCGACGATCGCGCTGCGCAAAGGAGCGAAGCAGGTTCTGCCGCGCCCCAACCGATTTGACAAGGTAGCTTCCAGAGGCTACCGGGCGCGACGTGCGAGCTGTGGGACTCAAAACGCTCAAGAACAAGCTGAGCGAGTACGTTCGCCTGGCGGCCCGTGGCGAGACCGTCCTGGTGACCGATCGGGACCGCATCGTGGCCGAGCTGGTGTGCCCGCGAGAAGGCCGCAGTCCGGTGCTGTCGGACGCATTGCTTGCCGAGGCGGTCCGCAAGGGCTGGATCACGCCTCCCCTGCTTCCGCCGGGGAGTGTTCCCCCAAGACTCCCGGTCGCTACCCTGCGCGAGATCCTCGACGAGTTGGACAACGATCGGAGCGAACGGTGATCTATCTCGACACATCGGTTGCGCTCGCGCACATGCTCGCCGAGGACCGGATGCCGCCGGCCGAACTGTGGCAGCAACCACTGATCACGAGTCGCTTGTTGGAGTACGAGCTTTGGATTCGACTCCATGCCCGCAGACTGACGGCGTCGCATGGAGAAGCCGCGCGAGAGTTGCTGGCGCGGTTGGCGTTCGTGGAATTGACGCCGACCGTGCTCGTGCGCGCACTGGAACCGTTTCCAATTTCATTGCGAACGTTGGACGCACTCCATCTGGCAACGGTCGAATTTCTGCGCACCAACGGGCAGACCGTAATACTTGCGACGTACGATGAGCGGTTACTGGTTGCAGCGCGGGCACTCGATGTTCCGATCTACGACTGAATCATCCGCCTCCGAGAAAGACGCTTTACGCTGAGAGCTTCGGCGCTCGCCCGTTTCGAGCCATCGCTGTTCGCCGGTCTGGTGATCGATCTGGCCACGGTCTGGGCCTGAGGGTTCGTCGTCGCCCGGACCGGCGGCGGTTGGCGTTGCGGCGACACGTGCCGGGGAAGTTCCAGGCCCGACGGCCCGTTTGCATCGCCGGCAGATTACGCCGTAAACTGCCGGCATGCCCGGCACCCTTCCCAGGCTCTTCGCCGCGCCCAAGGGTTCGTACTTCCTGTTTGGGCCGCGCGGGACCGGCAAGAGTACCTGGCTGGCGCGAATTCATCCGGACGCGCACTGGATCGACCTGCTCGACGAGGCCCGCTACCACACCTACCTCGTCCAGCCCGGGGTGTTCGCGGCCGAACTCGACGCGCTGCCCGACCGTTCCACCGTTGTTGTCGATGAGGTCCAGCGCCTGCCGAGTCTGCTCAACACCGTGCACCAGAAGATCGAGGCCAAGCGTCTGAGATTCGTTCTGTCCGGTTCCAGCGCACGCAAGCTTCGACGATCGGGCGTCAACCTGCTGGCCGGCCGCGCCACGCGCCGCGAGCTTCACCCGTTCGTTCCAGAGGAACTCGGAGCGTCCTTCCGCCTGCGCGATGCGCTGACCACGGGTATGCTTCCGGTGATTTACGGCGCCGAAGATCCAGCGGACGCGCTGGCCGGCTACGTTCGGATGTATCTGCGGGAGGAGATCCAGGCCGAGGCCGCCACCCGCAACCTGCCCGGCTTTGCGCGCTTCCTGCCGACTGCCGCGCTGTTTCACGCCCAGGCACTCAACACCTCCGCGCTGGCCCGCGACGCCGGCGCGGCGCGGACGACGGTGCAGGGATACCTGCAGATCCTGGAAGACACGCTATTCACCTTTCAGGTGCCCGCGCACGAGGCTCGCCTGCGCGTGCGCGAGAAGCGACACCCCAAGCTGTACTGGATTGATCCGGGGCTCGTGCGCGCCGTGCTCGGCGTTCGCGACGAGGCAGAAGCGCACACGCAAGGCGCGTTGCTGGAGGGCTGGGTCGCGCAGTTGCTGCGCGCCTACCGCGACTACCGTGGCGTTTGCGACGACATCACTTGGTGGGCGCCGGCCGAAGCCAAGGAAACGGAGGTGGACTTCCTGCTGCGGCGCGGTCGCCGGTTGCTCGCGATCGAAGTGAAGTCAGCGTCGCGGTGGCGTCCCGAGTTCGGCAGGGGACTGCGCGCGATCGAGGGTCTGAGCGGGCTCGAGCGCAGGATCCTCGTCTACCGCGGCAAACAGGTGCTGCGACCGCATCCTGGGATCGAAGTGCTTCCGATCGAGCGCTTTCTCGAGGAACTGCAGCGCGGGTTCGGATAGCGCCCGACGCTGCCGGCGGGAGTTCTGCTTGGTACGCACGTTCTGCATTGCGATCGCCGCCCCGGAGCTACGCGTGCGCGAGAAGAAGGTGTCTCTCCGACGATGGCTTTACTCCAACGATCGCTGTCACGACGCGTTTCATCGACGGAGTTTCGCGGGCGGTCCCGGTTTCTTGACGGAAGCGGCTCCGGCGATCGACGCGCGGATCGTTGGTGCGTGCTTCCGTCAGCGTGGTTGGCGGCACAAGATGCCGCCATGGCGCGAGAGTCGGGATCGGATGTCGATATTGCCACGCCGCGGCAGCTTGCTGCGCTGCAGTGGCTGCGCGGGCGCGGCTGGTTGATTGCTCTGTGCGGGGCGCTGGCCGCCACGTGCGGAGATTTCGCTCAGCTTTGGATGGTCAACGCTGCGCGTCCGGCACTGGCTCTGCCGGTGCCGCCGGCTTGGCTTGTGGTGCCGGCGACGCTGCTGGGTACGCTGGGAATCCCGCTGTACGCGATCGGCTACTACGTGCGCGCCCACCGCGCGCGGGGCCGCGCGCCGTTGGCCGCCGCGTGCGTGGCGCTGGGTGGCGCGGCGGGCGCAGTGCTCGGCGGTGCGGTGCACGCGATGACCGGCGTGCAGATCGCCAACAACGTCGGCGGCATCGTCGGCGGACTCGAACCGCTGGCCGGGCTGTTCGCCGGCGGTCCGGTGGTGGTGTCGCTGTGGAGCCTGTGCGCGGCGTCGATCGTGGTGGCGGGAATTGCCGAGGCGCTTCTTCCGCAAGCGGCCGCCTCACGTCCGTTCAATCCGCTGGTCGCCATCGTTGGTGTAAGCGTGCTGGCCGCGCTGATGCCGTTGCCGTGGTCCGACATCGTGGGGCCCGCCTCGCTGAACATCGCGCACGTCGTCTTCTTTGCGCGACTCGGCCTCTTGGACTGAGACACGTCTACGGCTTGGGCACCGGCTTCATCTCGCGGTTCGGGTTCTCGCGAAGCCGGCGGTTCCTGGCGACCGATGGGAGCCAACCTGCGCAGAGAGCTTCGGGGCGCCGGGAGGCACTGGCAAAATAGCTAGTCATTAGCTATTAACGAGTCATGATGACCGTATCCGCTCTCGAGGCGAAGACACGCCTCGGCAAGTTGCTCGACCGTGTGTCGCGTGGCGAAGAGGTCGTGATTACTCGGCATGACAAGCCGGTCGCGCGAATGGTGCCGGAAGGCGGGCGCAGTGCCGCAAAAGTGCGACAGGCGGTTGCGGAGTTGCGCCAGCTTCAGCGGGACATCGCTGCCGGAGGCGGGAAGCGAAGACTGTCCACTGCGGAAGTGAGGTCCGCTATCGAAGAGGGGCGCGCGTGATCGAACGCTTTGTCATCGACGCTTCGATCGCCGTTGCCTGGGTGCACCCTGGTCAGGCGACCGCCGAATCGGAATCACTTCTTCAGGCCCTGCATGACGGCGCACACGCGAAGGCTCCGCAATCTGGGCGCTCGAAACAGCCAACGCCTTGCTGGTCTTGGTACGGCGGCGCAAGTTGACGCAGGTGCAACGCCGAATCGCCTTGGGGGCTCTTGGTCAGCTTGCGGTGGAACTCGATCACGAGGCGGCCTCGCTGTCTTTTAATCGGCTCTCGGATCTCGCTTCGACTCATCACCTGAGCATCTACGACGCCGCCTACCTCGAGGTCGCGATGCGGTTGAAGCTGCCGCTGGCCTGCACGGACGGTCCGCTGCGCGCCGCTGCGAAGCGTTGCCGGGTCCGGTTGGCGGCGTGATGTCGCCAGGAGGGCCGCACGTGCGGCGGCGAGCGTCTTCCGCCCACGGGTGAAAAGACTCTCAAGTAATCTTGGATCGGGAGTCGTGTTCGCTTAGGCGGCAGCGCCTGGGAGTCGCCGCCAGCCCACCGAGGAAACGAGCCGCCGGGGTTCCGGCCCTCTCCTGCTTTCTTGAGATGGCCGCATTCCCGGATGCCAGCAGCGCGACACGATGATAGAGTCGCCGCGTATGCGCAGCACCCGATCCGTCAAGCTGAGACTCGGAGAGGAGCCGCTCGACCCCTATCTCGCCTCCCTCACGCCTGCGGCGAGAATGGGGATGATGTGGACGCTGGCCGTGCAAGCCTGGATGTTCAAGGAAGGAGTCCTTCGTGAACCGCGACTTCGTCGAGATGTTGGCCGCGTTGTGCGCTGCCGGCGCTGACTTCCTTCTGGTCGGCGCCCACGCTCTGGCCGTCCACGGCGTGCCACGTGCCACCGGGGATCTCGATCTCTGGGTGAGACCCACGCCCGAGAATGCCTCGCGAGTCTGGCGGGCGCTCGTCGCATTTGGTGCCCCTCTCCTCGACTTGAGGATGGAGGATCTGCACACGTCCGATCTCGTCTATCAGATCGGACTGCCACCGTGTCGCATCGACTTCCTCACGTCGATATCCGGAGTCGACTTCGACTCGGCGTGGAAGAATCGCCTCGAATTCGTCGTCGAGGGGCTCACGATCTCCTGTCTCAGCCGGCACGACTTCCTACGGAACAAGCGCGCCGCCGGAAGGCCGCGCGATCTCGCCGACATCGCGATGCTCGAAGCCGAGAACGGAGAAGCCGAATAGCCGCGACGACCCACGTCCGGTTCGAGGTCCAGCAGGATGCGGCATTCGTCACGCGCCTCGTTCACGAAGCTCGCCCACGCGGCCGAGGTGGTTCAAGCGTAGCTCGGCTGTTTGCAGATTGACTCCACACAGTGACCCGTCTCCAATAGGCGCGCATCGAGAGTGGGGTCGGCCCCCGCCAACCTGCGGAGTCCCCGCAAGGTGGTTCGCTCGCAAGAGCAGATGTGGCCCGGCAAGCCGGGCAATCATCGGGACGCCGACCCCGCCATCGTGCGGGGTTTTTCGTTTTCAGGGACGGCCCACCGTACGGGCTGGGGGATTTCGCCGAATTGCGGCCCCGGGCATGTCGCCCAATCCGCTAAAGAGGAGACAGCGATGTCTGCATTCGAGGGCGGGTCGGTTTGGATTCCCGCTCCAGTTCCCTTCCTCGTCAGGGCCGATTCCGCAGGCCCGTCGTTTCCGGCAACAACGCGTCCGCTTCGTCGCTCGTTCGAGCGCGACTGCGACGAGCGACCACGGCTCTCGACACTGAGGCCGCACGTCCGGGTAACCAGTCTGTCCGCAACCGAGATCTGCCGCCGGCTACCGGCATGCAGAAAGTCCACACGGAGGTCGTATGAAAGAGTCTAGAGGTTTGTTCCGTTTCCCGGCGCTGTTGGTTCGCCGTTGCGGCAACGTCGCAGACGCAGCCGTCTTCGCGAACGGCGTCGCGGCCTTCGAGCGAGGCGACTTCGTGCAGGCAGTGAACTGGTTCCGGGAGGCAGCGAGAAGCGACAATCTCGACGCCGAGCACAACCTCGGAGTGCTGCTGTTGGCGTCTGCTGCTTTCGGCCGCGACGATTCGTTGCCCGCCGAGCAACGCGCGGTAACGTCGATTCGCCGGGCGGCGAGCAAAGGTCACGCCAGAGCGCAGTTCACGATGGCGTTCTTGTACGCCTTCGGCATCGGCATGGACCCCGATGCTATGGAAGCGATGCGTTGGTACCGCAGCGCCGTAGCACAACGCGCCCGCGACCAAAGTGAGCGGATCCGTCGAGTGACCGATCACCCGGACGCGCACGCGTGCTTCGACCTCGGCTGCGCATACCTCGAGGGTGAGGACTTTGTGGTGGACGAGGCCCAGGGGGCGCAGTGGATTCGTCGAGCAGCCGAGCAGGGAAACGTGAACGCGCAGAAGAGTCTTTCGCGAATTCTCTGGACGGGGCAGGGCGTGGACGCCGACGAATCCGAGGCGTTGGAGTGGTGCCGCAAAGCGGCCGCAAACGGTGACGCCGACGCGCAGTATGGTCTGGGCGGTGTCTACTACAACGGCACCGGCGTCCGTAAGAACAAGAAACAAGCTCTGCGCTGGTGGCGTGAGGCGGCCACACGGGGGCATGAAGACGCGCTGCGCAACATGGTTACGGTCTTCGCCGACGCCGAGCATGCGCCCACGATCACGGCGGAGATGCTCGAATTCTTTCGTAAGGCCGCCGACGAGGGTCGTTGCGACGCACAATTCCTGCTCGGGTGTCTGCATTCCCGGGCAGGAGCGGTGGCCGCCGACGACCGCGCGGCAGTCGATTGGTGGCGCCGCGCTGCGGAGCAGGGTCACTCGCCCGCGCAGTTCTGCCTCGCCATGGCGTACCTGCAAGGAACCGGCGTGGCTCGGGACGACGAAGAAGGCGTCGTCTGGCTCGGCAAGGCCGCGAGTTCCGGCCACTCGACAGCGCAGTATTGGCTCGGTGTCGTCTACCTGAACGGCCGCGGAGTCACCGAGAATCCCGTCGAAGCCTACATGTGGATGCTGCGGGCAGCAGCGCAAGGCGAAGAGGGAGCGAACGAGGTTTGTCGTCAACTCGCCGATGTGCTGACCGAGGCGGAACTAGCCGCCGCGCACGAGCAGGACGATGCTCGACAACAGCAGAGCAAGAACGCTGGGAACCGGCCAGACGATCTCGCGACGCGCGCAAAGTGGTCGCTCATTGCGGGGGGTCAGCGCGAGGAACGGGGCGACTGGAAAGGCGCTGCCGAGCAGTATCGATCGGCTTTGGCGCTGGACGTCTGCGATCGCGACATTCGTTACTTCAGCCACAACAACCTCGGCTATTCGTTGAACGCGTCGCGAGAACACGCCGAGGCGTTTCGCCACTGCCTCGCGGCGATCGCGATTGGTGACGTCCGCTACAACGCGCACAAGAACCTGGCTCTGGCTTGCCAGGGGCTCGGCATGTTGGAGGACGCCGCGCTCTGCTTCGTAAACGCGATCGTGCGCAGTCCGAAAGACCCTCGCGCCGGCCGACATCTCCATGAGTTGCTGGAGTCGCACCCGGATCTGCCCGCACGATCGCCGGAGCTTGCCGCCGCCATCGACGCTCTGTGCGAGCCGGTCAACGGGCCCGGCAACGTGCTCGGACGATGAGTCGGAACGAGGGGATGAGATGAGACGTTGCGGCGACGTAAGGTGCGTCGCTGGGCAGAACGGCACATTTCCACGGCCAACGCGCTCGCGATCGAGAGCAGGGACACCGCCACATCTTGGCGCGTAACGCTTCGGTAATGTTGCGAAATCAAGTGGTGCCCAGGGGCGGAGAAGTATGGTATCCACCGGTTCCAGGCGCGGCCGTCCCTCCGCCGTAGAACGTCTTGCGCGCT
>Ga0172369_10004063_pt1 | contig 18872 bp, 18 predicted proteins | sample LakKiv25m_FD_114539 | JGI IMG/M metagenome (GOLD analysis project Ga0172369, IMG submission 114539) | Freshwater microbial communities from Kabuno Bay, South-Kivu, Congo - kab_022012_11.25m | ecosystem: Environmental > Aquatic > Freshwater > Lake | place: Democratic Republic of the Congo...
GCCGCCGCCGTCAGGAGATCCTGGCGGTGCAGGTCTGTGAGGTGTAATAAGGTTGGTCGTGCCATACCAACCATTGTAACACCTAACCTAGTTATGCGCAATATTTATTGATTGGTACTTAGTATCTTATGAGGGAAATTCAACGCACAGTATATCGAATTTTCCACCCGTGACCTGAATTTCCCTCATATGATACCAACAAGGCCAGAGCTGTGAACCGAAAGACAGATCCGTGCCCTTTGGTGGAAAGCCTTTTGGAGCCGGCTCTGTCGAGTTAGGGGGTGATAAGTGACAAGTTAGTTGTGAGTTGTTTGTCGTAAGTAGTAGGTGGTGAGTAGTAAGGAGTTAGTCCGGATACTTCATGAACCACCTGTAGCCGCATCCCTTTACGGGTGCGCTGCCTTTGCCGGCCGGTTTCGCACGATGGGCTTCCCTGAAAGCGGCGCACCCATAAAGGGATGCGGCTACAGGTGGTTCATAAATAATCCGGGCTATCGCCGGTGCACGGTAGCGATCTTCTCGGCCAGCTCCTGTGCAAGCAAAGCTGAATCAGCTGGCACAAGTTCGTGGGAAACGAGTTGATCTTCGCCTGAATCGGTCAGGGGATGGGCGGGGAAGCGCGAATGACGGCTCAGGCCTATCGGCTGGTGTATGCCGGGATCGATCTCCGGCAGCTCAGAGGCGGTCAGCGGCGGCCTGTCACCCAGCACATAAAAGGCAAACAGGGAGGGGGGTTGCCCGAATTTGTATTCGTAGGCATGCCGGTAGGCGTTGAAGCCCGCTTCGGCGCCCTGCGCCATCGCGCGCAGCGACATACTGGGAAAGCCGGTGCAATCGCCAGCGGCGAACAGGCCGGGATACGCGGGATCTCCCTGCGGCCCGATGCGGCTGTAGCCGGCCATATCGCGCAGCGCCGCCGGCAGGATGGCGGGTGAAGGCGGCGCCTGCAGCAGTGAGTGATAATCGAGCATGGCTTTATCACAGTGCACTTCGCGCGTCTCCCCACCCTCCTCATATGTGATGACCAGTGTGTCATCCACGATGCGCAGACCGGTGATGCGCTGGCGCGGCTCATAGAATCCCGTGATGGTGTTGCGGTCTTCATCGAATATTTGAAACAAATGCAGTGACTCCGTCAGCGGTTCCCCACCGATGAGGACCAGCCGCTGCCCGGTATGTTCCCGTGACCAGGCGATGAAGCGCTCTGCCGCACGCTCGTAGCCGCCGGCGAGGATGGACATTTTATGGGCGGCAAAGGCGTCCGCCTCATCCGTCAGCCGGCGCACGCCGGTTGCCAGCACCACCGACAGGCAGGACAGCTCCCGCGCGGGCGTCCGCACAATCCAGTATGGTTCCTCACGCCGGAATCCGAGCGCTGCCTCGTTGAGCAGGGGAATCTCGAAGCGCTCGATGTCCGGGAACAGCTTCTCCATTAACTCAGGGCCTTCGAAGTGGAAGGCCGGACCGGTCAGGTTGATCGTCCCTATGCGCGCCAGACCGCCCAGCCCGGCAGGATCGAGCAGCAGCACGCTGGCCGGGATGGCACGGGCCGTCTTCACCCAGCGGCAGCGGATGGCCGCCGCCATGCCGGCCGGGCCGGCGCCGATGACGATAACGTCGAAGTCGTAAGACATAAGGCTCCTCGTAAACCAGGAGAATTTTTGATTTTGGATTGTATTGAATCGAGACGCTTACCTGGGGGAACAGTCCCTGCGGCGGCACTGGTCTTCTACAACCGAGCACCAGATGCGGGGACAGTCCCCGAAGGGCTTCCCTGGGGGGACAGTCCCTGCAGCGGCGCTGGTCTTCAACAGCCGAGTGCCAGATGCGGGGACAGTCCCCGAAAGGCTATCTTCTTTCGCTATTTTTCCAATCCCAGGTAGCGCAGCAGGCCGCCCGCGGCAAGAATCTTTTGCAGGTGCTCCTCCGGGGGGGTAAGGCGGACGGTCTCGCCGATTTCGGGGCGGAAGAGCGTCCAGTCGTTCCGGTTGAAGATCACCGCTTCCCCGGGGTGAAGATCGTGGGACAGGGTGGGATGCGTGGCGAGCGGGATGCCGGCGTTGATGAGATTGCGGTAGAAGATGCGCGCGAAGCCGGCGGCGATTACGCAGGACACGCGGGCGTAGCGGAAGGCGTGCACGTAAGCTTCGCGACTGGAGCCGCAGCCGAAATTCCTCCCGCCCACCAGGATGTCGCCCGGTTGGAATTGGCGGGCAAATTCCAGCGGAAACCCCGCCAGGAAGCCCGGCAACACCACCTCGCGTGCGATGCCGAAATACTGCGGCGGGTGGAGCAGGTCGGTATTGATGTCATCCCCCAGCACGAGGGCGCGGGCGCGAATTTCGGTAGTGGTCATAGCTCCTCCCAGACATCGGCAGGCGGCGTGATATATCCGGTCACCGCGGAGGCGGCGCAGGTGGCGGTGGAGGCGAGGTAGATTGCGCTGTCGCGCGGGCCCATGCGCCCCTGGAAATTACGTGTCGATGTGCTCAATACTGTGTCGCCGGTCGCCAGCACGCCCTTATCCAGCTTGCCACAGGCGCCGCAGCTCGGGTTGCAGAGGCAGACGCCTGCCTCGCTCAGCAGTTGAAAATAGCCAAGCGCGATGGCCTGCCGCTGCACGGTGACCGACGCGGGGACGGCGATCACCTTCAGCCCGCGGGCCACCGTTTTACCGGCCAGCAGTTTCGCGGCCATCGCGAAATCCTCGAGCCGCCCGCCCGCACAGGAGCCGATAAACACCTCATCGAGGGGGGTGCCTTTCACCTCCGCTACCGGGCAGACATTCGCCGGGCTGTGCGGTTTCGCTACCAGGCTGTCCACATTGCCGACATCGATGTCCAGGCTGTCCACATAGCGCTCCTCGTCAATAGCCACCGGCGGGAAGGGCAGCAGGATATCGTCATCGCGCCGCTGCAGGAAGTCGCGGGTGATTTCATCCGGCGTGAACAGGGCGGCTTTGGCGCCCATCTCGGTGGCCATGCAGCAGATCGCCGCGCGGCTGTCCATCGCCAGGTCGTCCTTCGTGCCGTCCCACATCTCCAGCGCCTGGTAACTCGCTCCCGACTCGCCCAGCCGGCCCAGTAGATGCAGCGCCAGGTCGCGGCCCATCACCCACGGCTTGCGACGGCCCGTGAAGGTCACGCGCAGGCTTTCCGGCACGCGGAACCAGGTTTTGCCCGTCACCAGGCAGCCGAGAATGTCGGTGGCGCCCAGGCCGGTGGCGAAGCAGCCGACCGCGCCGGCGAGCAGCGTATGGGAGTCCGCTCCCACCACGATGCGCCCGGGCTGCACGCGGGTATCCTCCAGCAGCAATTGGTGGCAGATGCCCCGGTACATATGCAGGTCAGGCACCTGGTGGCGCGCGGCGAATTGCAGCACGGATTTCTGCAGATCGGCGTGATCGCTGCGCACCGGCGGGGCGAAGTGGTCGCAGGCAATCAGCATGCGGCTGTTGTCCCACAGGCTGCAGGACAGCCGCTCGAAATCGGCGATGGCCAGCGCCAGGGTGGCATCATGCCCCATCACCAGATCGACGGAGGTTTCCACCACCTCGCCGGCATGGACGGTGCGGCCCACTGCCGTGCTGAACAGGGATTCAAGCTGCGTTAGCGTAGAAAGCGCCATCGGTCGCCAGCTCCTTTGCCCGTGACAGGATTGTTTCAGCTTCGACACCAAAATTTTTCCGGTAATATTCGTCCAGTTGATCCACCATATCTCCCAGCGGCAGGTGCGATTGTCGTTCTTTCCAATGCTTGATCTCTTGCAACAGAAAGTCGATCATCTCCGGAGAATGCGGGATCGCATACTGATCGAGCAACGCTACCAGTTGATGGCGGCCTGAATGCTTGCCGAAAACGATCTCGCGCGTGCGCCCCACCTCCTCCGGCAGGATGGTTTCGTAGGTGCGCGGGTCTTCCAGCACGCCGGCGGCATGAATGCCCGACTCGTGCCGAAAGGCATTCAGCCCGACCACCGGAGCGTGCAGCGGCATATGCACGCCACTGGCCCGCTGCACGATCCGCGACAGCTCATACAGGGCGCCCGGTCTGACACCGGTCTGCACGCCCATCTTCTCCAGCGTCATCACGGTCTGCTCCAGCGAGGCGTTGCCCGCGCGCTCGCCCAGGCCGTTCACCGTGACAGTGACCGCCTGCACGCCGGCCTGCACCGCCAGCACGGTATTGGCGGTCGCGCACCCCAGGTCGTTATGGCAATGCACGCCGAAGGCCACGTCCGCCGGTGCTTGCCCGATGATGTGGCGGAAAAATTCATAAGTGGCGAGCGGAGAGGCCAGCCGCACCGCGGTGTCGCAGATGATGATACGCCGGATGCCCGCGCCGTGCAGCAGGTGAATGAAGCGAAGCAGTTCTTCCGGCTCCGCGCCGGTGCTGTCTTCGGCGATGAAGGTGACCGTGCAGCCCATCCCCTGTGCCATCTCCACGTGCCGGCGGGCGAGATCATACAGTTTTTCATAGTCTCGCATGCCAAACTTGCACCACATGTGCAGCGGGCTGACGGAAAGGAACATATAGACATCGCGGATGCCGCAGTCGCGGGCAACGCGCAGGTCCGTCTCGTGGCAGCGCACGGTAACGCCCACCTCGCACGGCAGCGCCATATCCACGATCGCACGCACAGCCTCCGCTTCGTCGTCGGAGATGATCGGCATGCCGGCATCGATAGCCGCCACCCCCGCATCGGCCAGCGCGCGGGCGATGGCTTTCTTCTCGTCCAGATGAAAGGCCACGCCGGGCGCCTGTTCGCCGTCCCGCAGCGTTTCGTCCCAGATGATCACATGGTCCGGCAAATGCCGGTCAGGCATGAACCGCCCGTTGTTGTCATACAGCAGCTCCATGATACTCCCTTATGATGTGAGTCGTCCGTAGGGAACGCTCTCCGTGGCGTTCCTGTTCTCGTATTTCCACACCGTGCGGATATTCGGAAACCGGAACGCCACGGAGGGCGTTCCCTACGGACGACTCACCGGATACGTTGAGCCTTGCCGGGCAGCCGCTCCAACTGCCCGGGATCGTGCATTTGAATGATCAGGCGCACGGGATAGGCGCGCCGGATGGCCGTTGCGATGGCACTCTCGGCGCCGGCGGGCGCCGTCACGCCATCCTTGCGTTCGACATGGATGATTAACTCATCCCGATGCGAACCGCCGATCTCCAGATAAAATTCATTGGCCAGCCAGGGAAAACCATACAGGATGGTCTCGATATCCGCCGGATCGAGGTTCACCCCGGTCACAATGAGGACGTTATCCAGCCGACGCGGGATACGTGTGATGCGGCGATGCGTGCGGCCGCAAGCGCACGGCGCCGGCATGATGGCTGCCGCGTCGCCAGTGCGGTAGCGCAGCAGCGGAAGGGCCTCCCTGAACATATTTGTCAGCACCATTTCGCCCTGCACGCCATCCGGCACCAACTCGCCGGTTTGCGGATCGATGACTTCGAGGAAGAAGGCATCCTCCCAGATATGCAGGCCGTCGCGATATTCACACTCGGCGCCCACGCCGGGCCCGCACAACTCACCGATGCCGTAGGAATCCACCGCACGCAAGCCGAAGCCTTCTTCGATGCGTGTTCGCGCCGCTTCCGTCCAGGCTTCGGCGCCGAAGGAGCCGATCCGCAACGGGCATTGCGTGGTGTCGTATCCGATCTGCGGCAGCGAATCGAGCAGGCGCAGCATGTGGGTGGGCATGCTGACAATGGCGGTGGGCGTGATGCCCAGATCGCCGCGCAATATTTCCGCCATCTGCGGAGTGTGCAGGGGGCCGGTGGGGATTACCGTGCAGCCCAGGTCATGCAATCCGCCAAACATCCCTTGCCCACCCGAGAACAGTCCCAACGGCACCGGCAGCAGTACCACATCGTCCGAGCGCAATCCGTTCGTCCACAGCATGCGCGCCGCCAGTGAATACCATTTATGCAGATCCTCATGCGTATACGGTAATGTGATGCGCGCGCCGGTGGTGCCGGAGGTCGCCAGGTACATGGCGATGTGCCGGGTATGCCCATTCACCCAGGCAGTCCTGCCGGCCCGGCGCAAATCCTGCTTGGTGGTGAACGGCACAAGCTGTTGAAAGGTCGCGGGGGCAAGGGAGGTGGTCCCGTCGTCGATGTGGGCCAGACGCTCCCGGAAATACAACGCCCGCTTCGCCCGCCGCACCGCCTGCGCCAGCAGGCCCGCCTGCAGCTCTTCCAATTCGGGGCGCGGCATAAATTCGATATTCGCCTGGAACGCCTGAACGGGTGGGATCGTTTCGGATATCCGGTGAATCATCGTCACGTGCATCTCCCTTCACATCGCCGCACTGCTACAGTCATCATAAGGGAAAACGCACCGAAGCGTTGCACGGAGAGGATACGCTCATGTGCTGGTTCTCGCACACGAGGGGGAGGAAGCGTACAATATGCAGCCGGGGGGAGGGAGGAAGTGATAAGTGATAAATGATAAGTGATTAGTACGGGACTATCGCTCGGTATGATCCTGTACTTATCACTTATCACTTATGACTTCCCCCTCCGCGTCATTGTGCAAGGCAGGCAAATCGCTCGTCGACCGTCAGCGAGATATACCGGGACTGCCAGTGGCCAAACAGGCGGGTGCCGCTAATGATGCCGATCCGCTGCGCGCCGCCCTTTTCGGCGGCCCGGCAGGAGGAGGTATTGGTGATGGCGATGGTAAGGAAGGACCGGGAATAGCCGCGCGCCAACAGGGTCTGCATGGTGATGTTCACCATACCGGGGGCGACCCCTTTCCCCCGCCAGGCGGGAATGGTTTCCGCGCACTCCAGATAGGCATCCGTTGCTGTAAAGCGCAGGGGAAAGCCAGCGATAGGGTATTCCTTCGGCCCGAGGACCACACACGCCCGGAAGATCCAGCGGCTCTTACTTATCGCGAAGAACGCCAGGTTGTCATGCTTAATACGAGATTCAATCATCCGCGGGAACGGCTTGATCAGTGTTTTTACCAGTTCGAGGTTGTCACGATCGCAAGCATACGGCGCCAGGCCGGCCGGCAGGGGCGGTGCGCCGCGCAGCGTCTTCGCATTGTCAAAGAAATAGACGAACAGGGTGTCGCGTTTATAACAATATGATGCACAGCGTATGAGAAAGTCAATGATAAACATCCTACCCTCCGGGTCGTGCCTTGCTTCAATTCTAGCGCATGAGCGCGAAGGTGATGCGGCGAGAACAGACAAACTGTGGGTGGGATTCGACGCATTGTTCGATTATCGTAACCGTTCAGGGGTATGTTTCATACTCTGGCTCTGACTCTCTCTCTGACTATCACACTCTACGCTAACTCTCACTCTCGCCTTTATTCAATTCATTTCAAGCGAGTCAGCGTATGGGTCAGAGTTAGAGTATGAGGCATACCCTTGAACGGTTACCCATTATTCAGCAAATCACGAGGGGCCGGCGGATGCCTTTACGCCGGCGAGCGGGTGGAATATAGTTAAGGGGCGAGGTATGCCCATGCAATATCATCTGGCTTACGGAAAAACCGGTTTGACGATCGACCTGCCGGATCACCTGCCGATCACGGTGGTGCAGCCGCGCCACTTGCCGGGCCTGACCGACCAGGCCGGCGCAGTGCGGGAGGCGCTCGACCGTCCATTGAGCATGCCGCCGCTGCGCGAACTGGTGAAGGCTACCGACCGCGTGGGCATCGTCTTCAGCGATATCACCCGGCCCACGCCAAATCACCTCCTGCTGCCGGCGTTGCGCGAGGCGCTGGGCCACGTACCAGACGACCAGATCATCCTCTTCAACGCCACCGGCACCCACCGGGCAAATACGGAGGATGAATTGCGCGAGATGTTGGGGAACGCGCTGGTGGATCGGCACCTCATCGTGCAAAACGACGCCGAGGATGCCGATGCTCATCAGGTTGTCGGCGCCACCGCAAGCGGGAATGAGGTAGTCATCCTCCGCGACTACCTGGAGTGCGACGTCAGGATTCTCACCGGCTTTATCGAGCCCCACTTCTTCGCCGGCTTCTCCGGCGGGGGCAAGGCTGTCATGCCCGGACTGGCGGGACTCGATACCATCATGCGCAACCACAACGCGCGCCACATCGACCACCCGCAGGCACGCTGGGGCGTCACCCGCGGCAATCCCATCTGGGAAGAGGCATATGAGGCTGCGGCAATGACTTCGCCCACTTTCCTGCTGAACGTGACGCTCAACCGCGACAAGGAGATCACGGGGGTCTTCGCCGGCGATCTCCTCGAAGCCCACGCGCAGGGGTGCGCATTCGTGCGCGAGCAGGCGATGGCGCCGGTGGACGCGCCCTTCGACATCGTGATCGGCACCAATTCCGGCTATCCGCTCGATCTGAACCTGTACCAATCCGTGAAGGGGATGAGCGCGGCAGCGCAAGTGGTGAAACCGGGCGGCAGCATCATCATCGCCGCCGAATGCTGGGACGGCATCCCCGACCACGGCGAGTATGGCCGTCTGCTGCGGGAAGCGGAGAGTCTGGAGAGCCTGCTCGCCGCCATTCGCTCGCCGGGCTACGCCAACCGGGATATGTGGCAGGCCCACGTGCAGGCGCTGATCTGCGGCCAGGCCGACGTCTATGTCCACACCCGCCACCTGACTCCCGAGCAGATCACCCGCGCGCTGCTGAAACCGTGCATTTCCATCGAGGACACCATGCTGCGGTTGCTCGCACAATACGGTGAAGGGGCCACGGTTTGCCTGTTACCGGAGGGGCCGCAGACGGTGCCATATATCGTCTGAACTGGGATTCGTCGGATTAGAGGATGGCTGGATTAATCAAAGCAATAATCCAATAATCCATTAATCCGATGAATCCCAGTTCAGACGATAAATTAAAATCGTTCTTCCGCCATAATGATAACCGCCTTCCCCTGTGCCCGCGTGCAGATAAGCACGGCGCGGGCGGGGCCGGATAGTTTCAGTTTGGGGCGCAATTCTTCCGGCGTGAGGGGGAAACCGCGCTTTTTGATCGTTGCCTGCCCGATGCCACGCGCGGCGAGGACGGCGTTCAGGCGCTTTAGACCCCAGGGGACGACCTCCAGCACGCGGTAGCCGGTCAGAAATGGCGAGTGCACTTCACCTCCGGTCAGGTAGGCGATCTCCACGTCGATGCGGCGTAATTTCAGCTCGCCCGCCAGGCGCTGGATCAGATGTGCGCGAACCACGGCGGGGTCCGGTTCGTAAAGCCACGCGCCGATGTCGCCGATCTCGGCAGAAGAGACGCCTGCATCGGTCAGCGTATCGCCGCCGGGCAGCAGCGTGGCGCGCCGGGCGCAGGTGCGGAAATCGCCCAGCCAGAGCATCAGTTCCTTGCACTCGCCGGCCAACGAGATGATCTCCACCTCCGCGTCCATCGCTTCGTAATCCAGCGCGGGCGACAGCTTGATGCCCACGCGCGGCGCCACCCGTGTCAGCGCCAGGCACCAGGAGAGCGGCGGCGAGTAATCCTCCGGTCGCCGGCTTACGCGGCGACCTTCCCCGCGGCGGCTGGGGTCGATGAAGACAGCCTCGATGGGACCGATGAGGAAAGGGGCAGTCTGCGCGAGCTCCGTCACATCCGCGCGCACGAAGGAGATGCGGTCGTCCAGGTGCAAGGCGCGGGCATTAGCGCGGGTCATCTCCAGCGACAGCGGATCGCGATCCACCGCCACTACCTGCTCCGCTGCACTCGCCAGTGCCAGTGCATCACCGCCCAGACCGCAACACAGGTCCAGCACCTTGCGCCGCCCGGCATAACGCCGCGCGGTATGGCGCGCCACCGGCGCCGCGGTGGCCATCTCCAGCCCTTCGCGGGTGAAGAATAGCTCCATCGCCGCGGGAAATTTCCCCGCCGCCTGCCGCCGCAGCCGCGCCAACTCGATGGCCGCATTGACCAGCTCCGCGGGATAGTCCTTCCGCAGGCGCTCGATCAGCGGCAACAGCGCGTCCTCCCCCAGCGGTTCGTTCGCCAGCCGTGCCAGCAGTTGCCGGCCTTCTTCCTTCTGCAGGGCGTAAAATTGGTCAAGGGTCATTCGAAATACCAGCAAGCCCGTACGTAGTAAGCCACGCAGCCGCAGCGGAGTGGCGTCGTTGACAGGCAAGCTTACCTATACACGAACGCCACTCCGCTAAAGTCAACGCGGAGTACCGCGTTGGGGCTGCGTGGCTTACTACAAACGGGCTTGCCTATGAATAGGAAACCGTTTACTTATCTTTCCGCTCGTGCGCCTTCAGGAAACGCTTGCGCAGGCGGAGGGAAGCGGGGGTCAACTCGACATATTCGTCAGCTTCGATGTATTCGATGGCGCTTTCCAGCGTGAAGGAGCGCGGCGGGGTGAGCATGACTTCGATGTCCGAAGTGGAGGCGCGCATGTTGGTGAGCTTCTTCGCCCTCGTCACATTGACCACCAGGTCATTCTCGCGCGAATTTTCGCCGACGATCATCCCCTCATAGACTTCCACGCCGGGGCCGAGGAACAGCGTCGAGCGCTCCTGCAGGCCTTCGATGGCGAAAGCTCGACTCGATCCCGAGTTCATGGAAACCAGCACGCCGCGGGAACGGCGGTTCACTTCACCGCCGGCAGGGGCATATTCCAGGAACTGGTGGTGCATGACGCCGTTGCCGCGCGTATCGGTGAGGAATTCGGTGCGGTAGCCGAAGAGGCCGCGAGCGGGAATGCGATAGCGCAGGCGCGCCTGGCCATCATCGCCGACGTGCATCTCCAGCATCTCCGCGCGGCGCGGGCCCAGCTTCTCCATCACCGCGCCGATGTAGCCTTCCTGCACGTCGATCACCAGCTCTTCATATGGCTCGCAGAGCACGCCATCCATCGTGCGGGTGATGACACGCGGCTGCGAGACCATGAATTCGTAGCCTTCGCGCCGCATCGTTTCCATCAAGATGGTCAGGTGCAGCTCGCCGCGGCCATTGACGGTAAAGACATCCGGTGAGTCGGTATCCTCGACGCGCAGCGCCACGTTGGACTGCAGCTCGCGCTGCAGGCGCTCGCGCAGGTGGCGGCTGGTCAGGTATTTCCCCTCGCGCCCGGCAAATGGCGAGGTATTTACCAGGAAATCCACGCTCACTGTCGGCTCATCCACCGCGATGCCCGGCAGCCCTTCAGGAAAAAGCGGGTCGCACACGGTGGCGCCGATCTGCACGTGCTCCAGCCCGGCCAGCGAGATAATCTCACCCGCTTCGGCAGCTTCCACCTCGATGCGATGCAGGTTCTCGAAGATATACAACCGTGTGATCTTTGCGCGTTCCTGCTCGCCGTCCAGATAGACCATCGTCGCCTGGTCCCCCACCCGCGCGCAGCCTCGCTCGATGCGCCCGATAGCAAGCTGCCCGAGGTAGGGTGAGTAATCCAGCGTGGAGATGAGCATCTGGAACGGTCCCTCCGCCGTCACGCGCGGCGCGGGCACGTATTGCAGGATGGCCTCAAAGAGCGGGCGCAGGTCGGAATTCTCCACGTCGGGATCAAGCGAGGCGGTGCCGAACTTCGCAGAGCAGAACAGCGTGGGGAAATCGAGCTGCTCGTCGCAGGCCTCCAGCTCGACAAACAGGTCGAAAATCTCATTGTGCACGTCATGCGGGCGCGAGCCGTTACGGTCGATTTTGTTGATAACCACAATGGGCTTCAAGCCCAACCCCAGCGCCTTGCGCAGCACGAAGCGCGTCTGCGGCATCGGCCCGTCGGCAGCGTCCACCAGCAGCAGCACACCGTCCACCATGCGCAGAATCCGCTCGACTTCACCGCCGAAATCCGCGTGACCTGGAGTGTCCACGATGTTGATTTTCGTGTCGCGCCAGTGCACGGAGGTGTTCTTCGCGAGGATGGTGATGCCACGCTCGCGCTCCAGCGGGTTCGAGTCCATCACGCGCTCTTCTACCTGCTGGTTGGCGCGGAATGCCCCCGCCTGGCGGAGCATCCCATCGACCAGCGTGGTTTTCCCGTGGTCGACGTGGGCGATAATGGCAATATTGCGCAGCCGCGTATGGGCGGCCACGATCTGTGCTTCAGTCATAATAGTCGTCATGAGACAAAAAGGCGGCGCAGCACATCTGGCTGCACCGTGCACGCAGTATAGCAGAAAATGCGAGATTCGGAAACCGCGCGCGCCGGAATGCGAAGGACGCGGGTGACCGGCTCGCGGACACTGCTAATTTTCCTAATTTCCGATAAGAAGCCTGGAAATATGGGCAACTTCGCTTGACATTTATTTCACAATCGAGTAGTGTTTAGTCCCGAGGCAACTCCTCCTTAGCTATTCTAAACGATAACGGCTGTCAGGTGCTATGACCAATCAATCCATCTCCATTGCCGTCTTCGTGGGACTCGGCATCGTCTTCTGGATGGTCGCGCTGGGGCTTTCGCTGCTCGTGCGACCGAATCGCGCCAATGACGTGAAAGAGACCGCGTATGAATGCGGCACCACACCGGTGGGGCGTGCCTGGTATCAGGTACACGTCCGCTATTACATTTATGCACTGCTGTTCGTGCTGTTCGACGTCGAAGTCGCCTTCCTCTACCCCTGGGCAACGATCTTTCGCAACGTCACCCACGGCCAGTTGTTCCTGTTCGGCGAGGTGGTGATCTTCCTGGTCATTCTGATTTTCGGGCTGGTGTATGCGTGGCGGAAAGGAGCCCTGGAATGGGAATGAACGGCGATCAACTGGCGGAAATGTGCGGTCACGTGCCGGGCGGCAGCTTTTTGATGGCACGGCTGGACGATGTGCTGAACTGGGCGCGCGAGTCTTCACAATGGCCGCTCACCTTCGGATTGGCCTGTTGCGCCATCGAGATGATGGCCACCGGCGCCGCGCATTATGACCAGGACCGCATCGGCGTGATGTTTCGCGCCACCCCCCGGCAGTCTGACCTGATGATTGTAGCCGGCACGGTGACGAAGAAAATCGCCCCTATCCTGCGCCGTCTCTACGACCAGATGCCCGATCCGAAATACGTTATCGCCATGGGCAACTGCGCCACCGGCGGCGGACCGTATTACTATGATACCTACAGCGTGGTGCGCGGCGTCGATCTGATCGTACCGGTGGATATCTACATCTCCGGCTGCCCGCCACGGCCCGAGCAGTTGCTCGACGCCTTCCTGGAACTGGGGCGGCGTTACAAAACAGAGCACGCCCTGCGGCACATCCGGCCCGATCAACCCGAGGCGCCGACCCCCCCACCCGACGAGCTGGCCATCGGATAAAACCATTTTTGATTTTGGATTTTCGATTGTCTCCGCGATCTCATTTTTGAGAGAATAATCGAAAATTACCCAGAGGAACCGGCATCGACGGAGTCCGAACACGGGATAGCAACATGACATTCGACGATCTCACAACCCAGCTTGCGAAGCTCACAACCGGCGCCGAAGAACGCGACGGCGTGTGGCACCTGACGGCTACGCCGGCGAAGGCGCGTGCGCTGCTGGAAACGGTACGCCCCGCCTTCGATTATCCCGAGGACCTGACCTGTGTGGACGATGGCGAAGCGCTGCGCGTCCTCTATCGGCTGTATTCGCTGGCGGAGCGCCAGGTGCTGCACGTGCACGTGCCGGTGCCGCGGGTCGGCGGGCACTTGCCCACCGCCAGCGACCTGTGGCGCGGGCTGGAGTGGCATGAGCGGGAAGCATTCGATCTGTTCGGGGTGGTCTTCGACGGCCATCCGGACCTGCGCCGCATCCTCACCTGGGAAGGTTTTCAAGGCCATCCCTTGCTGAAGGACTTCAAAGTGGACAACGACGATTCGAGCTGGCACATCCCCGAGCAGTGCGACCAAGAGGTCGTAGATTTGTTAGAGCAGGCATAACAGGTCAGCAACGATCTGTAAGACGTATAGGACATATAGGACTTATACATGGCACTACGTGATTTTCGCATTCCTGAATTCGACGCGCCGCCGGTGGAATTGCCGGTTAGTGAAGTAGATCACGATACCACTATCGTGAGCATGGGACCACAGCACCCGTCCACCCACGGCGTGCTGCGCCTGATGCTCAAGCTCGACGGCGAGACGGTGGTGAAGCTGGTGCCGGTGATCGGCTACCTGCACCGCGGCACGGAAAAGCTGGCGGAGTCGCGCACCTACACCATGGTGATCCCCTACACCGACCGGCTGGACTACCTCTCGTCGATGTATATGAACCTGGGCTATGTGTGGGCGGTGGAGAAGCTGCTGGGCGTAGAGGTGCCGGAGCGCGCGCGCTACCTGCGCACCGCGGTGGCGGAGCTGCAGCGCCTGGCGAGCCACCTGCTGTGGCTGGCCAGCTTCTCGCTGGACCTGGGCGCGGCCACCATGTTCATCTACCCTTTCCGCGAGCGCGAAGACATCCTCGACCTGTTCGAAGAAATCTGCGGCGCGCGTCTCACCTACAATTACATCCGCTTCGGCGGGGTGATGGCCGATGTGCCGGCGGGCTGGGTGGAACGGGTCGAAAAGTACCTGACACTGCAGGAGCAGCGCTTCGTTGAATATGAGAACATTTTGACCGGCAACCCGGTGTTCGTGGCGCGCAACAAAGGCGTGGGCTACATCTCCGGGGCAGACGCCATCAACCACGGCCTGTCCGGCCCCACGCTGCGCGGCTCGGGGGTGGATTTCGACCTGCGCAAGCACGATCCATGCGACGCCTACGGCGATGTCGAGTTCAAGGTGTGCACCGCGCCGGAAGGCGACTGTTTTGCCCGTTATCGGGTGCGCATGGACGAGATGCGCGAGTCGATCATAATTATCCGCCAGTGCCTGGCGAAGATGCCTGAGGGCGACGTGCTGGCCAAACTGCCGCGCGCCATCAAGCCGCCGGCGGGCGAAGCCTACGCGCGGGTCGAAGCGCCGCGCGGCATCTTCGGCGTGTTCGTGGCTTCCGACGGTTCCAACCAGCCGCTGCGGGTGCGCTTCCGCTCGCCCAGCTTCGTCAATCTGTCCGCGCTGAACCAGATGTGCGCCGGCGGCAAGCTGGCCGACATCGTGGCGGTGCTGGGCAGCATCGACATCATTTTAGGGGAGATCGACCGCTAATGGGTGCCTGGCTTACACAACTCGATCCGAAATTCCTGGAGCTGTGGACGAACATTACTCTCCACAACAACCCGGTGATGCGCTCATTCATGGTTGCCATTCTCTCGCTGGTGTTCATGCTGGTGGTGGTGCTGGTGGTCATCTGGATGGAGCGCAAAGTGGCCGCGGACATCCAGTCGCGCATCGGCGTCTACCGCACCGGCGGCATCTTTTGCTTCATCCTGCAGAGCCTGGCCGACGGCGTGAAGCTGCTGCTGAAGGAAGATCTGAAGCCGAAAGGCGCGGACAAGTGGCCGTATTACGTGGCGCCCTACCTGGTCTTTCTGCCGGCGTTCCTGGCCTACCTCATTCTGCCCTTCTCCGCCACCTGGGTTCCGCAGGATTTGAAGGTGGGCATCCTGTTTTACAGCGCGGTGAGCGCCATCCCGGTGCTGGGCATCGCCATGGCCGGCTGGTCGTCGAACAACAAGTGGTCGCTGCTCGGCGGCCTGCGTGCGTCGGCACAGCTCATCAGTTACGAGGTGCCGCTGGCCACGGCGATTATCGCGGTGGTGGCGCTGCACGGCACGCTGGAGACGGGCGCCATCGTGCAGTCGCAATGGCAGCACTGGTGGCTGGGGCTGATCACGCTGCCGTCCTTCCTGATCTTCCTCGTTGCGGGCCTGGCGGAAGTCAGCCGCACGCCGTTTGACCTGCCGGAAGCGGAATCGGAACTGGTGTCCGGCTTCAACACGGAATACTCGGGGATGCGCTTCGCCTCGTTCTTCCTGGCGGAGTTTTCGGCGTCGTTTTTCATCTCCGCACTGGCCGTCACACTGTTCCTCGGCGGGTGGAGCCTGTGGGGCATCGACACCTGGTTCGCGTCGCACGTGCTCGGTTGGAACACGGCAAGCTGGTTCGGCGTAAACGGGCAGTTGATCCCCGCCAGCATCCCGCTGCTGATGAAGGCGTTCTGGTTCGTGGTGTTTCTGGTGAAAAGCTTTGCGGTGCTGTGGGTGTTGATGTGGATCAAGTGGACTATGCCGCGCCTGCGGATCGATCAGGTGCTGAATTTCGGCTGGAAGGTGTTGCTGCCCGTCGGGCTGCTTAACCTGCTGTTCGTGAGCGCGGCGGCGGCGCTGCTGCTGGGCCGGGGGCATTCGTCCGCGCAACCCGGTATTCTGCTGGGCACACCGGCGGCAGCGGCGACCTACTCTGCGCCGGTCACGGGCGGATGTCCGATGCTGTCTCCTACCCCGACTCCACAGGGATGCCCGGTGATGTCACCCACTGCGCCCCCGCCGGGATGCCCGATGTATGGAATGGCGTCCAAGGAATTCGGACATGCGCAAACAGGACATTGAGATACAGCCGTTCGAAGTCATCGAGGATGAGAAAGGCCGTTACGCCTCCGGAGCGGACCTGGTGCGGCCCGATGCCGATGCCGAGGAGCCGCGCCGGCGTCGCTGGCCGCTGATCCTGCTGATCTGGATTGCCGTGGTGCTGGCAGTCGGGTTGATCTTCATACTGCCCGCTATCGAGCGCGAGATGATGCGCGCTCCCATGGTCAACCTGGTGGCGGCGGTGAATGCCGGAGATATCGCGAAGCTGCGCAGCAGCTTCACCCCGGATGCGAAGGTCGGGTATAGCGACTTTTCCGTCAAGGCGAATGACGCCATCGCGACCGCAGAACCGTTTCTCCGCAATCTCGAAGGAACGGGAAGTCTCCGGTTTACCGGCCTGGAGCATGTGAAACGCCTCGGTCGCGGGCGGTACGAGGCCGATTTCACCGTCAAGTTCGACCTGGAAGATGAATCGCTGCCCTACCGGCAGGTGGTTATCACAAAAAAGGGTCATGTGCGGCTGCAGCGGGTGGGATGGTTCCGTTGGAAGGTAGCAAAGCTGACATCGAACGAGCCCGAATTCGTAGATGCGTTGAGTGGAATGCAGCTCAAAAATATGCTGTCCTGGTAAAGCACGACCGGAAGATCAATATGCACCCGATACGGGGTTGGGATACGAACGCACCATGATGAACGCGCTGTCAAAATTCTTTTCCGGCATCTGGGCCATCTGCCTCGGCATGTGGACGACGTTGATCAACGTTTTTCGCAAGCCGGTGACGATCCAATACGGGTATGCCCCGCGCTGGTCGAAGCAGGAGACGCGGCCCATCGCCCCACGCTATCGAGGGCGGTTCGAGCTGATCCGCGACCCGGATTCCGGCGAGCTGCGCTGCGTAGCATGCAAGCTGTGCGCGCAGGCTTGCCCCGGGCGCTGCATCGAAGTGAGCGGCGAGAATAAGAAGGTGACCAGCTATCAACTCGACCTGACGAAGTGCCTGTATTGCGGTCTCTGCGTAGAGGCCTGCCCGTTCGAGGCGCTGGGTATGACGCAGGACCCGGTGGCGCCGGTGGAACACCGTGGCGACCTGATCCTGACGCTGGAGACCCTCGCCATGTCAGCCGGCGCGCTTATGCCCGGCGTGCTGCCCTCCACCGTGGGCGGCGACCTGCGGCCCGGGAAGAAACCCTTCGCGCCGAAGACGAAAGCGGCGGCAGCGGGAGGCGAATGACAGGGAGGCGGTAAATGGTGGAACCTGTTCGAAAATCCGAAGAGCATTACACGTATCGCGATCTGCTGACCTGGCCGGAGGATGAGCGATGGGAATTGATCCACGGGGTGCCGTATGATATGACGCCGTCCCCGGGCACAGCACATCAGGGAATTTCCGCCTTGTTAACGACGGCATTTGTAAACTTATTGGATGGTAAATCCTGTAGTGTATTCGCCGCTCCGCTGGATGTGTTGTTGCCCAAATGCGATGAATCCGAGGAGAATATCGATACTGTTGTGCAGCCAGACATGATGATCGTCTGCGACAAAGCAAAGATCACCGATCACGGCATCAAAGGCGCGCCTAACCTGGTGATCGAGATTCTTTCGCCGTCCACCAGTCTGAAAGATCAGCGCGAGAAGTTGAATCTGTATGAGCATTCAGGAGTGCGTGAATATTGGCTTGTCCATCCCACCGATCATATCGTGATGGTGTATCGGTTGCGTGAAGATGGAAAATACGGCACCCCTGATATCTATGGTGGAAACGAGCAGGTTCCGGTCGGCGTGTTGGACGGCCTGGCGATCGATCTCCAACGCGTTTTTGCGGGGGAACAATGAACGCACAGACAATCAATTATGCAATATTCGCGTTGCTGGCGGTGGTGACGCTGGTCGGGGCGCTCAAGGTAGCCTCGACGCGGAGCATCATGCATGCGGCATTCTGGTTGTTTCCCGTCTTCGCGGGGATGGCCGGCTTTTACCTGTTCCTGGGGGCGCAGTTCCTGGCGGCCATTCAGGTGCTCATCTATATCGGGGCCATCCTGGTGTTGATCGTCTTCGCGGTGACACTGACGCGCAACTCGATGGACCCCGAGAGCGCGCAGAACAACCGCTTGGCCCTGCCGGTGGGATTGGCGGCGGCGGCGCTGGTGCTGGCGCTGGCCGGCGCGGTGACGAGGACCGCGTGGGGACAGCCCGTGGCCAGCCTGGCCGGTATCGGCCTGCTGCCGGGCGCGGCGGTGACCGACGTCTCCGCCATCGGGGTGGTGCTGCTGCAGCAATACCTGATTCCCTTCGAAATCATCTCCGTGCTGCTGCTGGCGGCGATGATCGGCGCCATCGTGATGGCGCGCAAGGAACGCGCTGCCCCCGAGCAAGTCGAGCCTGTCGAGGCTGCCGATCCGATTGAAATAGATGCCGACGAAGCGATCAAGGTCTGAGCATTTTTGATTTTGGATTTTGGATTTGCCGGGTTTCGTGGGCAAGCTGACAGCACAGCGGATCGGGGTTACTGGGACAGTCCCGA
>Ga0172369_10004064_pt1 | contig 18867 bp, 15 predicted proteins | sample LakKiv25m_FD_114539 | JGI IMG/M metagenome (GOLD analysis project Ga0172369, IMG submission 114539) | Freshwater microbial communities from Kabuno Bay, South-Kivu, Congo - kab_022012_11.25m | ecosystem: Environmental > Aquatic > Freshwater > Lake | place: Democratic Republic of the Congo...
CTTTCTCCCATATTTCTACAGCAGCAAGTGCCATTGTTCCTGCAATTGGCCCAAGTAATCCACCGTTCCCCTGGCGATGGCTGAATGATCCGGCACAGCCGAAATTAAAAACGGAGCTCCTGAGCGCCGCCTGATCACCCTCACACAAAGACGCGAAGACGCAAAGGCACGAAGACAGTGATAAGTAATAATAGTGATAAGATTGACTGGTCAAAAGTATCCCTCTCCTCTTATCACTGATCACTTATTAGTCTTCACTATTTCCTTTTTTAGCTTTGAAACTTGCGATTCTTTGTGTTGATATGCTACGCCTTGACCAGCAGTTGCTCGTCCTCGGCCTTCCACTGCCCCTGGATGGCATTCGGTGCGTGCAACCAGAAGGGGATGTCCATCCACGGGTAGACCTGCGGCTCGATGCGCTTCAGGTAGGCGGCGGCTTTCTCTATCTTCGCATGGGCGTCGGCTCTGCCACGGGCGCGGGCGTCGATGGCGGACCAGATCAGCTCCATGTAGCGCGCCCAGTGGGTGAGCAGCTTCCAGGAGAGCTTCTGCACCGGGTGCGCACTCGCCTGCATCTCCGCCCGCAATTCCGGCAGGCCGGCGCGGAGCAGGCGAACGATGGCGCGCGTCCGGCGCGGCGCGCGGCCGTTCCACCAGTGGTCGTGGTTCGTGCTCACCCCCACCAGCTTGCGAAAAGCGTCCAGGAAATCGCGCGCCAGCTCGCATTCCGGCCCGAACGCCGCGGGGAAGTACCGGTCTTCCACGTCCTTCGCCGTCACCCTGTCCGACCACATATATTCCGCAGTGGCGATCTGCGCCAGCGCGGTTGGCAGCGAGGTGCGCTGGAGCTGGCAGTTCATCATACCGTTGATGCCCGCCCGGTGGTACTGGCGCACGTCGTAATAAGTCGTGTGCAGGAAATCGGCGGTCAGCAGGTCGTTGCAGAAGTGAATCCAGTAGTGGTAATCGAACACGAAGGCATCGGTGTCCTTGGGCAGATATTCCTGCCAGGCTTTCAGCATGTCACGGTAATCGCTGTTGGCGCGCGGCCTGCCCACCTGATTGCGCTGCCACGGCTCCAGCGGCGGCTCGGCGGAACACTTCGGGTCGAGGATCGAGTGGGCGTAGCAGCGCGAGATGGGCGCGAACATGAAGATCAGGTTGTCCCCCAGCCCCGCGGGCGGCACCTGGTACGGCGGCCACATGGTGTTTGAGTAGCATAGCGCCACGATGCGCATGTCCGGCGCGACTTCCGTCAGCCTGGGCGATACCTCGTTCAGCAGCGTGATATACCAGTCGGACGGCTGCAGCGGCGCGCAGTTCGCGCACTCACAGTGGTTGTTCATGCCGTCGCTGGCCCAGATGTGCAGCACGTCCACCTCGGGGTGGGCCTTCGCGTAGGTGATCACTTCGTCCACGAAACGCCGGCGGACTTCAAGATTGCTGTAGCACAGCTCAGTGTTCAGCGGCACGCCGCCCCACCAGTTGCGCGCGCCGTTAACTTCGGCGAGGAATGGACGGATCTCCGTCGGCGCCGATTCTTCCTGCTCCCAGCCGCTGCCGTGATTGCCCACCGCCTCGCAGGTCCAGCCGTGGCCGACTTTGTGATACAGCAGCCCGCGCTCCTTAACGGCGTCGGCCACGCGATTATCCAGCGCCGCGCATTCCTCCAGCGTCAGCAGCCGCGGCTCGTCGATCACCCCCGGCACATCTCGCTCGTACCAGCGCCGCCAGAAGTAGCCGGACACGCGGAACTGCAGCATGTAAGCGTTCATGCGCAGCTTGGGCATGAAGTCGATCAGGTCCAGCACCTGCTCGAGGTAACAGGTTCCCTCGATGCAGATGCCGCGGTGCCGGTTGACCGCCTTCTCGCGAATGTCCCAGCCGGTAAGCTTCGGCGCCTCGATCTTCGGTAGGTATTCCCCGTCCTTCCCCGGTCGCACCCAGCGCGCCCCCAGCGTCTCCAGCCAGCGGTAGGCGGCGAAGAGCACGCTCCGCCCGTTCGAACCGGTCAGGATCAGGCTCTCGCCGGCGGATTTAACCAGCAACGTATCATCCCACCGGTCCTCCTTCGGCGCCTTGATGCCGGTGAAGCCCAGCCCCATGTAAATCCCCGGCCGGTCTGCGCAGAACGCCTTCACCCCCCGCACCTGCGCCCGCGTCCCCGTCATAGCCCGCAAACAGCGCGCCAGGTCCTTCGCCGCCAGCCGCACCGGCGCGTCATTACCCAACCGATAAATCATAAAAGAAGTCATGGCTCTCTCAATTCGCGTTTAAAAGACAAGCTCCTTTCGAAAAAGAGGCAAGCCCGTTCGTGGTAAGCCATGCAGTCGTTGACAGGCAAGATTCCCTATCAACGACGCCACTCCGCCAAAGTCAACGCGGAGTACCGCGTTCAGGCTGCGTGGCTGACTACGAACGGGCTTTCGGATACTCCGTGCACAGCAGGTATTGCGACTCCTCGTCCTCTTCGATGGTCGGGTAACGCGGCAGCGGCTCGAGGAAGCGGTTGTCCTTATTATCATCGTTCACCCGGGAGACTTCTCCGGCCAGCACCACGCCCTTCCCCTTTTCACCGAAGAAGCGATGGTACATATAGGGCGCCAGCGTGATGGACTGGCCGGGTTCCAGCGTTACGTAGCCACCGCCCGCCACCCGTGTGCTGATGCCGTCGATACTCACCTCTAACGGCGTCTGCTGATCGAGCCCTTCGTTTTTGTCGGCGTGCCAGAGCTGCAGCACCAGGTTGCCGCCGCCGCGGTTGATGATATCCTCCATCTTGTACCAGTGGAAGTGAATCGGCGTCACCTGCTCCTCGCCGACCAGCAACAGCTTCTCACAGTAGTTCTTAACCATCGGCTCGAACTGCTCGGTGAGCTTTCCGTTGCGGATGGTGACCACCAGCAGCCCGACTTTGGCGAAATCGCCGTAGCCGAAATCGGTGATGTCCCAGCCGAGCATCCGCTCGCGGATCTCATCCGCCTCGTGCCCTGCCTGCGCCCACTGCGCGGGCGACCAGTAGAACCACGGCGGCAGGTAGAATTGATGCTCCCTGAGGATGGCGATCCCTTCCTCGATTTTCCGGTTGATGAAGCTGCGTTTCATGTTTCCTCCTTTGAAGGCAGGGCGCAAAGAATAATGATTGAAAAGAAAATTAATTATCATTTTAATCATTTAAATCTTTTCAATCATTTATTGCAGTGTCTTGCCCTTATGTCATAATGCGGAAAGGCGACGCGGGCAGGCCGGCTTTGTTGAACAGCGTGCAGACCGGATCGTCCGCCCAACAGTAGCGCGCGGCGACGGGGGCAAGCACGTCGGGGCTGGAGACCACCACCGTCTCGCTGTCGATGATCGCCTTCGCCGGTGTGAACATACGGTCGGCGCCGGCAATGATGAAGCCGGAGAGCTCGCCCTTGCTGATCAGGCCGCCTTCGGCGTGGTTGAAGAACAGGCGGAGGGCGTTTCTCTCGACGCGCGCTTCGCGGAAGAGCGGGCCGGAATAAACCACGTCCCTGCCGTAGGTCTTCGCCAGCGCGTTCAAGGCCAGCCGCAGGCCGACGTCCTGCTTGTTATGCGGGTGGATGTCGGTGGATTCGCCGATGTCGATGATCACCGCCATGCCGGTGTTGGGCAGCGCCAGCGTCAGCGTCTGCGCCTCGCGCAGCTCCGCCCAGCCGCTGTCGTATCCCGCGTCGGTTCCGCCCTGGAAATTCGCCAATTGCACGAAATAGAAGGGGAAGTCGCCTTGGCCCCAGTGTTTTCGCCAGTCGGTGATCATGGCCGGAAAAAGGGTCTGATATTCCGTCGCGCGGCCTATGTTGGATTCGCCCTGATACCAGATGGCGCCGCGGATGCCGAAGGGGAGCAGCGGGTGAATCATCCCGTTGAAGAGCACGGTGGGCGTGTTGGGATTGGCCGCGCCCAGCGGCGGCGCCGGCGGGCCGGCGAAGTTGCCGAAGTCCGCTTCCACGTTGTAGCGCCACTCGCCCGCCAGCGGAATCGTCTCTTCACCGCGGGCAAGGTACAGCTCCTCCGCCTTGCCCACCAGCCCGCCGGCCCAGACGTGGCTGAAGATGCGCACAGCAATTACGTTCCGGCCCGGCTGCACCAGCGCGCCCGGCACGGTATAGATCCGCCGAACGTTGAAAGCGTCCTCGCGATCCTCCAGCGTGATGCCGCCCACTTTAGCATTATTAACGTAAGTCGTATCGGCTTTATCGATTGTGCCCAGGCTCAGTGTCAGCTCCTGCCCCGCCCAGTCCTCCGGTATCTCCACCTCCGCGCGGAACCACACCACGCCGTTCAGCAGCAGCCCGCGCGCCTTCCAGTAGGCCGGCAGCTCCATGCGGCCCCAATCGGCGGTGGATAACGCGGGATCGGCCCAGCCGCGAAGATAGCCGGTATTCTCGGCGTCCTTGCGGTTATTCGCATCCTCCCAATCCCGCAGCGCCTGCATATATGCGGCGGTGCCTTCATCATTGGGATCGATTCCGTCGAAGAGACCGACAATATCTCGCAGCTCCGGTTCGGCGCGCAGCGTTTCGATGCTGGTCCACGCCTCCGCCACCGTGCCGCCCCACGAGGTGTTGATCAGTCCCACCGGCACGCCCAGCTCCCGGTGCAGCTTGCGCCCGAAGAAATAGGCCACCGCGGAAAAGGGGCCGACCGTCTTCGGCGAGCAGACCTTCCATTCCGACGTGATATCCGCCTCCGGCTCCAGCGCCGGAATATTCGGCACGGTGAAGAGGCGAATGCCCGGATAATCCGCCGCCTCGACCTCCTCCAGACCATTGAACACGCTATCGACCGTCATCTGCATGTTCGACTGGCCGGAGCCGACCCAGACTTCGCCGATCAGCAGGTCGCGCAGGATAATGGTCTCCCGCCCGGCCACCGTCATCTCGTGCGGCCCGCCTGCCGGCAGCGCCGGCAAAGTGGTCCGCCACGCCCCGTCCGCGCCGGCCGTCGCCGCCGCCTGGTTCCCCGCCAGCGAGACGTTGATCGCCTCCCCCGGCTCCGCCCATCCCCATACCTTGATGGGCAGGTCGCGCTGCAACACCGCATGATCGCTGAATAAAGATGCAAGCTTCATTGATACCTCTGGAGCGCGGATTGTCAATCCGCGCGAGTTGTATTAGTCACGTGCGGATTGGCAATCCGCGCTCCAAACCTGAGTTGTATTAGTCACGTGCGGATTGGCAATCCGCGCTCCAAACCTGTTCGACGGTAAAGGATTCGCCCGGCTCCAGCACAAATCCTTTGCTGTACAGGCCCAGGCGGACGATATTCAACGGGCGCTCCCAGTCGAAGAGCACCTTCTCGATCTGCTCCGGATGGAAGCGCAGGGTGAGCGAATGATCGCCACGCTCCAGCCGGCAAGCGCCCCAGGGCTTTTCGGCGCCTTCCACCCAGCCGCTGCCGGATGGGGCATCCGATGTGCGCCAGGGCACGGCCTCACGCCACGAACCGTTCCGCTCCTGGAAATGCACCGTCAGCGCGTCCAGCGGGCCGGCCAGTTCCGGCATGGTGCGGAAGCAGCCGATGCGCCGTTCGTCCGTGGGATTACTGATGGTCGAGATGATGCGCAGGCCGTTTTCTTCCAGCCGGTACGTTCGGTGCAAGGTGAACTTATTTCGCAGCACGGCAAAAAGCACCATCTCATCCGCTGTCTGCCGTTCTACCTGAAAATCCTCGTTGCAGCCGGGCCGCCGCCACTGGTGCTCGCTGTATTCCTCGTAGCCGCCGGCATAGGGGTAGTCGAGCTGCTCCGGCTCGCTCGCGTGAATCCACTCGACGCCGTTATCGGTTAGACTCACCAGCCGCCCGCCCAGCGTTGGGATCACCGCCGCCTTCAGCTCGCCTCGCTCGATGGTCACAATCTCGTAACCGTCCGCCTGCGTTTTGATCTCCGCCAGCGGCACGCCGCCCTCGCGCAGCGCCTGCACGCCGTGCCGCTCCGCCACTTCGAAGAAGCGGCGCATCCGCCCCCCGAGCTCGCTCGCGGGCGTGTAGCGGTTCCCCTGCATCTCAAAGCGCAAATCACGCTTCCAGGTCACATATTCGATCGGCAGCCGCGCGGCCTGCACGCGGTCGAGCAGCACGGGATCGCCGGCCACCGCTTCTTCCGCGGCGTCGAAGATGGCGTGATAGCGGCTGATGGCATCTCCCGCCATCGCCGGCGACTCCAGCGGCGTGTAGAGATGGAAATGGTTGCCTCCCCCTCGCGCCGGCGCGTGCAGCAGCTCCAGGTATTCGCGCAGGCGCGGCGCCGCCGGGCCGTAATACAGCCGCAGGAACTCATCCGCCAGCGCCCACGCGTCCTGCTGCGGGTTCCACAGCATGCGCGTGAACACCCACGCCCGCATCTCGGCCATGTCGCCGCTGCCCTTTGGCGGGTGGCTATCGCCCTGCACAAACACGCCGGTGACGCCGTGCTCCGCGAAGAGCGGCAGGTCGGCGGCGAAGGCATCCAGGTTCGGGAAAGGTTGAAAGTAATTGCTGAAGTTGTTGTAGTAGTCCCAGATGAACAGCTCCGGCGCCAGCCCGCCCCACTGCTGGAGAACTTCGTAGAACCAGCGGTTTTGCTCGCACTGCGCCATCGGGTGGGCGTCGCAGCAGGGGGTGATGTGGCACAGCCGGATGATTACGTTCTTCCGCGGGCGGATGGTCTTCGGCGGGCGCACGGTGTAGGTGTAGGCGAAGGTGTCGAAGTAAACGTGCGGGAACTCGGGCTCCAGCCGCTCGGCCACCTTGTTCACGAAGTGGATCATCGTTCCGGAGGGCGACCCTTCCGCTTCGTCGATGGCCCGGCACTTCTCGCAGGTACACCAGCCGTTCCAGTCGTTCTGCGTGATGGAGACGATGCGCGCTTCGGGTTCCTGCTTCAGCCAATCACGCGCGCGGTCGCAGACGATGTCCAGCACTTCCTCGTTCGTCAGGCAGAGCTGCGCGTCGAGGTGCGTCCGCTTGCCGTTCAGCTCGGAAAAATACTCGGGGTGCTCCGCGAAATACTGCTCGGGCGGCACCAGCGCGTAAAATGTGTGGCAGAAGTGGACGGCGTAAATCCACTTGCCGCCGTGCTTCTCTTCCAGCGCGCCCATCGAGCTGTTCGCCCGGTTCCGCGCCAGCCAGTCGCCGGAATCCCATACCGCGGAGAAGAACGGCTCGCGGTAGCGGAACCGCGGCACGTGGACAATGTCCAACTCCCCGATCTCCAGCCCCTGCCGCTCCGGAATGATGGTACAGCTCGGAGTCAGCCACCGGCAGCCCAGCACCTGGTCGAGGAACTGGTAGACGGCGTAAAGCGTCGCCCGCGGCGTCGGTCCCGCCAGCACCAACGATTGCCCGATGGTCTTCACTACCACACCGTCTTCCTGCAGCCCGTTCCAGTCGAACCCCGGCAATAGCGGCTCCGCCAGCCCGCGTCCCAGCAATATCACCGGCGCTTTGTCGACCGCCGGTCCCTCCTGCACCGGAAACTCTTTTCCGGTCATCTGCCGCAAATGCGCCTGCAGTTCCTCCGCCGCAAATCGCTCCGACGCCGCCGCCCCGACCGGCAGGAAAATCGTCGCCAAGGTAAGATCGAGTTGTGATGATAACATAGTTCCCCCTGGGACCGCAGGCGTCCCGCGCCTGCCCGGTAAGAAAGCCTTTGCCTATAAGGGCAGGCGCGGGACGCCTGCGATCCCAGGATTTACCGCGGCTTCGCCAGGATCTCATGAATCCGCAGCTTGGGGAAATCCCGCGCGTAGGCCGGGGTGATCACCAGCGCGGTGTCCGCGCCCTCGCTGCTGCCGGCGATGGCGATGGCTTCCTCATCCATCTCCAGCAGGCCCGCGTCGGCGGCCATCAGCGCCACCTCCACCGCGACCTTCACGCCCTGGCCGAAGGTGTAAAGCGTCTGGCACACGATCCTTGCCGGCGGGCTGTCGGAAAGGGCATCGTTCACGCCGCCGGTCAGGCTGTGCTGGCAGGTCAGCACCGTTATACCCTTCGCCTCCAGCGCCTGGCGCTCGGCCGGTGTCATCACCCATCCCTCCGGCGAGTAAGCCGCGCTGATAGTCACGGCGATGATCTTCACTCCTGTGCCCGCGAAGATGCGGTGCGCCGTCTCCGCCGTGTAGCCGTGGTTCGAGGCCAGCACCACCTGCGTGATGCCCAGCGCCTTCGCCCGCTCCGCCGCGATCCGCAAGGTCGCCTCGGTGTTTCCCTTGCCCGGCTGCTCGAAATACAGGGTGCGTGTCTCCATAGTGACCCCCTTTCAACCTTCTGCCTCTTTCGCTCTCATTCTCGTGAATCCTTCGATGTTTCAAAGGTCTTTACGGTGAAATTGCTCAACTGTCCTTGAACATCAAATAAGCGGTGGAAGGCATATTTGATGAAAAGGGACAACCGGGTATCCCGTCGAACTCTTCAGCCGAACAATCCCCTATCCGAGAGGCATGTCATGGCAGAGCGGCTGGCCTACATTAACGGCGAATATTTCACCGAAGCGGAGGCGAAGATTTCCATTTTCGACTCGGCGGTCATGCTGGGCGACTGCGTGACCGAATCCACGCGCACCTTCGCGCAAAAGCCGTTCAGGCTGCGCGAGCATATCGACCGGCTCTACAAGTCGTTGAAGGTGTGCCGCTATACGCGGGAGATGACGCCGGACAAGATGGAGGCGGTCACGCTGGAGGCGCTGCGGCGCAATCTGCCGGCCTACGGGCCGGGGGACGACTGCTGGATCGTGCACAACATCTCGCGCGGCGGCTTCCATACCTCAGGAGATCAGTCGCAGCGCCGGGCATGGACGCTGATGATCTTCACGCTGCCGATGGACCTGCGCTACTGGGCGCGCTTCTACCTGCGCGGCTGCCACGCCGTCACCCCACCCACCCGCATGATGCCGGCGATGAGCCTGGACCCGAAAATCAAGAACCGCAGCCGCATGTCCTACACGCTGGCCGAGCTGGAGGTGAAGCTGGTGGACCCCGACGCGCAGAGCATCCTGCTCGACGCCGACGGCTGCCTGACCGAGAATAAGGGCGGCAACTTCTTCCTGGTTTCCGACGGCGTGCTGAAAACCCCGCGCACCCTGCAGGCGCTGGATGGCGTCACCCGCCGCACCACGCTGGAGATCGCCCGCTCGCTGGGCATTCCCACCGAGGCGTGCGACCTGCAGCCCTACGACGTCTACACCGCCGAGGAAGCCTTCTTCACCAGCACCCCCTATTGCCTGATGCCCGCCACGAAATTCAACGGCTTGCCGGTAGGAGACGGACAAGTCGGACCGGTGACGAAACGACTGCTGCGGGGTTGGAGTGATCTCACCGGCGTGGATATCGTGGAACAGGCGCTATCGCAGCTTTCTCAGGAGGAACGGGCGGCGATTGAGAATAGTGAATGGTGAATGGTGAATTCCCATTCTCAATTCTCTATTCACCATTCATCATTCACCATTCTCTTTAGTATCTCTTCCGCCGCTTCCTTCGCCCTCTGCGCCTGGCCTTCGCGCAGCCAGTCGAGCAATGGCAGGTCGAGTACCTCTTCCCAGGCGGCTTTGCGCGCGCCGTGCGGGATGTCCTCCGCCTTGTAGCGGGGTTCCCAGGTCCGCCGCAGCTCCTTCAGGAAGACGATCAGCTCGCCGTATTCTTCGCCGAACTCTACCTCCAGCCGCTCGCGCAGGCGGCGTGCCAGCGCCGGGCTGGCCCCGCCGGTGGAGACGGCCAGCACGAATTCGCCGCGCCGCACCACCGCGGGCAGGATGACGGAGCTTTCCCCCGGCACGTCCACCACGTTAATTAAAATGCCGCGCTCCTCCGCTTCCGCGGCTACGGCGGAGTTCACCACGCGATCGTCGGTGGCGGAGATGACGAAGAAGGCGCCGTCCAGGTCGCCCGGCTGGAACTCGCGCTCCACTATGATTGCGCCTGGCGGCATTTCCTGCATTTTCGGCGCAATGACGGTTACTTCCGCCCCCGCCGCCCGCAGGCCTTCCACCTTGCGCCGCGCCACCTCGCCCCCGCCCACCACCACGCACCGCCGCCCGCGCAGGTCGAGGAATACCGGATAATAGGAATCGCCCGTCGTTTTCTCCATGCCGGCAGTTTACACCGTGCAACCGATTTAGTCATCTCCAAATCACCGAAGCCAGCATCAATATACAGTTTACCGTTTGAATGTTCAACAATACATACAATTATGTCGCCTAATAACACATCGCAAGGGTTAGTCCGTCCATTATAGCCGTATATAATATAAGTATCAGTTTAAATAAAGCATTTAATAACAGTACAATCGGCTCCCGGTAATCTTATCGCCGGGTGGGTTGTTCATCGTTGAAAAAATATCGAAAAGTATACAATGAATAAAATTACTATAGCGCTTCACATGTTCTCTTTACTGGCACTGTGCGCGGCAAGTGCACTCGCCAGCCCGATCGTCGAGAAATCTTCCGAGGCTGGCGTCTGGCTCTACATTGCCAGTTGGGTGGAAGTATGTTTCGACGATGACATCCCCTTTTTCCTCGACATCGAGGCGGGCAGGGAAATGTCGGAGGCCGGCCTTACCTCGATGAAGAGCTTCACGGTGCACAAGAATTGCGCCGCGGCCGTCACCGGCTTGCTGGTAGTCCCGCCGAACGGCGCACCGGCCGGCATCACCTACAGTTTTTATTTCAACGGCGATCCGGCGGCGGCATCGGTGACTTATCCCGACGCCGGTGTCGCACAGGGAACCGTTCATCTTGTGGCTTCCGGCAACAATATCGATACCGTTCCCGCCGGTCTCTGGAAGGACGGCATGTTTCAGCTCACTATCAGTACGCTGAATCCCGAACCGCAGACGTCTCCGTTCACACAACCGTAAATTAAGTCCTGGGTTTTCGGCCATTTCATGCTCATGTTTTTGCACTTTCACTCAGTCGGATATCGGACTGGTCGGAGTGGTCGGACCGGTCGGACCGGTCGGACCGGTCGGACATGTCCGATATCTAAAATGGAAATGTGACTTTAGTACAAGCCCTAAATAACCAGGTCACTCGCCACTCGCCACTAGCCACTAGCCACTTTTTACTATGGACAACGGCCAGCCCGCCCGTTACAATACCGGCGAAGGGTAATCGGTGTTCCTCACCCCGCAAATTCATCGCGACACGCGGCTCACGTATCGGTATGACGCCCTCGGCAACGTGGCGGGCGCCATGCTGTCCGCCATGCTGAATGCCTTCGGCCTGTTCCTCGCGAAGCAGGGAGACGCCCCGGACTGGATCGTCTTCGTGGGCGTGGCCATGCTGTTCACCCCGTCGCTGCTGGCATGGGTGATGCCGCTGGTGCTGCGGCGGTTCCCGCTGGGCGGCACGCTGACGGCGCTGCGCCTGCTGGCCGGCTTTTTCCTGCTGCCGTGCATCATCCATCCCTCGCGGGGGTGGTTTCTGTTCGGCTACACGGGCGCGCTTATCCTGATCGTGCTGGCCGACTACGTTTATCCCGTGCTGTTGCGCATCCTCTACCGGCCCGAAGAGCAGCGCTCCGTGCTCGGTACCATTTTCGCCGTGCGCGCGGTCGCCATGTTCGTCATGTTCCTGGCGCTGGGCGCCATGCTCGACCGGATGACTCCGCAAAACGGATTTCGCCTGCTCGGCGTGCTCGCCATCGCCTTCAGCATGGTCAGCGCCGCCGCCACCTGGCGGTTCCGCCATATTCATGATAACCCGGCGAAGGCCGAAGACGAACCTCGCGCCGGCTCGCCGTGGGCGAACCGGCTGTTCATCCGCTACCTGGTCATTCTCACCGTCTTCGGCATCGGCAACGTCGGCTTCCTCGTGCTGTGGCCGATCCTCGCCGCGGTCGATTTCAATTTTACCAATACCGAGATGGGCTGGTTTACCGCGCTGGGCATGCTGATGCAACTGGCGGCTTATTCCTGGTTCAGCCGGCACGGCGCCGTGCCGCTGACGATGCGCATCACCGCCGGTCCATACATCACTTATGCCCTGCCGTGCCTGGTTGCGGCGGCGCTGCTGTACTGGTTTGGAACGCTGAAGATGCATGCGGTATATTTCTGGGTGCTGCTGCCGTCCATGCTGCTCTTCAACTTCGGCGCGGGCGTGTGGTCGATGTATTTTTATCTGCTGGTCAATAAAATGGCCGAGCCTTCCTCGCCGATGCCCTACCACGCCATTCAGGGAACCGTGGTGGGCGCGCGGGGAGTGGTTTTTTCATTCCTCATCGGCATCTTCTACGGCAAATTCGGCATGCCGGCCAGCCTGTTGCTGACCGCCGGCTTCCTGCTGGCGGCGGCAGTGATGGCGCTGTTGAGTCCACGCGATATTACGCCTTCCCCGGCAGTACGCCTCGCGGTGAAAACACCTCCCGCGGCACTTGAAAGCGTGCCGGGCAAGTAGGTCAAGATGAGCGAATTGCGTTTTGAAGACTATATCATCCCCGCCGCCGCGCTGGGGCCGGAAAACCCGTTGCCGCAGTTGGATGCCCATCCCGACCTGCACGGGCGGATTCCCCTCGACCCGTCGGTGCCCGAGGAAGAGGGACGTTACGTCGGTTTCGGCGGGCGGAGCACCTGCCTGCCCTACCGCCCGCAGGATAACTATGACCGGGAACGTGTTCCCCGCGCGTTTCATGCCGCCGTGCTGGAGAACGAAATATTGCGCGCCACCTTCCTGCCGGAGCTGGGCGGACGGCTCTGGTCGCTGCTGCACAAGCCAAGCGGGCGGGAACTGCTCGACGCCAATCCCGTCTTCCAGCCCGCCAACCTGGCCATCCGCAACGCCTGGTTCAGCGGCGGCGTCGAATGGAACATCGGCATCATCGGCCATACGCCCTTCACCTGCTCGCCCATCTTCGCCGCCCGGCTGCATGCTGACGATGGCACGCCGGTGCTGCGCATGTACGAGTGGGAGCGCCTGCGCGGGGTTCCCTACCAGCTCGACGCTTATCTGCCGGACGGCTCGCTGGTGCTCTTCGTGCGCGCGCGCATCCGCAACCCGCATGGGCATGAAATTCCCATGTACTGGTGGTCGAACATCGCCGTGCCGGAGACGCCGGACACCCGCGTGCTGGTGCCCGCTTCCTCCGCGTATCACTTCGGCTACACCGACAGCATGAACAGCGTGCCCATCCCGCATCATCTGGATACAGATGTCAGTTATACTACCAACCTGAACCACGCGATGGATTTCTTCTTCCGCATCCCGCCGGGCCGCCGGCCCTGGATCACGGCGCTGCGCGGCGACGGCAGCGGGCTGGCGCAGACCTCTACCGCCAGATTGCGCGGGCGTAAGCTCTTCCTGTGGGGACAGGGACCGGGTGGGCGGCGCTGGCAGGAGTTTCTTTCCGTGCCCGGGCAGGCGTATATCGAAATTCAGGCCGGGTTGGCGCGCACGCAGCTCGAGTGCCTGCCCATGCCGGCGGGGGCGGAGTGGGCGTGGCTGGAGGCTTACGGCCTGTTGCAAGCGGATCCGGCGGTGGTGCACGGCGACGATTGGGGGCGTGCCTGGCGGGCGGCCGATGTGAAGTTGGACGAGCTCATCCCGCAGCCGGAACTCGACGCCGAGTTTGCCCACGGCGCCGCCTGGGTTGACCGCCCGCCCGAAGAAGTGGTGCAGCGCGGCTCCGGCTGGGGCGCCCTCGAACAATGGCGGCGGGCGCGCGACGGCGAGGCGCCGTTCTGCGGGGAGGAATTGCCTTTCGGCGATCCCACCGGCGCGGAGCAGGCGCCGTGGCTGGCGCTGTTGGAAGACGGTGCGTTTCCATCCGCGCCGCCGGCAGCGGACCCCGGCGCCTGGATGGTGCAGGCGGAATGGCGGCAAAAGCTGGAATCGGCGGTGCGCGAGGGTAAGGGAGACCACTGGCTCTCCTGGCTGCACATGGGCGTGATGCGCTGCGACGCCGGCGACATCGCCGGCGCGAGAGAGGCGTGGGAGCACTCGCTCGCGCTGCAGCCGTCCCCATGGGCGCTGCGCAATATGGCCGTGCTGGCAGGGCAGGCGGAAGATAAGGAGAAAGCGGCGGATCTCTGGCTTCAGGCCTACCGCCTGCTGCCCGAAGGACTGCAACTGGCCGTCGAATGCGGCCAGGCGCTGCTGGCCGCCGATCGACCGCGCGAATGGCTCGATATACTTCCCACACTACCACTGGACATTCGCGAATATGGCCGCATCCGCTACCTGCAGGCGCGCGCCCTGCTGGCGATTGGCGAAATCGACGAAGTTGAGGAAATGCTCTACGGCCTGGTAGTTCCCGACATGCGCGAAGGCGAAGTGTCGCTCAGCGAGCTTTGGTTCAACCTGCAGGAGCAGCGCCTGTCCCGAGAAGAAAGCCTCCCCATCGACGATGCCCTTCGAGCCCGCGTCCGCAAGGAGTTCCCGCCGCCGGGGGACATCGACTTCCGCATGGTGACACACGAATAAAGCAGGTCGCAAAGAAAAAAGATTGAAATGAGTTAAAAGATTTAAATGATTGATCAATCATTTAAATCTTTTAACTCATTTCAATCTTTTTTCCTTGCGTCCAGCCTTTAATCATGTTCCGGAAAGCGTGCCGGGTTCAGTGGCTCGTTCGGCGGCAGGCGCCGGAACTCATCGATGCCGGGCACCGTGTCGCCCTCCGTCACCAGGTAATGGTAGCCGATGGACGCCCACGTATCGTTGATGCCGATGGCGGAGGCCAGCGCGGTGAGGATATCGTCGGCTATCGCCGAAGGCGTGCGCAGGATAGCCTCCAGTTCGAGCTCGCTCACCCGCGCCCGTGTCAGCGAGCGGAGCAGATCGGTGTTTCCGCCGTCGGTCAGGTCCTCGTGCGCCGGGTAGCCCGGCGTGGAGTCCGGCCCGAAGCCGACAAAAATACCCTCCTCCTCCGCATTGGTGGCCGGCGGCTGCGCATAGGCGGCGAAGTAATCCATATTTGACGTGAAATGGTCCACCTCGACGCCCTGGTTGAACAGCCAGTATTCCGCCAGCGCGCTGTCCTGCACCTGAAAGGCCAGCCCCACGCAATCCGCGGCGCGGCTCAGATGCGATGCCATGTCGGTCAGGAGGTCCGTATCCACCTGGTCGCACCGCCAGTCGAACAGAGAAAGCCACCCGTTGTACTGCGGGGAGATCAGGCACCAGGAGCGATCCTCGCGGCCTTCCCAGTATCCCGCCCACGCGCGCTCTATCAGCTCGCGATTCGCGGACAGCAGATGGATATTGGTATAGTATGAACCCATGCCGATCCTCCAGCCTCATTGTACCGGCGTGATCCCTTCAGGCATGCGTGGAAGCACGACAAAAGGATCGGAAGGTAGGAAGAAGCGGCATGAAGTCGCGGTAATTCATTGGCTTCACTTCAAAGCCCGCAGCCGCTCGAACGCCGCGCGGTGGTGCGCATAGGGGCCGATCCAGGCCTGGTACGTGTCGCAGGGGAAGTCGGCGCACTGGCTGCAGTTGTCGAGACTTTTGCTGGAACTGCAGGCGTAAATTTTGCAATCGTCGGACCAGCAGTCCGTGCGGTCGCTAAAGCAGCCTTTGCACTTGAACCAGTCGGCGGATGCCTTCGGATTGCCGCCGGCTTGCCAGGCGGCGGCCAGTTTTTCCGCTGCTTCCAGACTCTGCGCCGCGCGGTAGATATCGCAGGCGGTGCAGTCGATGCCGCACGCCGCGAGGGTTGGAGCATTGGACATGGGTGTTCCTCCTAAAACGGGAAGAATGGCAGCCCTTCCACCCCCCACTGCCGGAGGGCGAGGACGATCTTCCCCCGGTGATGCACTTCGTGATCGACGAAATAGAGCAGGCGGTTGCGGCCCGTCCACTCCAGGCGCGCGCCTTCTTCATCGATGAAGTGGAAGGTGCGCCCCAGGTTGGCGCCGTCGTCCGCGGTAAAGAAGGACAGGATGCGGTCGCCCCAGTATTGCATTTCGACTTTGAGTGCGTCTTTTTCAGTGGTAAATAGATGCCGATCCTCCAGGCCGTCTTTCAGCACGTTGCACATCCACCAGTGGGTGCCGTTGCTTCCCGTATGGGCCAGCAGGTGATACAACGGCTGCGATTCGCCCGGCGGCGTGCGGGAGAGCAATTCCTCGGGAATGCTATCCAACAATTCGATGGTCTTCTCACGCGTGCGGCGGAAGTGGTCGAGCAGCTCACGGTCAGTCGCCTGCATAGTATAGCCTCCCATCACGCCCAATGCTGGCGCGGCCAGGCGGTTGCGTCCGTCAGTCCTATTATACCGCGCAACAGCCAGATGTGCCGGATATCAGGCGTTAGCTCCAAACACCTCGCTGATTTTCGCTTCCAACCGCAATGCTAGCGTCTTTCTCGCGTCAGTTGCTTCACCGAGCACTTTCAGCAACATATCATCGACGATAACACCGGCCGGCGCCTCGCAAAACGCGCACAGAGTGGCTGCAACTACTCGCATCCGCTCACGAATAGGATTCAGTCGGGCATTCCGTCCATGGGCGGCAAATGGCTTCTCCGGGTATAGCTGGCCATCGATGGCTCGCAGCACCAACAGCAGATTATCGGAGAAATTCCAGTTGCACGGCTGCAGGTGGTCGATGGCGGCGGCAAGGGAGATCGTCGCCGGCTCACCGTCACACGTATCGTGGATGATGGTGTTGACCGTCTGGTCGCGAAAAGCCCGGCAGTCGGCATATCGTTCCAGGTATTCGACCATTTCATAATACTCCACGTCGGGATACAACCGAGAAGCGTGCTTGAGTTTGTTTATCACCTGCCGTACCTGCCAGGCTTTCAACTCGGTGAGCGCCCCGATGGCATGCGCCAGCTCGCTGCCGGTATGCCCGCCAACATCAAGGGAAGCCGGTGGCGCCGTTGCTCCGACCAGCCACTCTCCCAATACCGTAATGGCGTTCCGCCACATGGCCGTCGCCGGATGTGAGCTGGCGGTCTCGCGCGCCTGGTAACCCTTCGTTGTGCTCCCCTGGGCAATGGCCTGTAGGATCAGCTCCACGTGCCGCTCCGCCTTATGGTGGCACAACTCCAGGTTGTCGATCAACCGAGCGATCTGTTGGATATCAGTTACCTTCAAGCTAATACCTTTCTTGCCATCCAATAATCCAGGCGTTCACCTTCGCCAACGTCGTTTGAGCATTCAGCAGTCACTTCATAACCAAGAATCAGCGTCTTCACCTGCGCCAGATCAGAGAGTGCAGAGGCGCGCAGTGATTATGCATGTGATGCGTTATATATAGCAATTTACCCCTTTATTATCATCAATACCTTCGCGCAGACTAGCTAGACGCTAGAATCGGTCGTATCGAGGTAAAATCTGCTTGTCGTTCACATTATGTTTTCCCTACCATCTTCGACAATCCTTCGCTCTCATAACTCGCCAGTATGCGCAGCTTTCATTATTGTTACCTCCGGTGAGCTTATGATATTTTGTCTTGTCGTTGTTGATAGGCATAACAGGCGTAAAACGTCGCCCACTTGCTCGGCTTGCCTTTCGCTACTTCACGGAGTTGAGACAGCGCCGGTGCTTTCGTGAGGATATATCGCCCTTGTGCATCGCGGTGGCGCTCCAGCAGCTCCCAGGCGCGGGCTGCTTCGGGACGGTTGCCGCAGCCCAGGCGGCTTAAACCGACGAGGGTTGACAACAAGTCGGCCTTCACGCGTGAGAGCGGAAAGGTGATGCTGTCCATATCCGGCAGCAGCGTGGTCATGTCCTTCGTCCGAAAGCACACCTCGCGCCGCATGAAGTAGTCGATCAAGGCACGGCATTGCGGAGTGTCCCAATATTCCGGCAGCTCCGCGAAGCCCACGAGCGCGCCGACAGCGCCGCGGATGCAGCTTTTACGCGGGGCGCCGCGCCGCAATCGTTCCCGGATATCGCACAGATACCCGCCGTCATGCCGCTGGGAGTTCAGCAGCAGCGTTTTGATCTTTTCGACGCGGGCATCGCCGGCGTAACCCAGCCGCACCATGATGCGCAACACCTTGCCGAAGACGCATGAATAATGGCTGAGGAAGTCGCCGTCGGCCTGTTGCAAGGTGAAGTAATATTCGACGGCGCGCTGGAGTCGTTCGTCAGTTAGGGGCAGAGCCAGCTCAGCGAGATAGCCCAGGTAGAGCATGCCTTTGAGCACCGCCTGGTAATGGGTCTCGTGGGTGACGCGCCCCGGCGAGAAGGAGCCATCCGGGCGCATCGCCGCAAAGAGCGCCTGCGCCGCCGGACTGCCGGCAATTTGCTCCCGGGTTTCGATACATTCCCGATTGCCGGGTTCGTAACCCAACAACTCCGTCAGTGTACGGTAGCGCACTGACGGGTTGTCGGGTTCCAGGAGCCAGGCCAGTATCGGTTCAAGTATTGTCATTGACATACAACTATTTCCATTTACATCATATTAAGTGCCTTTTCAATCAGCGCTACGACTTCCGTCTCCCGGTGCAATGCCTCCGAATGGCAGCGATGCCATCTCGGCGCTCTTCAGTGCGTCAGGCGTCTGCCGGGCGTTCCATTGCGGGATGGTTGCCGGCGTCGATTCCGAAGCAGAGGCAGGCTCAGCCTTTCCCACGGACGAAGGGATTTCCTCTGGTAACCGTCTTCATGCTACTGCTGAATCATTCATTTGTCAATCGACATCATGATATTTCCGAGAAACGATATTCCGTTCTCGTAACCATCGCGTGAAAAGGCCTGAAAAACCGGTGATCTGCGGTGATCTGTAAGGATCCGGGCTTTCCCGTCGCTGCGCGATCGGAATGCCTTACAAGCACGATTAATGAGGAATATACCAGAATGTGGACTTTCGCACTTTTTAGGTAAAATGAAAAAATATCCAGGATAAAGAGGGAAACATAACTGCTTTTAAGAACATAGGTACTTAGCTTACTTATGCTCGAGGTTGCAGTTATGTTTC
>Ga0172369_10004069_pt1 | contig 18840 bp, 13 predicted proteins | sample LakKiv25m_FD_114539 | JGI IMG/M metagenome (GOLD analysis project Ga0172369, IMG submission 114539) | Freshwater microbial communities from Kabuno Bay, South-Kivu, Congo - kab_022012_11.25m | ecosystem: Environmental > Aquatic > Freshwater > Lake | place: Democratic Republic of the Congo...
GAGCCACTCGGGCCGTTTTAACGAAAAAAGGGAAATCCGCAAAAAGCAGATTCCCCTTAAGTATTGCGATGGTGCCGAAGGCGGGATTTGAACCCGCACGGGTTTCCCCACCACCCCCTCAAGCAGCCCTACCCTTTACAAGTCATCCGAATCATCACATTTATCGAATAGTTACGGCTATGTCAAACTGACACATTCCGTAGATTTAGGGAGGTTTCGGCTACCTTCCCAGGATTTTGGACACAAATGGGACACATGCATGGTTCGAGTCCTGCATGGCTCCCCAAATGTAACAGTATGCGAACCGGCCCGGGGCGGGCCGAACCGGAGGTCTGGTTCCGGATCGTGCATATCGCCCAAGTGGGCCATAATAGGCCCCTTTCGCCCCCTTATCGCGAGCAAACCGTCGAGGCCGCCCTCGGACCCAATGGCGTGTTTGAATGCGGAACCGGGGTCCTGAAGCTACGTGCACCCCCAAGCCAGGTAGTAAGGTCGATCCCCCCCGGCAAGTCGGTAAAGGAACCCAAGACCCCCCGGGTGGTCGAACTCCTCCGTAAAGCCATCGAGTGGCATACCCTTCTGGAGTCTGGCGAGATCGCCAGCCAGGCTGAGATCGCCCGTCAGGAAGGGGTTACCCGCGTCCGTGTAACTCAGATCATGGGAATGGGGCAACTCGCCCCGGAAATTCAGAAACACATTCTGTTCATGCCCAACAGTAACGGCCGTCCTCCCATTTCAGAAAGAATTCTTCGCCCCATTGGAACCATAGCAGATAGTCGTAGCCAGATTCTCGAGTTTCATAATCTCTTGTCGTAGCCACACTATCTCCATCAATTTCTTACGAAATCGGGAGAAGTTTACAAGAAATCGGGATCACTAAACGTTTTCTCCCAAGAGCAGGGCTGTGAAGCGTTCCGCGATTCCTCGAAGATCCTTCAGACTCAGTTTCGCTTCCCACGTTTTCTCGCCCCGTCTGGTATTCCATACCTTAAGAATGGCAATCTGATTTGTGCCATCGCCAATAAACTCAATATTGAAGTGGGCAATGGCATTACGGAGGTAACGAATCAGATCTTTCAGGTGGGACACCTGGGGGAAACCATCTGTTACAACGGGAATTGGCCATCCACTTTGCTCAAGCTCGCTGATGGGCGTTTCCGGAATGCGGTTCACATATTCTTCACGTGGAAACACCAAGAGTCCAAGCATTGAGTTTAATAACTGGGTGGCCTCGTAGACCTCCTTGCCATCTGCTAACAGACTCTCGATCACTTTCAAGTTTTGTCGGGTCCGCTCGGCAAAGCCACGTACGACATCCTCGTACATCATGGACGTATCCTCGTCAAATGGTCTATGCGATGAAAAATGAAAGCCCGTCACAAAATGACATGTTGAATACCACGGTTACACTCCCGGAAGCGGATTTAAGTGAAGGTGATGACCATTTTGCCCGCCCCAGGCGATCTCGTTTTTCCTTGCATTTGAAATCAGGTTGGCTGGACAATGACCACACATCTCGAAGGAGAATTCCCAGTGCCGCGGAAAACAGAGAAACTAAACATCCGAATCGACCCCATAGTGAAATCGGCGCTCGGGAAGGCATCTGAACATGAAAACCGCAGCGTCGCAAACATGATCGAGGTTCTAATCCGCAGCCATTGTGCCGGCAAGGGGATCAAGATCGAAGAGTCGACATCTTCCTCCATTTCATCGTCAAAGAAAATCTCCTCTAAGGCGCGCAAATAGTGGCGGAATCTTTGAGCAAACAGGTGATGCAGAAAATCAAGGAATCGGACGACCTGTACCACCGCCTTACCTTGGTCGTCGCGTCTCCGGGCGCCGGAAAGACCCTTGCGTTGCGAGAGACTGCTGCCGAAACGGGGGCGCCGCTGGTCAATGTGAATCTCGACCTGTCCCGGCGGATGCTCGACCTTACTGAGCAACAAAGGGCTTTCCAACTTCCCCGCCTACTGGATGAGATTGTCGCAGAGGCAGGGGGCAATGTCGTCCTGCTCGACAACACCGAAATCCTGTTCGACGTGAACCTCAAACAAGATCCCCTCCGCCTGCTCCAGGGATTGTCCCGCAACCATACGATCGTTGCTGCATGGAATGGAGCCGTCGAAAAGGATTATGTCGTCTACGCCGAACCCGGTCATCATGAACACCGCCGATACCCGATAAGCGGATTCCTGGTGGCTTCCCCGGAGGTTCCCGCTTGAAATCAATCTTGATGATGGCGAAAGGACAGCGGAAATGAAATACGGCGACCTGATCCAATTCGAGCCCATCGAGAGTGTCGTCCAATTGCGGGAAGGGGATGCCGTCGACAAGGCGCGCAGGCTAGTATCCACCTATGTCATCTCCGACGAAATGGGGGAGAAACTGACAGGGATCGTCATCCCCCAACTCCAGTTCGATCGGCCTTCCGATAACAAGGGGATCCTGGTAGTTGGAAACTACGGCACCGGTAAATCCCACCTCATGCTGGTCATTTCCGCCGTTGCGGAACACCAAGACATAGCGGCATCCCTAAACAACCCCAAGGTCGCGACGGCAGCCAAGAGGATTGCCGGCAAGTTCCAGGTGGTTCGCACCGAGATTGGTTCCACGACAATGTCCCTCCGCGACATCGTGACTGGCGAGTTGCAGGGTAATTTAGAAAAAATGGGAGTCCATTTCAAGTTCCCCGATGCCAGCAAGGTCCCCAACAACAAAAAATCCTTCGAAGATATGATGTCCGCGTTCCACGCGAAATATCCGGATTACGGCCTGCTCCTGGCAGTGGACGAACTCCTCGATTACCTCCGGACCCGCAATGACCAGGCACTCATCCTCGATCTCAACTTCCTCCGCGAGATCGGCGAAGTTTGCAAGGACCTGCGTTTCCGCTTCATCGCAGGCGTTCAGGAAGCGATCTTCGACAGCCCACGGTTTTCCTTCGTCGCCGAAAGCGTCCGTCGCGTGAAGGACCGATTCGAGCAGGTCCCCATCGCACGTAAAGATGTGAAGTTCGTTGTCTCCGAGCGACTTCTCAAAAAGACCGGGAAGCAGCAGGCCCAAATCCGAGAATATCTCGCGCCCTTTAGCAAGTTCTACGGGGACATGAACGAACGGATGGATGAGTTTGTCCGACTTTTCCCGGTACATCCCGACTACATCGACACCTTCGAACGGATCACGGCTGTCGAGAAGCGGGAGGTCCTAAAGACCCTTTCGCGGGCCATGAAGCAGATAATCGGCCAGGATGTCCCCAAGGAGTCCCCAGGACTGATCGCATACGACAGCTACTGGGCCACCATATGCGAGAACCCCGTATTTCGGGCAAACCGGGATATTAAACCCGTGATCGACTGCAGCCAGGTGCTGGAATCTCGCGTGCAGCAGGCGTTCACCCTTCCGGCGTACAAACCGTTTGCCATACGGCTCATCCACGCGCTGTCGGTTCACCGCCTGACGACCGGGGACATTTACTCCAGCCTCGGCGCCACACCCGAAGAATTGCGCGATGGACTTTGCCTCTTCGATCCACGCATCAAGGATATGGGCGGAGTGCCGGCCGACGACCTGCTTTCCCACGTGGAGACCGTGCTACGGGAAATCCGTAAGACCGTCGACGGCCAGTTCCTCTCCAACAATCCGGACAACCGGCAATTCTTCGTCGACCTGAAGAAAACCGACGACTACGACACCCTGATTGAAAAACGTGCCGAGAGTCTCGATAACTCGGCCTTCGACAAGGCGTACTTTTCGACCCTGCGCCAGATCATCCTGGAGGACCCGGAAACCCCCTTCTACAAGGGTACGTTCCAGATCTGGGAGCATGAAGTCGAGTGGCTGGAAAAGAAGGCGTCTAGGAGGGGATACCTCTTCTTTGGGACTCCGAACGAGCGGCCGACCGCCGTGCCGCCGACGGACTTCTACCTCTACTTCGTGCAAGCCTTTGAGCCCCCCCGTTACGCGGACGCAAAGAAGGCAGACGAAGTTTTCTTCCTCCCAAAAGGAATCGACGACGCTTTCCGGGCGAATATCCGGAAATATGCCGCTGCCCTGGACCTGGCTGCCAGTTCTTCCGGCCAGAAGAAAACCACCTACGAGTTGAAAGCCGCGGGTTTCCTGCGCGAACTTGTGAAGTGGTTGCAGGAGCAGATCGCCAGAGCATTCGAGGTAACCCACGAGGGTAAGACCAAGAAGTTGATCGAGTGGATCAAGGGGAAGCCGGCTGCTGCAGGAGGGGCACGGGCCAACGTCCGGGACATCGTCAACATGGTCGGGTCCGTATGCCTCGCAAGCCACTTCCAGGAGCAGGCTCCGGATTACCCGTCATTCGACATCCTTATCACAAGTCAAAATCGGGCGGCTGCAGTGCAGGACGCACTGAAAGCCATTGCCGGCCAGACACGGACAAAGATCGCCGCATCGGTACTTGATGCTCTTGAACTGCTCGACGGGGAACGTCTCGACTCCGGAAAGTCCAAGTACGCCAAGCACATCTTGGATATCCTAAAAAAGAAAGGCCACGGTCAGGTTACCAACCGGTCTGAACTGATCCAGGAGGTCAACGGCGTATCTTTCATGGCGCCACAAACTCTCCGGCTTGAGCCCGAATGGGCGGTTGTCGTTCTCGCCGCGCTGGTCCACTCGGGGGATCTGGTTCTCGCCGTAACCGGAAAGAAGTTCGATGCCGCAAGCCTGGCGGTGCTTGCCACTGCCCCATTCGGCGACCTGATGGGATTCAAGCACGTGGAGCAGCCCAAGGATTGGAACACCGCAGCCCTCAAGGCATTGTTTGAGTTACTGGGGCTGGCCCCCGGCGGGGTCCAACTTGTTACGCAGGGCAATGACGCTCCCGTACAGGATATGCAGAAGGCCATCAATAATGCCGTGGGAAGAATCGTAGTTGCCATAAATCGCTTGGGGCAGGGGATGTCTTTCTGGGGACGCCCCGTGCTTGGCGATAAGGAAATCGAGGGTCTGCGGACGAAGCTGGACCATACCAAGAACTTCCTGGAATCATTGCAGGCTTACACCTCCCCTGGGAGGCTCAAAAACTTCTCGCACGACAAGCAGGAAGTGACTAACCACAAAAGCGGATTTGCGGCACTTGTCGAGGTTGAATCGCTATCGGATCTCCTCATGGAACTCGGCTCCGTTGCCTCCTACCTGCCTGCCGCCGAAGCGGTACTGCCGGATGATCACGAGTGGGTAACACGGATGAGAAAGACCCGAGAGGATGTTTTGGTTCAGATCGCCGATCCGGCGAAACGCGGTGACGCCTCCTTTCGCCGCCGGACGCTTCAAAATCTCACAGATCTCAAGAAGTCGTACGTTGAGGCATATATGGTCTTGCACGGCCGCGCCCGGTTGGGGGCCAATGATGACAAACGTAAGAACACCCTGTTGCGCGATTCCCGCCTTTCGGCTCTCCAGAGCCTCTCTACAATAGAACTGATGCCCCGGCAGCAGATGACGGACTTCCAACGTCGCCTGACGGGGTTGAAGAGTTGCTTCGCACTTATCCCGCAGGAGATGGAAGCGTCCCACGTCTGCTCGCACTGCGAATTCAAACCTAATGCCGAGCTGGTTACAACCCCGTCGGCATCCGTCCTTTCGGCCATGGATGGCGAACTCGACACCCTGCTTTCGGGTTGGATGCAGACATTGTTGGCGAACCTTGAGGACCCTACCATCCAGGAAAACCTTCCCCTCCTCAAGCCGGGCGACCGGAAGCACGTCGACGTCTTCCTGAAAAATCGCGGGCTGCCGGACAAAATCGGCCAAGACTTCGTTCATGCCTTGACCGAGGCATTGTCGGGCCTGCTCAAGGTTGGGGTAAAGACAGACGACCTGCGGCGGGCCCTGCTTGCCGGGGGTTCCCCGGCCACGCTCACTGAAATCAAGAAGCGCTTCGAAGACTATATGGACGGCCTCGCCAAGGGCAAGGAACCGGGCAAGGTCCGGGTTGTGATCGAGTAGACATGGGCAGGAAGCAAAAATATAGAAGCCGTGGACCGGAACTCTTTATCGAGCCAACCGGGCAACTACGTTTAACCGACAAGTCGGCAGAACAAAAGGCGATCGAGGATAGGCGCGTTGAATGCCTCGGCAAAATCTTCCCGAACGATGATGATCGACGGAATTACTTCTTGGAGAAGCTACGCGAGAAACTGAAGGATGCAGGGTTTCGGAAAATCGAAGGGTTCCCTGTTGGTTCGGACGAGGACATCCTGGCACTATCCGACCCTCCGTACTACACCGGCTGCCCGAACCCTTTTATCGAAGAAATTTTGCGACATCACGGCAAACCGTACGACCCGGCTACTCCATACAGCAAGGAACCCTTCGCCATCGATGTAACTGAAGGAAAGAACGACCCGATCTACAACGCTCACTCGTATCACACCAAGGTCCCGCACAAAGCCATCATGAGATATGTGTTGCACTACACGCAGCCTGGGGACGTTGTATTCGATGGATTTTGCGGAACCGGTATGGCCGGAATCGCCGCCCAACTTTGTGGCAATCGAGGAGCAGTCGAGGAGTTAGGGTACACGGTGGAAACGAACGGCGCTATTCGAGACAAGAGCGGGGAAACGATCAGTCGACTTGGATCACGCGTATCTGTCCTAAACGACCTATCACCAGCCGCCACGTTGATTGCCGCCGGCTACAACCTCACGACAGACGCTGGTCGGTTCGCTATTTTGGCGGGGAGCCTTCTTGCCCAGTTTGAAAAGGAATATGGATGGATGCACCAAACGGTAGACCCAAAAACCCGCAAAGTTTGCCCGATCAATTTCACGGTCTGGTCAGAGATCTTCGCTTGCCCAAACTGTTCCGGTGAGATCGAGTTTTGGAGCCTCGCGTACGACGAGGAATCGGGGAAGATTTCTGAAAAGACCAACTGCCCGTACTGCAAGACAGAAGTCGCTAAACGCGACTTGGTGCGCACGACCGCGGCTTTTTTTGATCCTGCAACTAAAGCCACCCGCCGCCGGCAAGTACTTAAGCCGGTCCTCATTGATTACGCCTGCGGGGGGACGACCAAACAGAAGGCACCCGATATCTCGGACCTTGAAGTGCTAAAGCGCGTGGACGAAGTTGTCAGCAAACTCTTGTACCCCACCGACCTAATGATGTTTGCCAAGGAAGGCCAAGGGTGGGGCGATCTTTACCGTGGATACCACGAGGGGATCGCCCACGTCCATGACTTCCATTTACCAAGGCAACTGGCTGCTGTCGCCATCCTTTGGCGTATGGCAGATGCTCTGCCGGACGAAGAGGCCCGACGCCTCTGGCGGTTTACGTTGCAGGGCATACTCGTGAGTTTCACGCGCCGGAACCGGTTCAGAAAACAAGCATACTCCCAGGTCAACACGAATCTCAGCGGAACACTCTATATCGGTTCGACCATTAGTGAGCCGAGCCCTCGATATGTCCTCGGGGGGAAAATCAAGCGGTTCTCCAAAGCAATCCCCAACGCCGGTGCTCCGGTGGCAATCACCACACAGTCCCTTTCCTCGGTATTGATCCCGACGAACTCGGTCGACTACGTGTTTATAGATCCGCCATTCGGGGACAATCTCCCATATGCAGAGTTGAATTTTTTATGGGAGGCGTGGCTTCGTGTCTTCACCCATGTACCTCAGGAAGCTGTGATTAGCGGGACGCAACGGAAGGACATCTACGCCTACACCCACCTGATGACGGTTTGTTTTCAGCAGGTCTTCCGCGTACTCAAGCCGGGACGGTGGGTCACCGTCGAATTCCATAATTCAAAAAACACCGTCTGGACGTCGATCCAGGAGGCTCTAGGACGCGCCGGATTCATCATCGCAGACGTCCGGATCTTGGATAAGGGCATGCTGACCAAGAAACAGATGCATGCCAACGCAGTCAACAAAGACTTGGTAATTTCCGCATACAAACCCAACGGTGGTCTGGAGGAGAGATTCAAACTCAAAGCCGGGACTGAAGAAGGGGTGTGGGATTTCATCCGGACGCATCTTAAAAAACTTCCTGTATTCGTCGTACAGGATGGCCAGGCCGAGATCATCGCAGAGCGGCAAAACCATTTGCTATTCGATCGCATGGTTGCTTTCCACGTCCAGCGAAATGAGACCGTTCCGCTCTCAGCGGCAGAGTTCTATCAAGGGTTAGTACAGCGATTCTCGGAAAGGGATGGGATGTTCTTCCTATCCGAACAAGCCACCGAGTATGACGTGAAACGTTCAACGGTTAAGGAGATGATGCAACTCAACCTGTATGTTTCGGATGAAGCCTCTGCCATTCAGTGGCTCAAGCAACAGATCGCAGAGAAGCCACAGACATTACAGGAACTCCACCCGCGGTTCTTACAGCAGATGAAGGACAGCGGTGGATGGCAGAAACATGAAAAATCAGTGGAACTTACTGACATGCTGAATCAGAATTTCCTCCGTTATGACGGCACCGGCAACGTCCCGAGCCAGATCCACGGCTACTTGTCCACAAACTTCAAGGATCTCCGGAAACTTGCCAAAGATGCCCCGGAGCTTCGTGCCAAGGCCAAGGATCGCTGGTACGTCCCCGACCCGGCGAAGTCGGGCGATCTGGAGAAGTTGCGGGTGCGGACCCTGCTGCGCGAATTCGAGGAGTACCGGGAGTCAAAGCAGAAGAAACTCAAATTGTTCCGCCTCGAAGCCGTCCGCGCAGGTTTCAAGAAGGCGTGGGTGGAACGCGACTACGCGACAATCATCAATATCGCCGAGAAAATCCCCGACACCATCCGGGACGAAGACCCACAACTCGTCATGTGGTACGGCAACGCGGTAACTCGAACAGGGGGTGCGTAGTCTGGACGTTGAAATCCAAAGCAACACCAACCTCTGGCTTTACAGCCCGGACCACGGGCAGCCCTGCCGAGTCGTCGAAGCACAGGCATTGTGGGGGGAGATGATCTGCCGAATCTGGCTTCCGGACCAGGATGCCATTGTCCGTGTCCGCGCCGATCGGCTCAAGCCCCTCAAGGAAGCAGGGGCTGCATCGAACGACGGGATCATCTACACATGTGCGGCCGCCCGCATCGCCGATGCTCTGACCCAGGACGTCCTTCTCGCCCCGATCGAATCTTCCGTCATCCCCCTTCCCCATCAGATTCGAGCATTGTCCCGGGCCGTCGCCGGAGACAGTGTCCGGTTCCTTCTTTCCGACGAGGTCGGGCTTGGAAAGACGATCGAGGCAGGGCTTATCATGCGCGAGATGAAACTCCGCGGCTTGGTCGCCCGGACGCTCGTCGTCGCGCCCAAGGGCTTGGTTACGCAGTGGGTCGCAGAAATGCAGACACACTTCGCGGAGGAATTCCGCCTGCTTGCCCCGGGAGATTTCTCGGCTTATCGGCGAATCGCCGGAGACGAAAATATCTGGCGGAGTTTCCACCAGGTGATCTGCTCCATGGACTCGGTAAAACCCCTCGATAACAGGCGCGGTTGGACTAAGGAGCAGGTGGCCGAGTACAACCGTGATCGCTTCGAGGACTTGATGGCGGCCGGCTGGGATCTAGTGATTGTGGACGAGGCGCACCGGCTTGGCGGTAGCACCGAACAAGTCGCGCGCTATCGGTTAGGCACTGGCTTGGCAGAAGCGGCGCCGTATCTTCTCCTGCTTACGGCAACGCCCCACCAGGGGAAAACGGACGCCTTCCACCGGTTGGTCTCCTTACTTGATACCGAAGCCTTCCCGGATACCGGAAGCATCAGCCGGGAACGGGTCCAACCATACGTCATCCGCACGGAAAAAAGGCGCGCCATCGATGCAGAGGGGAAACCCCTATTCAAGGCACGCCGGACCCAGTTGATCCCTGTTTCCTGGCAGGATCGCCATCAGGAACAGCGTTCGCTCTACGCCGCCGTCACGGAGTACGTCCGGGAGGGATACAACCAGGCCCTGCTGGAAAAAAGAAGTTACATCGGGTTCCTGATGATCCTGATGCAACGCTTGGTCGTTTCAAGCACCCGTTCCATCCGGACGACCCTTGAGCGACGCCTGGAGGCGCTTCAAGAACCCGAGGAGCAACTTTCGCTCTTCCCGTCCTTGCTTGAAGAGGAATGGGCAGACATGGACGGGCAGGAACAGATAGATGCCCTGCTCAAAACACGCATGAAAGCTCTCCGGAACGAGCGTGAGGAGGTCAAACTACTGCTCGGTGCCGCCAAGAGATGCGAAGGAAGGGGACCGGACGCCAAGGCCGAAGCACTGCTCGACTGGATCTATCGGCTCCAACAGGAAGAAGCCGACCCGGAACTCAAGGTCCTGATCTTCACGGAATTCATTCCGACGCAGGGGATGTTGCGGGACTTTCTTGCGGAGAGAGGTTTTGCAGTGGTCTGCCTGAACGGTTCCATGGATATGGACGAGCGCAAGCGAGTCCAGGAATCGTTCGCCAAGGAATCACGTGTCCTGATCTCCACCGATGCCGGCGGGGAGGGGCTGAACCTCCAGTTTTGCCACGTGGTCGTCAACTATGACATCCCCTGGAATCCCATGCGGCTCGAACAGCGCATCGGGCGGGTTGACCGGATAGGGCAGAACCACGAGGTGCGGGCGATTAACTTCGTATTCGAAGACAGCGTGGAACATCGGGTGCGCGAGGTACTTGAACAGAAACTGGCGGTGATTTTCTCGGAGTTCGGCATCGACAAAGCCGGCGACGTCCTCGACTCTGCCCAGGCGGGCCAAATCTTCGACGACCTGTATGTCGAGGCGATTCTCCACCCCGAAGAGGTGGAGCGATCCGTGGAGAAGGCGGTCACCCTGATCGAAGGCCAAGCTCGGGAGATTCAGGCGAGCGCGTCCATTCTGGAGAGCGCGGAGGTCCTCGATCCAACCGAGGCACAACGCATGATGTCGCACCCCCTGCCGTATTGGGTAGAATGCATGGCCGTCAGCCACATCCGATCCCGCGGGGGTGAGGCCGAAAGGCTTCGCGGAGGGTGGCGCCTGAAATGGCCGGACGGCACGGAAGACCGCGACGTGGTTTTCGTCGGGAAGGATGCGGAAAAAGCACCTGCGGCGAAGCACCTGACGTTGGAGGATTCAAGGATAAGGGGATTGGCGATGCGCCTGCCTCGCTTTGCCCCGGGGCAGCCGGTACCCATCATCGGGTTGCCTGCTCTTCCGGCGGACGTGCGCGGGATCTGGTCGCTGTGGCGGATCTCGATCCAGACGGACGAGTGGAGCCAGCGACGGATCATGTCTCTTTTCGCTCACGACGACGGCCGGATGCTGGCGCCCACGGCCCGTAGGATATGGGATGAAATACTCACGGCGGATGTGGCCATCCGGGGCTATGTCGAAGGCGGTGACACCGACAGGATCTACCACCGGGCTTTGGATGCCGCGGTCGCGAACGGAGAACTTGTATACGGGGAATTGCAGGACGCGCATCGAAAACGTCTCCGCCGTGAACAGGATAAAGGCGAGTATGCATTCGCCGTTCGCCGAAGCGCCGTGGAGCGGATCGGCCTACCGGAAGTCCGAAGCCACCGGCTATCCCAACTTTCTCGGGAAGAAGGAATGTGGAGGGAGCGGCTTGCGAAGAAAATGCAGGCAAGCCCAGATATGGCCCCCCTGATTCTCGTTCGCCTGGAGGGAGGGACTACCCTTGGGTGACTGGCGTGAGCAGATCCTCAAGAAATTCGCACCCCAAGTCGCCAGGCTGACCCTTGCGGCAGATCCAGACGGGCTCCTGACGGAAGAAGGTGTCCTGAAGGTAATACGAAGCAGAGGGTTTGACGTCCTTCTTTTCGAAGATCACATTGCCTTCCGGTATGCCTTCGAATCGAAATATCGCACCCGGTGGGACAGGAGCGAGCGAATCGACCTTGTCGTTGTCCTTCAGTCCGGCGCTGGGGATCTCGACTCCCTTCCGTATGACCTCTTGCGAGTGGGTCGGAAACTGACCTTTGGGCTGGCGGTCCTATTCCCGAATCTCAGTTATCCCGTTGTCGCCGCCTTGGACCGTGGGGACCTGGATGTCCTTTACGAAGCCCAACAGCGACAGGGTCCCGGGAACCTGGGGGAAAATGCAACCAAGGACTTCGCTTTGCGGCACGTATTCGGGATCGCCCCTGAATTGGTAAGACAACCTTCCGCCCTCCTTCAGGTCCTCCTACGCCGCCACTACCGGAGTCAGAGGATCCCCGAGATCCTCGAAAGTCATTTCGTACAAGTCCTTCGGCAGGGCGGCCAATTCGGGGGGTGGCCTCTGGAAAGGATTGTCCCCGACCGGGAGGTGTTCCTTGCGTTTCTTCAGGAGCGGTGGCCGCTATTTCTCAAAAGGGCGGCAGGTTCTCCGAAAGAGCCGGAGGGAAAATCCGCTTCATATGCGATGGCGTTTTCTGGACCAACAGAATTGCCTTTCGAACATGATGATGTTCGGGTCTACATCGACAACCTGTTCCTCGAAGGATTGCTTGAACCAGTTGTATACGAGCACCCGGAACGATTCGCCGGGCAGTGGATGACAGTCGGCGTCCAGATCAACCCGAAGAGCGACGTTCGCAGACGTTTCGACGGTTTGTTAAAGGCTGTTCAAGAGACGTTGCCTGGCTCCGATGCGAAGCACAAGGAGTGGCTGCAATTCGCACCTCGCTGGGGGGAATTGACGGCCCTTTGGTTCGAAATTCAGTCGGATGTCGCGCAGGAGACCGCCAAGATATTCCTCGGGCTCCGGGACCAGATCGACTCCCTTTTCCTCTCTTGGGTACAAGAACGATACGCCGGGCTCCATTTTCAACCGCCATCCCCTCCTGTGGTCATCCATCATGTCCCTCGCGCTCTTGAGCGAAACGTACGGGAGGATGGGAAAGGGAGGGTGGCACTCGTCGTAATCGATGGGCTGGCTCTCGATCAGTGGGTCGTTCTCCGCGATGTTCTGCAGGTGCAACGACCTCAATTCGTGTTTCGCGAAGGTGCCGTATTTGCGTGGCTTCCGACGATGACGTCCGTGTCCCGCCAGGCATTATTTGCCGGGAAGCCCCCTCTCAACTTCCCCAACAGCATCTTCAGGACGGATAAGGAATCCTTCCTTTGGACGCAGTTCTGGGGCGATCACGGTCTTGCCCAGAAGGAAATGGGCTATCTCAAGGGGCTCGGCGAGGGGACGTACGACGACGTGGTTGCATTCATTGAGGACCGCGATGTTCGCGCCCTCGGTTTGATCGTGTCAAAGATCGACCGGATCATGCACGGCATGGAACTTGGATCTGTTGGAATGCAAAACCAGGTTCGCCTGTGGGCGACGCAAGGGTACATGGCTGGCCTTCTCGACATCCTGCTTGATAGTGGGTTTTACGTGACGATTGTTTCAGACCACGGCAACGTTGAAGCAGAGGGCATCGGCCTTCCTTCTGAGGGCTCGGTCGCGGATCTCCGGGGAGAACGTGTGCGGGTTTATCCAGACGATGGGCTGCGGGCGAGCGTCAAGGCAAAATATCTCGACGCGATCGAATGGCCGGCGATCGGTGTCCCGGAAGATTTTCTGTCGCTCATCGCCCCTGGAAGAAAAGCGTTCGTCAACGAAGGGAAGCGAGTAGTCACACACGGGGGGATTTCGATCGAGGAAGTGGTCGTTCCTCTCGTGCAGGTGGAGCGGAGCAAACCATGAAAGGCAATCGTCCAACGATCGGGTACAGTAGGATGATCAGATTGAGGTGGCTTGACTACACGGCTGACATGGTTGCCGCCAACCGCCCAGAAAAGGAAATTATTGAAGCCCTTCGTAATCTCCTAACAAACGAACTCTCGATGGGGAGCGATGCTAAGCGGGGTGGCCGTGAGAAAACGGCATCCATCCTTCTAATGACATGGGTTCTCGCAGTCCCGTCATTAGGGGAATTCCGGAGCAGGGGGGTTGACCTGTGGTCGAAGTCAATGAGTAATAACAGGTTAGCCCTTCATTGGGGTATGACGCTCGCGGCATACCCGTTTTTCGGCGCGGTTGCGGAAATCGTTGGACGGTTGTTGCGATTGCAGGAGCAAGTAGCCGTGTCACAAATCCAGCGACGAGTAAGTGAGGGATTTGGCCAGAAAGAAACGGTCGCGCGATCTGTTCGGCGTGTGCTCCAATCCTTCGCCGATTGGGGGCTCCTTCGGGAAGGTGAACATGCCGGAATCTATACGAAAGGGAATTCTATTGCCGTTTCCAATCCGCAGATCATCGTATGGCTCGTGGAAGCCGCAATGCATGCTAATCGAAACGGCTACCTAGTCCTTAAGACGATCCGCGAGTCCCCGTTATTGTTCCCATTTTTGCTTCGTGGCATCACCCCCGGGTTGTTCGCCGAATCCAGAGTGATCGAGGTTGTGCGTCATGGAGCAGACGAAGAGTTAATCATGTTTTCGAAGCATGGTAACGGAGGAACCTGAGGATCCGTTGACGATGCTCGGACAAACGTAGGGTGGCTGTCTATGAACTATTTCAAGGACCACTATAACGACCTCCGATTCCCGATTGATACGCAGGAGAGGCGTGGATTCCGTCGCGGACAACGTGGGGCAATTTATGCCATAGGCGCTCATTATTCGACAAAGGGAGAACCCGCAATCGTTTCTATGCCCACCGGTTCAGGGAAAACGGCTGTTCTCCTGGCATCCCCATTTCTCCTTCAAGCAAACAGGGCGTTGATCGTAACTCCGAGCGTTTTGGTGAGGGGGCAAATCGCAGATGAGGCTCGATCTCTGGGTATATTACGTGATGTTTTCGCTATCCCAGACACAGTTCCGAATCCCACCGTTGCAGAGGTATCAAAAATACTTTCGACTGCCGATGGTTGGTCAGCCTTGGAAGATTTCAATATCATTGTTGGCACGCCCAATTGTGTGAGCCCGGGTATCCCTGGCGTCATATCGCCACCAGCCGGCCTAATCGACCTCCTGCTGATCGACGAGGCACACCACAGTGCAGCTCGAACGTGGAATGAACTCATCGGAGCATTCCCTGGTGCAAAGTGCGTTTTATTCACTGCAACTCCATTCAGGCAGGACAAACGCGAAATCAACGGCCGGATTGTCTATGACTACTCGATAAAGCAGGCTTTCGCTGACAACATTTTCGGGAAAGTTCAGTTTGTCCCCGTTCATCAGGCATCTGGAGTGAAGGAAGACGAAATAATTGCCAAGAAGGCGGAACAAGTTTTCCGCGAAGATACGGCCGCCGGCTTTAAGCACCTTCTATTTGTTCGCACAGATTCCAAAACACGATCTGAGGAACTGGATGATCTATACAAGGCATGCACTGGCCTCAACTTGCGCCTCATCCACAGCGGGCATTCTTCAAGACATATCCGTCGAACGATTCGCGATCTTCGTGCAGGGGATCTGGATGGAATCATCTGCGTCAACATGCTCGGCGAGGGTTTTGACTTGCCTAACCTCAAGATAGCTGCAATACACTCGCCCCACAGGACGCTGGGGGTCACGTTGCAATTCGTGGGGCGCTTTGCACGGACAAACTCTCCAGATATCGGATCTGCGAAATTCATTGCCGTGCCTTCTGAGATCAAGATCGAAACGCAGAAGTTGTATCAGGAAGGTGCCGTATGGCAGGAGATCATCTTGGGGCTCGGCGAAGAGCGGGTTAGAAGGGAAATAGATTTACGCGAGAAACTCGACTCGTTTGTAACAGCCCAGGACGAGACATCCGAGGGTGAAGACATATCCCTGTATGCCCTCACCCCCTACAAACACGTCAAGATCTATCGCATTGACGGAACGGTGAACATCGACGCAGTTATTGAACTTGATGATCCATTCTCCATGGTCCACCGAGAAGTCAGCCGCGATCTGAACACATCCGTATTCATCACGAAAGAAGTGCGCCATCCAAGATGGGCGCGCACGGACCTATTTTCTCGAACGGAATACGACATCTTCGTTGTTACCTATCATACCGAGACAAACCTTCTTTTCATCTGCTCATCCCGACGCAGCGACGTGCTGTACGACAAAATAGCGGTCGGATTTACGTCCGGAGGTTTCAGAAGGCTACCGCTATCCCATCTCAATCGGGTTCTCCGAAACTTGAAAGACATCGGCTTCTACAATATCGGCATGAGAAATCGCATCAAAGCGAGCCGGACAGAATCCTACCGTATTGTGACGGGATCCGCCGTCGATAAGTCAATCAAGGCAACCGATGGGCGTTTATACCACCAAGGGCATTGCTTCGGCAGCGCGAAACAGGGTGACGAAGATATCACAATAGGTCTCAGTAGTGGATCGAAGGTGTGGAGTAACGGCTCAATGCAGATACCAGAACTCGTTTCCTGGGTGACTCAGCTTGCCGGGAAGATCTCGGACATCTCGGAGGTCCGGACGCAATCAAACTTCGATCACCTTCCGTCGGATGAAGAGGTATCAACCATTCCGGGAGACATCATCTGCTTAGATTGGAACGAAGATACTTACAATACACCTCCAATTCTAAGGATAAAAGACCAGGCCAGAGGAGAAGTGTCGCACCAACTGCTTGATGTGAATATGGTGATCGACAGGGAAAGAAGTACAAGGGATGGACTTATATTTGCGATAGATGGAGATGCCGCGAATATGAGTGTACGATTTTCGCCTCGAACTGAGCCCTTTTTTTCTTGGAGTATGACTGAACCTCCCGAGACAATTGTGGAATCGGACGAAGAACCTTGCGACTTGATGGAATACCTGAATGCTAAAGGGCTAAGCCTGTATCTCGATGATTTCTCCCGACTGGATGGAAACAGAATCATTCGTTTTAAGGCATCGCAGTCCACCTTGGACATCGATCAGATCGAAGTGGTTGATTGGGAAGGAAATTCGGTAGACGTCACAAAGGAGTTTGGCGATAGTTCAGGAGGTTTGATTTCCATCCAGGCTTATCTCAAGGAAATGCTCGTGGGATCAAGCTCTGAATTTGTTTTTTTTGATCACGGCACTGGAGAGGTGGCTGATTTCGTCGTTATCTGTCAAGGCGAGCGTAAGGTCACATATTCTTTCTATCATTGCAAAGCATCTGTGCAGAGACAACCAGGCAATCGAGTGGGAGATGTTTATGAAGTATGTGGGCAGGTGGTCAAGTCGACTGGATGGCTGATGGATCCTAAGAATCTACTTTCGAAGATAAAGAGACGCATGGAAAGAGGATCATTATTTATCAAAGGAGACTATTCGGCTCTTAATAGAATTATCGACACGTCAAAAGGTTTTGCGCACGAATACGAAATCGTGTTGGTTCAACCCGGAGTATCGAAGTCCAGAATCAACGCGCAGATCAAGACCATTCTTGCGGCGGCAAGCGACTATAGCTCCAGTTCTTCAGGATGCAGACTACGAATATTCGCCTCTGCTTAATCGTCGAAACCGGAGAAGATTAAGAGCCACCCGACCACGAGATCTCAAACTAGATCTCGACCATGATGCACCCGGTGCTCACGAGTAAGGAGGTTGTGCTCCCTCTCAAGGCCCTCGTGCTTCCGCTCCACGGTGTTTAGTCGTACGTCTTGCTCACCTTCCTTCTTCCATAGCTCGCGGAATGCGGAAGCAGTATCCGCCTTGAACTCCGTGAACGATTGCCGCAGGAAGGCGACCGTCGCGATCGCCCCCCCTACTGACACCAATCCTGCCACACCCCCCGCGATGATCGCCCCGGTTACCATCACCGATACCGACTGTTCCATTGCCATCTGCCCTACCGCTTCGCGAACTTGAAATACATCCGATCCCCGAACAGGAAAGCAAACACGCTCCCCGCGAGGTTCCAGATGGCGTCCTGGACGAGAAGATCGGCTGGGAGATAAAGCGTCGATACCGCCCCGAGGATGATCAGCCCTCCGGCAACGTACCGGAACGACGCCCGAAGATCCGCTACCCACGGCGAGATATTCTCCGCCGGCTTATCGAGCTCGGCCAGTGCTTTCAGCCGCTCGTTCTCCGCGGCCATCAGCTTGATCTGCTCCTCCACGTTCTGCGGCTTGGCTCCCGCCCCGCCAGTCAGCCTGCTGAACAGCCCTCTCAACCCGTCCGCCAACGCCGGAATCAGCGCCGGCACCACCAGCGAAAGAATGCTTCCCATCTTCACACCTCCCGTATCTTTCTTTGCAGATCGCGCAGACCTCTTCCTCCGTAAACGGCGGGAACCACCCGTCGAATCCGGGCCAGCACAACCCCTTCGTCATGCGATCTTGAGCTCGCCGGAGAGCATCGCCCGGAGCGTGTCCATCGGAAAATATTTCCCCGGACAGCTCTTGTACTGCCCTTTCTTCCAGTCGAACCCGGCCATCAGCCCGACCTCCCGGTGGCCAAGAACCGCTTGCACCGGAATCCCGTACTCCGCCACCTTCCGCCGGCAGATGTCCGCCAGGAACCGCAGGACCTCCAAGCCCGGCGGCGCCAAATCGAAGTTCCCCACGACGCAGATCCCGATGGACTTCAAGTTCATGTGCATCTCCTTCGTGTGGGCACCGGGTTGCGATTCGGGGCGGCCCACTTGAAGAACGAGGCTTCCCCCCACCCGCTCAATCCCGTAGTGGTACCCGATGTCGGACCACCCGTTGGTCTCCTTGTGGTACTTGCGGATCGCCTCCCAGTCGGCGGTCTGGCCGTCCTTCGTGACAGAATGGTGAAGAATCAGGAATTGAGGGTTCATGAACGCACCTCCAAATAAAAAGCCCCGCAATAAGCGGGGCCTCGTCTGTATGCTGATTATTGATACCGCTATATAGCTGGTTTCACGTACGTGTCAGCTTCCGTTCCCGCGCCGTGATTCACGTCGCGGAAATTCGTGGCGTAGAACTTCCGCAAAGAGGAAGGAGACCCAAATTGCACACC
>Ga0172369_10004073_pt1 | contig 18831 bp, 16 predicted proteins | sample LakKiv25m_FD_114539 | JGI IMG/M metagenome (GOLD analysis project Ga0172369, IMG submission 114539) | Freshwater microbial communities from Kabuno Bay, South-Kivu, Congo - kab_022012_11.25m | ecosystem: Environmental > Aquatic > Freshwater > Lake | place: Democratic Republic of the Congo...
TGAAGCATTTGCGGCAGATGAGTCTTTTGAAGTTTATGGCACATACTTTAAGTCCAAACCCTTAAAAAGTAATCGTATAAAAATGATAAAAGCAGATCTTACAAATAAAGATGATGTGTCTAAAGCTGTTAAGGGTAAAGATATTGTGATACAAGCTGCTGCTACCACATCGGGCGCAAAAGACATCGTAACTAAACCGTATTATCATGTCACAGATAATGCCGTTATGAATGCTCTTATATTCCGCAGCGCATTTGAGCACAAGATATCACAACTTGTTTTTCTAAGCTGTACAACAATGTATCAATCAAGCGACAACCCCATTAAAGAAAGTGACTTTGACGCAAATGAAGAGCTTTTCAGCGGTTATTTCGGAAGCGCCTGGACAAAGGTTTATAATGAAAAAATGTGCGCATTTTTCTCAAAACAAGGAGAAACAAAGTTCACCGTGGCAAGGCACTCAAATATATACGGCCCATATGATAAGTATGATCTTGAGCGTTCGCACTTTTTTGGCGCAACTATTACAAAAATCATGACAACAAAAGAAGGCGGGAATATCACAGTATGGGGAGAGGGAAAAGAAGAAAGGGACCTGCTGTATATTTCTGACCTGATAGATTTTTTCAAGGCAGCAATAGCTAAACAGAATTCAAAATTAGAACTGGTGAATGTAGGATACGGTAAATCGTTTTCAATAAGCGAACTGGTTAAAAAGATTATAACTTTATCCGGCAAGCGCCTCGATATAGTTTATGATAAGACAAAACCCAGCATTAAAACAAAGATATGTCTTGATTGTTCAAAGGCAGAAGAAATTTTTGGTTGGACTCTAAAAACTACTCTTGATGAGGGCATTAAGAAAACAATCAACTGGTATAAGGAATACTACGAGATTTAGTCCAATGAACTCTTTGAACAAAACGAAGAAAGAAGTTAAATGGGAAATCATAGAAACGAAAGAACTTCTACATGTTGATTCTCGCTTAACAATTTCTGTTCAAAAGGTCAAATTGCCCGATGGCAGAATAATCAGCGATTATTACCACGTAGAATTCCCACACTCGGTTATAACGGTTGCAAGAACTATTGATAATAGGGTGGTAATGTCAAGACAGTATCTGCACGGTTATGAAGGTGTAAGCATAGTTCTACCTGCCGGTACTACCGAAAGAGGTGAAGACCCTCTGGAAACTGCAAAACGCGAACTACTAGAAGAAACGGGATATGCATCCGACAATTGGAAATACTTGGGGGCCATGAAACCCCATACAAATTATGGTTGCGGAAAAGTTCATTTTTTTTACGCTGTAAATGCTAAAGTAGTATCCGAGCCCGACAAGGTGGACCTTGAAGATATGGAAATAGTCTTATTACACGAATCAGAAATTATAAATGCTATAAAGGATAAGGATATTATATCGATAGGAACCATAACAGCATTATCACTTGCAAAAATTTATTCGCAAACGGAGAGTCACGATGCAAAATAAGCCTAAGGTATTATTGATTTATCCGGGGAATAAATCATCAGCAGGCGCATATTCTCAGGGGCTATTATATGTGGCTAAATCATTACATAAAATATTAAGAAAACGGTTTGGGCCGAAGGGTTGGGACTGGGCATCAGAAAAGCAAACTGAAAAGGAAAAGAGTTAATGTTAAAAATCGGATTTATATTTCCAAGCAGCGAATATCTTTTTGACCCGTTTAAGGGTGATCCCCATACCCATTTCCAGATACTTACAGTTTTAGAGAGCCACTTTGGGAATGAAGTAGAACTATCGCTTATTGATTTAAGAGGAATAAGGAAGGACTTTGCCATTTACCACATACCTGAATGCGACATCTATTTGCATTCGGTCTATACTCTTGACTGCGATGAACAGATATCTATAGTCAATAACCTTCGCGGCAGGTACCCAAAAGCAAAGCATATTGCAGGGGGGCCTCATGCTACGGTATTCCAAAAGGAGAGTCTTGAACATTTTGATTCTCTTATAATCGGCGCCGGAGAGGAAAAGATAAAAGACGCTATAGAAGATTATAAAAAGAAATCTCTAAAAAAAATATATGAAGAGAGATCTGTTATAGATATAGACAAATACCCATTCCCAAGTAGAAAATTTCTTCCGAAATCAACAATAGCGAGAAAAGGGCTCCTGACCCTCAAGAATAAGAAAGGCTACGACCAAATGCTGGGAACTACGGTTATATTCAGCAGGGGATGCCCATATGACTGCTATTTCTGCGCGATGCCTCAAGTTAAGCAATACTGCCCGGGCGTCAGGTACAGGAAACCGGAACTGATTGAACAGGAAATTGAATATTTGAAGTGTGAATACGGCTTAGAGGGGATAAGCCTTCTTGATGAAATAGGCGTGCCTCCTGGACGCGAAAAAGCTATAAAACATCTTGAGGCACTAGGCAGGACAGGTATAGTCTGGAGAGGACAGTGCAGGGTTGACGGAATTACTCCGGAAATAGCAAACCTTCTGAAAGATACCGGCTGTGTCACTATGTGCCTTGGCGTCGAAAGCGCATGGCAGCAATCCCTTGATATCATAAACAAGAAGATTAATATCGCAAAAGCCAAAGAGACTATAAAACTTCTGGAAAAGAACGGTATAGAATGCAGGGTGTATATGATAATTGGACTTCCCGGTGAACCCGAGAATATAGTCAATATTACTTGGGATTTTATCCAGGAAACTAAGCCTGCGTCAGTGTATTTATCCATACTGACAGTGCGGCCAGGCACACAACTTTTCAATAATCCGAATAAATTCGGGATGAAAAATATAAACACTGACTGGTCAAAGACAATGCATATGTACGGAAGATATAAGGAAGAAATACCTTCACTTACCTTCGAGTATGAGGATATAACCCCTTGGGGCAAAGGCTTTAAACAGGATAAAATAGTAAACAATTATCTTGAACTGCAGGCCAGGCTGCACAAAGCCGGATTATCACATCTTTAAAAAAGCATCATGAAAATACTTTTAATAAATCCTCCTATTCCCGCTAAATGGTACAACGATGAATACTATATGCCATCGAGCCTTCTTTCCCTTGGCGCGGTACTTCAGAAAAATTCCGATGAGGTCAGGATTCTCGATATGAAAGCATTGAAGATACCCAAAGATGGGAGAAAAAGTGAGTTTTATGATAGATATTTAATAAATATAATAGATGAATTTTCTCCGGAATTGATAGGGTTTGGATGTCTTTTTTCGGGAAATTTTCCTGATGTGCTTAGATTTTCAATTAAATGTAAAGAACATAGAAAAGATATTCCTGTAGTCGCTGGGGGGATACATTTCACAATATATGCAGGTGAAATACTGAAGAACTGTTCTTCCATAGACTGGATTGTGATGGGAGAGGGTGAAGATACAAGTGTCCGACTAGTGAATATGCTGAAAACAAATAGGAGGGATTTTGCATCACTGGATGGATTTGCATACAGGGAAAACAATGAAGTAAAAGTAAATCCCAAGAAGCACTACATTGAGAATATTGACCTGATACCTTTTCCCGCATATAATCTCATAAAGCTTACGGACTATTACGTAGACACTTCGAAGTGGCATAATCCCAAGAATCTGCCCATCAATACTACCATCCCTATTATCACCAGCCGTAGCTGCCCTAACCGATGCAATTTTTGTTCGATGTATATGGTTATGGGGCCTAAATGGAGACCGAGAACTGCCGTTAATGTTGTGGATGAGATGGAATTCCTCTATAAGACCTACGACCATAGGCATTTCTCCTTTATGGATGACAATATGACACTGCAAAAGAAAAGGACACTGGATATATGTTCGGAGATAACAAAAAGGAAGCTCAATATCCAGTTTGAAACTCCGAACGGTCTCAACATCAATACTCTCGATGAGGAAGTTCTTGATGCATTGGTATCGGCCGGAATGGTAAGGATATCCATTGCAATAGAAAGCGGTTCAGATTTTATCAGAAACAAAATAATGCGTAAGAGGCTGGCGAGAACAAAGATAATAGATACCGTCAAACTAATAAAGCAATATCCTCAACTGCATACTAGCGCATTTTTCATTATGGGGATGCCGGAAGATACCCAGGAAACTCTTATGGATACTTACAACCTTATAAAAGAGATAGATTTCGATAAGATTCACCTTATGAATATCGTTCCCTTCCCTGGTACTGAGGTTTTTGAACAGGCAAGGAAAGACGGAATCGTTATGAATATTGACACCAAAGATATGTATAGAGCCGATGACCTGTATTTCAAGAATTACGAGAAGTTTTTTATCAAGCCCTATAAGCTTGAAGTTTCCGAGATGCTCGATTTTAGGTGTAAATGTGAGGACTTAATCCATAAAAAAACCGGCAAAAGAAACAACTGATGCAGATGCTTCCCCGCAACGAATACATGAAACTCTTGAATAAACACAGAAACTTGTATGCCATGTATGTAGAGTATCCGCATAAAAGTATCTGGAACAATAACTTTACAGACGCTTCCGTAAGGCAGGCACTTGAAGAACATGTAACTGAACTCGGCAACCCGCCTATTCTTTTGTATGTCCATATACCTTTCTGCAAAAAGCAGTGCTACTACTGCACGTGTCATACAACGATAACAAGCAACTATGATAGAGTTAAGGACTATCTGGAATATTTGTATGCCGAGATTGGGCTTATTCATGCGCTTTTCCGAGAATATGGGACAAAACCGAATATAAAGGAGATTCATCTCGGAGGAGGTTCTCCGACACTGCTTCAAAGACAGGAATTCGATGAACTTATATCACAGCTTGGAAGAATTTCAGACTCCGGAAATATAAGCGAATTCGCTATAGAGGTAGACCCGCGAGCCGTTACCGTTGAAACTCTCAAGTATTATCATTCAAAGGGTCTGAATAGGCTTTCCTTCGGGGTACAGGAGTTCGACCCCGATATTCAAAAAACAATAAATAGGGTTCAACCTGCAGCACTTCTTGAAGGCCTTCTTACTCCTGAGATCCGCAATCTTTTTCACGGTATCAACTTTGATATCATGTGGGGGCTTCCCAAGCAGACGCGCGCGTCGTTCCAGAAAACCCTCGATACATTGCTGAAAATTTCGCCGGACAGGATTTCATTGCTTCTCCTGCACTATGCCCCCGAAGTAAAAAAACACCAGAGGATGATGCAAGAATCAGACCTGCCTGACCTTTATGACAGAACCCTCATGTTCCATGACGCTGTTGAAAAACTCACCGGAAACGGATATGTGAGAATAGGGCTTGAGCATTTCGCCAAGCCTGAAGACGACCTTGCCAAAGCTCTGAAAAACAAAACTGCGGGCTGGAACTCACTGGGATATACTGCCGGCCGCTACCGCAATATAATAGGAATCGGCACGGGAAGCGCAAGCACCATTGCAAACAACTATTATTTCCAAAACACTTACGAACTTAAAGAATATAAAGACCTTATCTTAAAAAACATCTTCCCCGTTTTCAGGGGATATAAACTTAACAGGGACGAAGCAATCCGAAGGGAACTTATACAGAAACTGCGCGTATATTTCACTCTGGATTTTGCCGAATTCGAGAAAGAAAACAATATAGTTTTCAAAGAATACTTCGCTTCCGAAATCAACCAGTTGAAAGAATTTGTAAGCGATTGTATTCTGGAAATTGATGACAAATCTATGAGGATTACTGATCTCGGTAAGTTCTTTACAATGCAAATCTGCCGTAAATTCGATCGAAACATAACAGATTAGCTTACAACTTATGCAAAAGATAAAAATCGGCCTTGTGCAAATAAATAACAGTTTCTCAAATCAGAACTATTTCCCTTATTCCGTTGGCATTCTTCAAGCATATGCGCAGAAATATCTAAAAGATAAAGAACTATTTGAGTTCTCTTTACCCCTATACAAACGCATATCGCTAAAGGATGCCCTTAAGCAGCTTGGCGGTTGTGACATAGTTTTTTTCAGCGCCTATACATGGAATATACAGATTTCCATGGAAATTGCCAAAAGGTTAAAAATGGCCGCAAAAAAACCTCTGATTGTTTTTGGGGGGCCCCAGGTTCCGGCACATGGAATATCCGAATTCCTTAAAAAAAATAAATATATCGACCTTCTCTGTCATGGTGAAGGGGAGAAAGCTTTCCTTGCTATTCTGAATAACTTCGGAACAAAACAATGGGAAGAGGTGCCTAATATAAGTTACTTAAATAAGAAAGGAAAACATATTCTTACAGAACAAGGGATAAGAACAACCGATCTGACCGAGATACCTTCCCCATATACGGAAGGCGTATTTGACCGTCTTATGAAAGCTAACCCTAATGAGAACTGGGTTGCCCTATGGGAAACAAACAGAGGCTGTCCATTTTCGTGTTCCTATTGTGTTTGGGGCACTTCTACAAACAAAAAGATCTACCAGAGGGATATGGAAGAACTTTATCGTGAAATTGACTGGTTCAGTATAAATAAAATAGAATTCATTTTTTGCTGTGATGCTAATTTTGGTATTTTTCCACGGGATATTCTCCTGGCAGAGTACACGGCAAAAAATAAAAATAAATTTGGCTACCCTAAGGCCCTTTCTGTGCAGAACACAAAAAACTCAACAATGCGTGTTTATAACCTCTACAAGACTTTGTCCGAACATGAGCTAAATAAGGGGGTTTCGTTAGCGATTCAATCGACAAACCCGGACACTTTAACAAGCATAAAAAGGGAAAATATATCCCTTGACTCATTCAATGAGTTGCAGAAAAAATTCACTGAATCAGGCATAGAAACATTCACCGATGTGATATTGGGCCTGCCACGAGAAACATATTCCAGTTTTGCTGACGGAGTTTCGAATATCATAAGCAGCGGCCAGCACAACAGGATTCAGTTTAATAATCTCTCAATTCTTACTGGTTCGGAAATGGATGATCAGGCATATCTTAAAAAATATGGCATTGTTACAGTGAATAACAAGCTGGTAAATATTCATGGGAGCCTAACGGATAATTTTGAGATTGATGAATATCAAAGATTGGTTGTCGCAACCAAAGCAATGCCCAAGAAGGATTGGGTCAAAGCCAGGATGTTCGGGTGGATGACCGCTCTCCTGCACTTTGACAAGCTAATTCAGATACCGCTTGTACTAATCAGCACTAAAAGCGGGGTGCCTTATAGGGATATTATAGAAGCATTCTTAGACAACGAAGATAAGCATCCTGTTTTGACTAAAATAATAGATTTTTTCAGGACTCAGGCTGAATGTATACAAAGTGGGGGAACTGAATTTGTGAAGTCCGAGAAATGGCTGAATATCTGGTGGCCCTCGGATGAACTAATGCTAATCAAATTATGTGCTGAAAATAAACTCTCTGAATTTTACAAAGAAGCAGAACAGCTAATTGACAAACTTTTAGACCGTAAAAAGATAAATAACTGCAAAGATATCCTTCCTGATGCTATTTCTTTCAATCAGAACTTATTAAAGATGCCATTTCAAGATAAAAATCTAAAAATAAAATTAGCTTATAACATTTGGGATATTTACAAGGCTAACTTAATAGGGAAAAATATTCCAGTTAAAGAAGATGAATACTATTATGAAATAGACAGAACAACTTCTAAGTGGTTTTCATGGGATGACTGGTGCAGAGAAGTCGTTTGGTATGGCAATAAGCGGGGCGCTTATCTATATTCATGTAGAAAGATCAATTAAATGCGACTAAAAAACAAAGGCCATCTCCAGAATAAGGTTGCAATTATTACCGGCGGGGTTGGGGGTATTGGTTCAACAATTGTGGACAGATTTATCGCAGAGGGCGCAAAAGTTATTTCAGCAGATATCGCTAAAACAAACCGCAAAAAAGAACCGGGATTTTTTTATTTTCATACAGATATAAGAAACCCAGCTTCAGTAAAAAACCTTATGAAGAAAACTCTTGCTTTGTTCGGTACAATAGACATACTAATCAATACAGCTGCTGTACAAAAACCAATAGGAACACTTGCGGATATATCCGAGAAAGATTGGGTTAATTGTATCATGACAAACCTCATAGGAACTATGCTCTGCTGCAAGTATGTTTTACCTTCAATGATTTCGAATAAGAAGGGGAAAATTGTCAATTTTTCGGGGGGTGGGGCTACATTTCCAAGGCCTAATTATTCTGCTTATGCCTCATCAAAAGCTGCGATAGTGCGATTCACTGAAACCTTGTCTGAAGAAGTCAGCGGCTTCGGAATTGATGTTAATTCCATAGCGCCCGGAGCCGTTTATACAAATATGCTTAAAGAAATCATCCATGCAGGGAAAATATACGGAGGAAAAGATTATGCCGGGGCATTGGAAATAAAATTAAAAGGCGGAGATTCCCCTGTCCATGCGGCTAATCTCTGCGTTTACCTTGCTTCAGACTACTCTGATGGCGTTACAGGGAAGCTGATAAGCGCAGTGTGGGATAATTGGAAGGGTTTTGATAAAAATACTTCAGAAATAAAGAATTCTTCTCTTTACACTTTAAGACGAGTGGATGGAAAAAAAATTATTGAGGTAAAAAAATTGCAAGAATAATTCAAAATTATGGATGAACTGAAAATATTGGTTATTTCACGCATGGTAGATGAGTTTCCTATTGATACAGGGAATGCTTTTATACAAACTTTAATAAAAAATAATGCTTTATATTTAAATTATATGGAACTGTATAATAATTATGGGTTTTATGGCACCCATAACTATATAAAAGAATATCTAAAAACCAATGGAATTAATGCCATAATACTTTCTACCAGTCCAGCCGAATTTTATTTTGATATTAACTATTTTGAGAGAATAAGAAAAGATATTTTTTTAGTAATGATGACATGTGATTCCGAGATCTACTACGATGTAAGTGACCAATATTATGCTCAGGCAATGGATTTAGTAATTACTGCAAATCCCATTACTACTTTTAAAGTGCGTCAAATTGGTGTTAATTCGATTATATATTGGGGTTATTTTAATACTTCAAAATACCGTAAAATTGAAAATTCGCCTAAAGACATAGATATATCTTTTGTAGGAACATTGGGGAAAATAATAGGGAGGGTGGATTACATAAAATATCTTTTAGCTAATGGAATTCATGTCGAAACCTTTGGAATGGATTCTCCTAACAGACAAATAACTTTTGAGAAAAAAATGGATATCATAAACAAAAGCAAGATAAACTTGGATTTTAGTGGAGCAAGTTATGACTCAAAATTGACCAAGAAGCATCAAATCAATAAACGAAAAAAACAAATTAAAGGAAAATGTTTTGAGGCTGCAATTTGTGGTAGTTTTGCTTTGTGCGAATATGCGCCGGGATTGGAATATTTTTTTGAAGTAGGAAAGGAAATAGATGTTTTTCATGATAAAGAGGAACTGCTTGAAAAAGTGAAATACTACCTTGAGCATGAAGAGGAAAGAGAAAATATTGCAAGAAGAGGTTATGAAAGGGCAGTTAAAGATTATGCAGTGGAGCAAGCTGTTCCCAAATTAATTTCTATAATAGATGAATTGCGAAAAAAGAAGATATACAAACCGTCAGAAATATATCTGGATGAGGAATTTATAAGAAATTACACAACATACAGAGTGCTTTTAATTATTAGGTTTATAAAACAATTAAAATGGAAGTTCGCATTAGAAGAATTAAAACTCATTCTTAAATATAGGAAACTTGATTGGTATCAAATCTGCGTATTTTTTATTGAAGAAATTCTTGGTAAATTTCCTAAGATTAAATCGTTACTTAAATTAATAGTAAAAAGCAGGAAAAACATTACACTATAACATATTGCTAAGTAAGGTTGATTCAAATGAATCAGGAAATTAAGCAAGTTAATTATGATCTGATATGGAGCAGCTTAAATCTTGATGTCCTATGTATTCTTTACTATGGAAGAAGTGGCTCTGTATTTTTTCAAAGCCTTTTAGATGGACATGAGCAAGTAATGATGCTTCCTGCAGCAACATTACTACGTTATAATGAATTCTGGATAAAATATGAGAATAGAAATTTAGATGAATTAATATCTTTTTTCTGTAAATCACATTCCGGCCTTTTTGACCCAACTGTTGATGAGAGTTGGTGTCGCTTAAATGAACTTGGCTCAAATAAAGATGAAAATATTATAATTGATAAGAATCAGTTTGTTTTGCATCTGGAAGCATTTCTTAAAAACCGGCATATAACTCGAAAAAACTTTTTCCTGGCGGTGCATTACTCGTATACCTTGTGCAGGGGAGAAGACATCTCTAAGAAAAAAATTTTGGTGCATGCTCTCCATACGCCCCACCGGGAAGACCGCATCAAACCTTTTATGGAAGATTTCCCTTTAACCAAAATGATTATCCTTGTCCGCGATCCCCTGAAATCGCTGGCGTCATTTGACCGCCACAACATAAAAAAGGCTAAAACATTCCACGGTGATTTTATTTATGAACTTGTATTTAAGTATTTAATCCCGTTCGATATATTAGTATCCGGTTTTAAAGCCCACCCAACCCTTGCGGCATTTTGCCCGAAAAACCAGATACGCGCGCTACGGCTGGAAGATATCCATACCGATAGCGTTAATACCCTTAAAAAAGTTGTTGCATGGCTCGGGGTTGATTATACGGACATTCTTTTAACAAGTACTTTTGGCGGAAAATTGTGGTGGGGGGATATATCGCTGAGTTTTTACGTAAACGGTTTTTCATCTCATATACAATCCGATAAAATAGGCGAGGATTATCATTCGATAGACGTCTTTGTGCTGGGTTATTTACTTGAGGATATATCTATAAACTATGGCTATTCCGTGCATTACTCTTATAAGGGAATTTTCAAAAAACTTTTGGTATTTATAAGCATTTTAGCGCCCACAAATAAAGAAATACAGGTTTTAAAAGATTGTTTCAGTATGTCCTACTTCAGGCGTTTTTTAGGACTCGCGAAATCTTATTATAACGATAGTAAAGATATTAAATTTATTTTTAACTCCGTAGACTTTTTAACGATAATCTGCTGCAAATATATATTAGGTATTGTAAAATTCTTCGTAAAGATTTTGATTCGGCAATTGAAATTTTATAAATATTATTTTAAACGGATAACGAATAAAACAGTAACTTTCGATCTAATCAAATGAAATATGGACATGTATATTGGATAATAGGATTGGCCGGCGCCGGCAAAACAACTATCGGAAAGTTGTTATATCGGAAATTAAAAACTATCAGGCCAAATGTAGTTTTTTTGGACGGAGATATGCTGCGGGTGGTTTTTGGAAATACTGCAGGACATTCTTTGAAAGAACGCAAACAACTGGCGATGAAATATTCCGGACTCTGTAAAATGCTTTCCGAACAAGGAATTGACGTGGTGTGCGCCACAATCTCTCTTTTTAAAGAGGTTCATGCTTTTAACAGGGAAAATATAGCGAACTATTACGAAATTTTTGTAGAATGCAGTATGGAAGAATTGATAAAGCGCGACCAAAAAGGAATTTATTCCAAAGCCCTTAAGGGCGAGATGGATAACGTTATCGGAATTAATCTGCCCTATGATAAACCTGAGAAATGCGATCTGGTTATCGATAACACAAATAAAGACGCATTAGAGGAAAAAGTGAAAAAGATTATCCGGCTTATTACCGATAAATAATTTCTGAAGGGGGAAAATATGCCAAAAAAACTTATTGAAAAACATTGGGATTATTCACTGAATGCAAAATACTATAAGTTTAGACCTAATTACAGCGGCAAAGCAGTTGATATTCTTATTAATTATACAGGCGCTCGTAAAGCAGGCAACTATTCCATTGCCGATATCGGATCCGGGACCGGAAATTTAAGCATTTTATTTCTTAACCGCGGATTGAACGTGATTGCAATAGAGCCGAATGATGAGATGAGAAATATCGGCATAGAAAGAACGGGTAAATCAAAAAAAGTCAAATGGATAAAAGCTAACGGCATTGATACAACTTTGAATTCCAAAAGCGTAAACTGGGTTACTTTTGGGAGCAGCTTTAATGTAATGGACAGGAATTCGGCTTTAAAAGAAACACACCGTATTTTAAAAAATAACGGGTTTTTTACATGCATGTGGAATCACAGAAACCTGGATGACCCCATTCAAAAAATTGCCGAAGACACTATCGTTGAATTTGTGCCCGACTATGACAGGGGCGTAAGACGCGAAGACCAAAGACCCGTTATTGAAGAAAATCAAAATTTATTTAATAACATTTTTTATTTCGAGTTAGATTTTTACATCGAAAGAACAATCGACGATTATATAAATGCTTGGCGAAGCGTTAAAAATAAATATTGGGATCTCTCTACTAATAAAGGCAGCGATTTATTTCAAAAAATAATATTCAAAATAAAAAAAAGACTGCCTCATAAATTTAATTTACGTTATACAACCCGCTCCTGGACAGCGCAGAAGGTATAATTCTATGTCAAAAATATATTTATCGACCAAAGGCAAAACCCTGAAGGATTTATCGTCCGTTATTACATCGGCAAAAATACTGCCTCTTATTTTATTTACGGTAAAGGATTTCAATGATGACAAGGATAATACCGTTTCCCGTATTCAGGATTTTTTCAAGCAGGACATTCTTATAGTCCGATCCTCTTCCAAAAACGAAGATAATTTTGATAAATCCAACGCAGGACATTTTAAAAGCGTTACAAATGTTTCAAGAAAAAACAAAAAAGAAATTACGGAAGCTATTGGCACAGTTATAGCTTCTTATGATTCCGATGACAAAAACAATGAAATCCTGGTTCAACCAGCGTTGACTGATATAAAACTATCTGGTGTTGTTCTTACTGCTGACATAGACACTTTGGCACCTTACTATATCATAAACTATTCCAAAAATGGAAAAACCAATAATGTCACGAGCGGACGGGCAGGCGACCTAAAAACCTACATACATTTTAAAAAATCACCGTTTAAATGCGACGACCAGTATCTTTTGAAGGTATGCAATATCTGCAAGGAACTCGAGGTGATTTTCCAGAATCCTTATTTAGACATAGAATTTGCATTCGATAAAAGCGGAGACCTTTATATTTTTCAATGCAGACCTATAGCGAGAAAAAACAAGGAAGACCTTTCGCAGATCAACTTACAGGATTTCCTGTCGAACATTTACAATAATATCGAAAAACTTTCTTCTTCCTATCATAATCTTTTAGGTAAGAGAACTCTGTTCGGGGTTATGCCCGACTGGAATCCCGCAGAAATGATAGGAATAAAACCGCGGACGCTCGCCCTGTCATTATATAAAGAACTTATAACCGATAGCGTTTGGGCTTATCAAAGGAATAATTACGGCTACAGGGACCTCCGGTCTCATCCGTTATTGATTTCTTTTTTGAACGTGCCGTTTATAGATATCCGAGTTGATTTTAACTCATTCATCCCGAAGGATCTCAACGAAAAGATAGCGGAAAAATTAGTCGATTACTATATTGATAAATTAGCATCAACACCCGCCCACCATGACAAGGTAGAATTTAAAGTTGTCAATTCCTGCTATTACTTTAATTTGCCCGATAAATTAGAAGATTTATTAAACTACGGATTCAACGAAAACGAGATAAAAAGAATAGAATACGCTCTCCTTGAAATTACTAATAATATCGTTAACCCGAATGTCGGACTCTACAAAAGCGATTTGCAAAAGATAGAACTGCTTAAAGAAAAATACAGCAGCGTAATCCACTCGAACATTTCACTGATTGAAAAAATCTACTGGTTAGTCGAGGATTGTAAAAGATACGGAACACTACCTTTTGCAGGAATAGCAAGAGCGGCATTTATCGCCATCGAGTTTCTTAAATCTTTTGTTACTTCCGGGATTATCAGCCGGGATGAATTTGTAAATTTTATGCGTTCGTTAAATACCGTGGCAAAAAAACTGCGCAGAGATCTGGACAAATTGTCGAAAAATGAAATTTCAAAAGAAGACTTTTTATCGGAATATGGGCATTTAAGACCCGGCACTTACGATATTTTATCCTTTAGATACGATGAAGCTTTTGAAAATTATTTTTCCACCATTATTAAAACCGACGTTCCTCAAGTATCTTCTTTTGAAGTTAGCGGAGAGCAGATGGAAAAAATTGATATTGCCCTTATTGAAAACGGCATAAAAGCCGATGCTGCCGGATTAATAAAATTCATTCACGAATCTATCGAGGGCAGAGAATACGCAAAGTTCGTGTTTACAAAATCCGTAAGTGAAATTCTGAAATTAATCGAACAGCTGGGTAAAACCTTGGCCATAGCGAGAGACGATCTGGCTTATTTAGATATAAAAACACTTTTAAGTTTATATTATCGTTTTGAACCACGCAGCATCAAAGAAACTCTCGAATTGGATATAACCAAAAATAAGAAATTTTATCAATACACAAAGACCGTAAAAATGCCTGCACTGATAAGAAAGGCAAAAGACATTTACGGATTTTTTTTAGAAAAAGGAGAACCGAATTTTATCACACTTAAAAAGGTGAATTCTCCGATAATAACAGAGGACAAATTCAAAAGCGGAAATATCGAAGGCAAAATAGCTTTTATAAAATCAGCCGACCCCGGGTACGACTTCCTCTTCACCAAAAATATTTCCGGACTTGTTACCTGTTTCGGCGGAGCAAATTCTCATATGGCAATAAGATGCGCCGAACTTGGAATTCCGGCAATTATCGGTGCGGGTGAAAGCAATTTTACCGAATGGTCTAATGCTAAAATTATAGAAATTGATTGTATCGATAAGCAGGTACAAATAATTCTATGAAAAAGATAGCTATTACCCAGCGGATAATTAAAAACAACGAGTATTCAGAAATACGGGATGCATTGGATGTCAGATGGGCAGAATTATGCGGAAGATTAAATTATCTTCCCGTATTATTGCCTACCTATTATGATTTCAGAACTTATTTTAAGTCACTAAAAATAGACGGGATTATACTAACCGGCGGCAATGATTTGAGTTCTTTATCCTTTGGCAGCGAATTATCCCAAAAAAGGGATGTCTTTGAAAAAAATCTTATCGAATTCGGAATCCAAAAAGAAATCACTATTCTGGGCGTCTGCAGAGGGATGCAGGTCATAGCAGATTATTTTCACAGTGAGTTTGAAAAAGCAAATGATCACGTAAATACAAAACATCGCTTGGTTGCATCCGATTTATCAAGATATAAAAATATTCTGAAAAAGATTTCATTTGTTAATTCATATCATAATTACGGAATAAAAAATCTCTCTGCGAATTTTATTGTCTCCGCCAGAAGTAATGATGGAACAATTGAAGCAATCGAACATAAAAAATATAGAATATTCGGGCAGATGTGGCATCCCGAGAGGGAGAATCCTTTCCGTAAAACCGAGTTGAGATTAATCGAAGGATTGTTTAGATGAAAGCCGTTATACTTGCAGCTGGGAGAGGGAGCCGAATGGGTTCCCTAACCAAAAATAAACCGAAATGCATGGTTGCATTAGCAAATAAACCTTTAATTCAATGGCAGATTGAATCTTTAAAAAAAGCGGGAATAACCGAAATTGCAATTGTAAAAGGATACTTATCAGAAAAAATAGCAATTCCAGAAATTAGATATTTTAAAAATACTCGCTGGTCACAAACAAACATGGTAATGTCATTGGTATCTGCCAAAAATTGGTTTAAAAAAAACACATGTATAGTAAGTTATGCAGATATTGTTTATCCTATAAACATAGTTTCTAAATTAATCAAAAAAGAAGGAGATATCTTAATTACATATGATCCTGGTTGGCTTAAATTATGGAGAAGAAGATTTAAATATCCCTTATCAGATGCTGAAACTTTTAGAATTGATACTAATGGTATCCTTTTGGAGATCGGTAATAAAGCTAAAAATGTCGCCGAAATACAAGGTCAATATATGGGGCTTTTAAAATTTACTCCTTGTGGTTGGAAAACCGTTGAAAAATATTTGTCTGGTTTAACATCAAAAGAACGTGATTCTTTAGATATGACATCGTTACTCCGAGGACTTTTAAAATCTGGAGTTTTAATTGAAACAGTACCTATTGATGGTCAATGGTTTGAAGTTGATTCGGAAAATGATCTTAAACTTTATAATTCGTTAATTAGTAAATTTCCTGAAAAAATATGGTTATAAAAAGTATTTGAAAAATAAAAATTAAATTTATTTTGAGGGAAGGGCGGTAAATTTTACAATATGCAGCAGAACTATTTTGTGGGTAAAAATATTTTGTACTTGTTGCCGACAAATAAAAATCAATACTTAAATTTTATTTGTGATGAGTTAAAAAAATCTTTAACTAATATTTACTTTTTTAATTTTGTTGAATATAGCTATCAATATGGAATTAGAAATACTGAAAAACACATAAAAAATTCTATTTCAAAAAAAAAAATAGATATTATTATTTCTTCTCCTTTTGCAGCCAATTATCAACTATCAGTTGAATTTTATGCGTCTTTGAAAAATAAAACAAAAATAGTTTTTTGGATGTGGGATGATGAAGCGTATTTTGATTCACATAGTAAGTACTATTGCCAAATTGCTGATGCCGTTATTACTGATTATTTTAGTGTTTTTGCGTATCAAAAGTTAAATATACCAGCCATTTGCTTCTCCACGACACACCCTCAATATATTTACTTCCCGGTTGAGACAACTAAAGATATTGATGTCTGTTTTATAGGCAGTTTTAATCAGCATGACAGAGTGGAATATGTAAACTTTTTAATTGACAATGGTATTAATGTAGAAACTTTTGGAGAGGGTTCAAAAAATGGTTTTCTTAAATGGAACAAATTTTCAAGCATATTATCAAGAAGTAAAATAGTTTTGAATTTTAATAAATTGAGCCACTTGCTTTGGATGAATAATGATGAGCCATTATTAAACAGGGTAAGACAGTCAGGCGGGCATTGGTGTGAAAGCGCTTTAACAAAAACATTTTGCCTTGCAGAATATACGCCCAATATACATATTTTTGCAGAGATAGGTAAAGAAGTAGATATATTTCATGATAAAAATGAATTAATAAAAAAGGTAAAGTATTATCTCTCACATCCGGATGAACGGGAAAGAATAGCGCAAAATGCATACAAAAAGGCAATTAATACCTTTTTGCCTCAAATTATTATACCCAGCATATTAAAAGAATTAGGAGAAATTTTAGAAAAAAATAATAGTAAACAAACAAAAAAAAATGAAATATTTTTAAGCAGAACCTTTAAGATAAACTCAATAAATGGACTGACTTCTACAATGTTTGTCCTTATTAAAAATAAAAAATTCTTACATGCTTTGGAATTATTTAGGGAACTTTTTAGATATGGTATTTTTATTTTTTTCATGGGCTTTTACGGTGGAACCGTTAGAGCAATGAAGAATATAATAATACTGTTGAAAACCCCTAAGGGTTTTTGAAATAATTCTCGTCGTCAATAATCTATAAAAGAGTTGTTAATGACAAAGATACTTTTAATGAATATCCCCGGTGGTCCTTCAGCAACAGATTACGCTCCTGTTGCCATATCAAGGGTTATGGAAGGTATAGACCAATCTTTAAATTGCAATGTTTCATTTCTTGATTTAGATTATTATAGGCCTTCATTTGAGGAAATCAAAAGCTACAATAATTTTTAGAAGAGGATATTCGTGAGTCTAATAACTTCTTTAAATAAGATATCAATAATTCTTACTGCGAGAGATAAAAAGAAGCTGATATGTTTATTTTTTTTATCTTTTATAATAACTCTTGTAGAAACAATTGGGATTTTTTCTATTGTGCCATTCATAACTATTGCTTCTAATCCCGCATTAATAAATACGGGCTACTACAAGAAGTTGTATAACATTTTGGGATTTGCAAGTATCCCCAATTTTTTAATATTATTTGGTTTAATGCTTGTAGCCTTTTTTATACTAAGAGCAATTTATAGTATTTTATATAATTATTTATTAAATAGTTATGTTTTCGGTATATTTCATTCTACATCACTGAGGCTTTTCCAAAATTATATAGGTATGCCATATTCTGATTTTACGAATAGGAATTCTGCTGAACTTACAAAAAATATTACGACAGAAGCTATGTACTTCTCATTTATTCTTCAATATCTTCTATTTTTTTTGTCAGATGCATTGCTTTTGGTTTGCTTTTATATCGTTTTGTTACTTGTAAACATAAAAGTAACAATGGTACTAACAGTAGTTTTGGGCATTAAGGTATTTGCGCTGACAAAAATAACTTCCAAAATCATGAAAAATGAAGGCATAAAAAGAGAATCGTTTGATAAGAAGTTGTATAAAATTTTGAGCGAAACGTTTGGGAATTTCAAATTTATCAAGATGTTGCCAGATAAAAGGAATATTTTTAAAAAAATGAGCCATATTAGCGAGCAACTTGCAAAAACACAAATAACTTACTTTACTTCTATGATAATTCCCAAAAACATATTAGAAACAATAGGTTTTGCGAGTTTGGTTTTAGTAATTGTTTTCATTATTTATAAATATAATGATGCCGCTTTTATACTGCCTTTTATTTCTGTATATGCACTGGCGCTTTATAGGATGTTTCCAGCCTTGAGCAGGATATTGGGCAGCCATAATTATTTAGTTTTTGGCTCAAGGGGATTAGATATAGTTTTTAAGGAATTAACAAATAATAGAATTGAAGTTGAAGGTAATGGGAAAATTAAATTTAACAGAAAAATGGAGCTTAGAAATGTAAATTTTAGTTTTGAAGGAAAGGAAATTTTAAAAA
>Ga0172369_10004075_pt1 | contig 18824 bp, 17 predicted proteins | sample LakKiv25m_FD_114539 | JGI IMG/M metagenome (GOLD analysis project Ga0172369, IMG submission 114539) | Freshwater microbial communities from Kabuno Bay, South-Kivu, Congo - kab_022012_11.25m | ecosystem: Environmental > Aquatic > Freshwater > Lake | place: Democratic Republic of the Congo...
AAGGGTTTGGCTGTTCGCCAATTAAAGCGGTACGCGAGCTGGGTTTAGAACGTCGTGAGACAGTTCGGTCCCTATCTTCCACGGGCGCAGGATATCTGAGAGGATCTGTCCCTAGTACGAGAGGACCGGGATGGACGGACCCCTGGTGCTCCGGTTGTCGCGCCAGCGGCACAGCCGGGTAGCTACGTCCGGTTCGGATAACCGCTGAAAGCATCTAAGCGGGAAATCGACCTCAAGATGAGATATCCCGGGCTTACGCCCCTAAAGACCCCTCGAAGATGACGAGGTTGATAGGCCGGGTGTGGAAGTGCGGTAACGCATGGAGCTTACCGGTACTAATAGGTCGTGAGGCTTGATACCCAAAAAAATATTTGTATCCTTGATCTGCCTATTTGGTTGATATATACGTGCACGGCCTAAACCACCGTGCACATGCAATCATAAGTCAATACACCTTCCCGGTGACCATAGCGGCGGGGAAACACCTGTTCCCATTCCGAACACAGAAGTTAAGCCCTCCAGCGCTGATGGTACTGCGTGGGCGACCGCGTGGGAGAGTAAGTCGTCGCCGGGATTCACATTACAAAGCCCTCCTTTATCAAAAAAAGAGGGCTTTTTTCATGCGCTTGAGGCGCCAAATCCCGCCCAACGGCCCGTCATGACCTTCATGAAAAAACGCCATGCCTTTCGTTCAAGAGCCCGTCAGGCCTTAACCGATCCCATCTTGCGCCAAGCCCTCCTAAAGGCCACCCGCACTGCCCTCCTCAAACGTCAAGAAAAACTCGGCACTTTGGACTTCCAACGCCTCAGACAACAAGCCCGCTCCATACGCCTCCGCGTAGTGGAAAGCCTACCACATTATGTGCAAGCGTTTGCCTTGCACGCGTCACGCAAGGGGGCTCATATCCATAATTGTGGCAGTTCCGAATCTGCAAATCAGAAAGTGGTAGAAATTTTAAGGTCGGGAAGCGCTCAAAGGATTGTCAAGTCCAAGTCCATGGTGACAGAAGAAATAGGCCTCTATGAATGTCTTAAAGAATCGAAATTTGCAATCGTTGAAACGGACCTAGGCGAATATATCGTCAGTTTGGCTGGTGAAAAACCCTCCCACATTACAGCCCCGGCTATCCACAAAACCAGAGCCCAGGTTGGAAGACTGTTCCAAGACGCATTTGGCACACCATACAGCGACGACCCTCAAAAATTGGCAGCCGCAGCAAGACGACATTTGCGTAGAGCCTTTCTGGAAGCCCACGCCGGGATAACAGGCGCCAATTTTGCCCTCGCCGATACAGGCAGCATCGTGCTCTTCACCAATGAAGGTAACGGCAGGATGTGCACCGTCTTGCCCCCGCTCCATATTGTTGTGATGTCCCCTGAGAAGATTATCCCTGCCATCGAGGACTTGGACGTCTTTATGAGACTGCTCCCCGCATCAGCCACAGGGCAAAGCCTGACCACTTATCTGTCTATCATCTCCGGCGTCGGGCGCGACCCGTCCGTCCAGGCGGACAGGGACATGCACATCATCATCGTGGACAACGGACGTTCCCGCATAGCACAAACCGATTACCGTGACATTCTAACCTGCATCCGATGCGGCGCATGCATGAATATCTGCCCAGTATATACCTCTGTGGGAGGCCATGCGTACAATTCTACTTACGTCGGGCCTATGGGGATTGTGCTGAGCAACCTACTTTTCGGAATGAGCGCGCACCATGAACTGTTGGATGCCTGTACCCTCTGCGGAGCATGCGATGATGTGTGTCCAGTGGCTATCCCTATCTCGCGCTTGATCGGGCGTCTAAGGTCCGAAAGGACGCGCAACGGCCTGATCCCTCCGTTTGAAACTACGGCTATGAAAATACTCGGAACAGCATTCCTGTCGCCTTTGGCGTACGGCCTTTCACAGAGGCTCCTGACAATTCTATTGAGTGATAAATTACCGAGGCATGAGGTCGGAGGTTTCTTCGCAAGACTACCGAGGCAGGACAGACTTCCGTTCCACACAAGGTTCCAGCCATGAAAAATAAGCTCGTGGAATCATTTGTTAGCAACGCCTCCAAATCCGGTGCCCAGTCCATCGTAGTTGACGAAGCGCATGGACTTCAGGCTGCTCTTCAGAAGATCCTAGATGCCGAAAACGGCATCTTTTGTCCCGAGCTAACCGCGCTGGAGAGGTCTATCGTCATTCCGGCGCCGCGTAAAACAACTGATGTCTCATCCGCTTCGGCGGCCGTCGAGGAAGTCGCGTACGGTATAGCCGAAACCGGTTCGATCGTCTGTATTGCTTCTGCGAGAAAGAAGCTCCAAACAAGCCTCCTACCTGACCATCATATCGCGCTGCTGCAGGCTGGAAGCATCTACGAGACCTTTCTTGACCTGGTGAAAATCCTTCATGAACTCCCCGAGAACATCACCTTAATCACCGGTCCCAGCAGAACTGCCGATATCGAGAAAACCCTGGTACTGGGCATGCACGGGCCACGGCGGGTAACCGTCGTGGTCATATGCAACGGCGATGAAATTCCTACGGCCCGTCTTACATGAGCCAGGAAGTTCATGAGGGATGCCGGCCCAGCACATGTACATGACCGTTCATAGCGATTTCCAAAAGAATTCTTGGTTTGGGAGAATACCGCGCAGTCCAAACTTCTCTAAATGCAATTGCCACGTCGCCTTCAGCTCCCCTCAGTGACAAATGTCCCACTGTTCTGTTAATAATGGAGGGGCCCGCACCCGCGCAACGGGTTTCAAGGATGGTGATCATGGAATACAAATCTCTCATTGCGAAAGAAACTTGGCGCACTGCCGTACGTGACGCCCCAATATCGCAGTCAACAATCCAGGCCGCTGTCCCACGGCTGAGATGCCGTACAAAGGAGATCACGGCTGCTGTTACCGCAGCAGTATCCTTCATACTGGTAATGGCATCCTATGGATTTGCGGAACTCGAGCCCATGTTTGCCCTGAGTTCCATGACCTGGAGCAAACAACCTGGTTTGGTGGAAAAGGGGACTCCTGTTGTTGGTGTGAAGCCTAGAGTAGCCTTTATCGTAGTGTTTCGAGGCATTCACACGCCCATTACCCAAGAACAAATCGACGCCATGTACGAAGGACTGAGACCGACGCCGGACCTAAGAGAAAGAGTCGAAGTTCTAGACCCCCAGGACATCAAGAGCGCCATCATGGGAAAAGGTCTCAGGCCCGAGCAGAGAAGTGCGCTGCTCCAGTTGATCTCGGCTGATCTGGGCGCGGCTGGCGTCTTGTTTGTCGACGTTTGTGGCCGTGAAACTGGTTTTGATGTCGTCGGCGAGTTTGTGGACGCCTTGACTGGGACCGTCGTGCACAAGGAGACAGTGGAAGTGCCGGGCCAGGCCCAGCTTGTGGCCGGCATGCACGGATGGTTGTCATTAATTCCCTAAGGTCATAACGATGCTCCGGAATGGCGGAAAGTCCAACACAAGCTGCCAGAAAGACCTGCTCCCTTTGCATATATAGCGATTCTCGAAAGCCTGCGCGAATTCTACAAGGGCTTCACCACTCGATTGATTTGAACTGAAATTGCTTAGTCGCCTTGGGCACCTCGCAATGACAAGAGCGCTATAGAGTTGTCATTGCGAGCCAAGCGAAGCAATTTCACGATAAGTCTTGAGAATGGCTGTAACGGCATGCGACTCTCCCATTGCGACAGTCACGCCGAGAATCGATACAAAAGAGGACAAGTAACTTGGTACAGAACCTCAAGCTTTAATTTGCCGCACTACGAATTTCTATAACAAGGGACGTTTCGAAGCCATCAAGTACTCTAATTGCTGTAGCTGAACACTATACTCTGCATCCGACAAAAGGGGGCCGCATTGCCTAAGCTCAATCATTGCGGCCGCAAGCTTGAGAGCAAAATTGAAGCACGAGGCTTCCCCGCAGGCTTTGCAGTTGGTTTTAGGAAGCAACCGATAGAGTTCCAACGGCTGCAGGTTTTCGTACATAACCGTGTCGGGCTTAATCTCCCCTCGTCTCTCCCATACATCATTAACTATATCAATAAGTTGATCTATGACTTGTTTGGCCTGTTCCCTGCTTCCCAGGTGATCAACGGCTATACGGTCATACCAGAAGCCAACCTTATGATCGTCGAGACGCCATGAAAAAACAGGACCATCAGCAAAATAGGAACCATTCTTGAGGGTCGCATTGAGATAAGGTAAAACTTCTCTTATATCCACCTGGAGACGCGCTGTGGCTTCGTATTCAAAAACTTGAGCGCTGTGGTCTGCTACCTCGATGTCAAGTCTGAACGATTCAATGAGCATGGAACATCCTCCCAAAACGGTAGAGCCTATCTAACAGTCGTTACGCTCGCGTTGCCACAAAACTGCTGACCACCGAAAACCAAATTATCATACCCGTCGCCAAAATTAATGACGATATCGGCTGGCTTCCCTCCCAATGACACAAACCGGCACCCTGTAATTGTAGGGCAGGAAACGACGAGGCAATCTCTATAGCGTCATCCCCGATGGAAAAGCATCAGAGAAATCTGACAGTACTTTCAAAAACCGCCATATGCCTTTGATGGACCGCTCTATCTAAGAACAACGCCACGCGTTAGGCCCTCCTAAAGACCTCGCACACCCTGCCGTTGCTTCGCCTAAACACGAAACTTAGGCCATAAGGGGCACGTGCTAGTTGACTCGTCTGACCGTAGCTCGGCCTCGTACGCAACTACGATTCGTGCACCACGGCCATGCACGAGACCTCAACAAGAGCGCCCTTGGGCAAACCCGCGACCGCCACGGTTTCCCGCGCGGGCGGTTCTGTCTTAAAATACCTCTCATACACCCTGTTGAATGTCGGGAAATCGCCCATGCCTCTAAGAAAACAGGTGGTCTTAAGCACTTGCTCCATGCACGAACCGCCGGCTTCAACTATGGCCTCTATGTTTCGCAATGCCCTATCAGTTTCAGCCTCGACGCCGCCTGGGACTAATTCACCTGTCTGGGGATCCAGTCCGATCTGTCCGGACACAAAAAGCATATTGCCGGAACGAACGGCCTGAGAATATGGCCCTATGGTTTCAGGCGCGGCTTTCGTTGATATAGTCGCTCTGGTTGGGCTCATCATGCACACCTCCTTTTCGTTTGCGGCGCAGTGGAGATTAACATCTGCGCTGCTGATTTGCAGGCCTTCCCAAGATATGTCTGAGAAAAAACCCGCCCTTGATATCGGATGCCCTGTTCGACATCTATAACACAAAATGAGCTAGGCCACTCCAATTGGCCATTCTCTCTGACAAAGTCATACTAATAGTCCCGGGCGCGTATCATTTGGTTGGGAATACAAAACAACCTATGGTAAGAATATCATAAGAGTTGATCAATCGAGTAGCTAGCAGCGTTGCATGACAGATGTCGGTGAGCGTCGAACAAAGGGAGGCTGGACGCATGGACGATCTATACAAGGAATTGGCGTCGCGAATTGGATTGGGACAGTCCCAAAGGATCGCAGATCTCTGGAGATTTATAGCCAGTCCGGAAGAAGCCAAACTGCTGCTCAGCCTGCCGGGCAACGCCCCTGGATTGGCTGAAAACATAGGCATGCCCCAGCAGCAAATCACGGAGATGCTGCACAACCTCTTTATAAAGGGCGTCGTATTCCCATCCGCGAAGACTGACCCCCCTACGTATAAAATGTCTCGGGACCTCGTCCAGTTTCACGACGCCTCGATCCTTTGGCCTGAGGCCCCTAGAGACTTCTTGAATTTGTGGCAGGACTTTATGGAAGTCGAATGGCCGGAGGTAGCCATCACGTTCAGCCAGATCATGCCAAGGCCTTTTACGCGTGTCATACCTGTGGGCGTAACCATACAAGCTAAGACGCACATCCTCGCATTCGAGGACATTAAAGAAATCATTGAAAATGCTAAGACCATCTCTGTAACCAAGTGCACATGCCGCCTCACAGCCCACAAATGTGACAAGAAGCTCGAAGCATGTCTGCAGATTAACCGGGGAGCTGAATACAACATCGCACGCGGCACGGGCAGAAGGCTTACCAAGGAACAGGCGCTCGAGATAGTACGGGAAGCCGAACAAGACGGCCTTATCCATGTAGTTATGAACAAACAGGAAGTGGATCAATTCATTTGCAACTGTTGCCCCTGTTGCTGCCAAACCATGCCAATTCTCATTCAAAAAGGTATCGGCGTGGTGGAACCCAGCCGATTTGCGGCTGAGATTGATCCTGCCGCATGTTCGTCGTGTGGAACGTGCCTAGATCGATGTTATTTCAGCGCTATTACCCTTGGGGATGAAGGTCCCGCAGTCGTGGATCAAACCAAATGCATGGGCTGCGGCTTGTGTATGGTCACATGCCCCACAGAGGCCATCTCCATGGTGGAAATGAGGCCCAAGGACTACGTACCGCAGAAGCTGTTCGGATAGGAGTGCTTAAGACCTCTCTTATCGTTCCCTAAAGTCATTTCTGAATCGAAACCCGTCTCTTAGCGGTCGGTCATTCGCGGCCGGGTCAGCTATGAATATTTTGACTCTTTAAGAAAAGAGCCGTCAGATGAGATATTCCATGCTGTTCTGAAAACGTGGCACGGGATTACTTCGATTCTCCCGAGAAGGCGTCTCGAAGAAGCCATTTATGATCTTAACTTCCCCGCGCAAAAGTCCTAGCTTTAACAGTTCTGAGATATTTTTTATCTTGACACGACCGGGCATGTCCCCTACTCCAATAGACAGTAACACTGCGCGATGCAGACCACGTAGGCACTCCTGTAATTGAGTCAAACATTGAGCTGGAAATCGTCCACCTGCAACCGGATTACAGCGGAACAGGACGAGGCAACGTACATTTCTAACAAGAAGAAAGGGAGTTTCAGATGGCAAATCCACTCAGCAAGATGGCCGACAAGCTTCATTTCGGAATGGAGAAAATCACACCCGACTCGTTCATTTTTGCAATAATTCTAACATTCATTGTTTTCATCATGGCCATGGTTTTCGTTCACGCTGGTCCCCTGGAGATTGTGGCCGCATGGCACAAGGGGTTTTGGGCCTACCTGGCCTTTTCGATGCAGATGGTGGTGCTACTTATATTCGGTTTCTCAGTCGCTATGAGTCGGCCGGGCGCGTATGTGTTGGACAAATTGACCGGCGTCGCCAAGACCCCCGCAATCGCGGTGGCCTGGGTCTGCCTCCTTGCATCGCTCCTATGCCTTGTTAATTGGGGGTTGGGCCTGACCGGAGGTATCTTCCTTTGTCTCGGGACCGCAAGAAGGGTTAAGGGTGTGCATTGGCCTCTCCTGGTAGCCAGCGCGTATATTGGGGCAATGGCAACCACAACGTGGTCGGTTTCCATCACCGAACCCCTCCTGTTAAACCAACCTGGTTGGGGCTGGGCAGCCGATGTCGTCCCCACGGTGGAAAAAGCCATTGGAGTCAAATTGACGCCGATGGGATTTAACAAGACGATCTACGCTCCGGCAAGCATCGTAGCCCTTATTGTTTCTCCAATTCTGTGCGCCCTGCTCTGTTATCTTATGCATCCCTCGCCCGATAAAACTAGAACCATAAGTGATGAAGCCCTACAGCATCTTGAAGAGATCGTCAACCTTGACAAGAAACTTACCCGAGGCAATGACATCGCAGATCGCTTAAACTGGAGTAGGATTTTGTGGCTCCTGATCTGTTTGTTGATTGTAACAGCAGTCTTCCTGTGGTTCAGGCAGAAGTCTTTCCTGCAACTCGACCTGAACATGTTCAATCTTATCTTCATAATGTTGGCCGTTGTTTTACATGGCAACATCCCAAGATTCGTGGAGTCGATCAAAAAGGCTACGGAAGCGTCTTACGGCATCATCCTCCAATTTCCGTTTTACGCTGGGATTTTCGGCATCATGGCCTATACCGGCCTGCTTAAACAAATCGCCGTGTGGTTTGGCAGCATCTCAACGCCTTTTCTCTTCCCATTGGTGGTCATGATTGCTGCCGGTATTGTAAACATGTTCATCCCCTCATCTGGCGGCATCTGGATGGTTCAGGGACCGCCGACTATCATGGCAGCGGCGCAGTTGGGCGTGCCTCTCAATCGAGTTGTTATGGCTTTCACAGCGGGTGAAGTCATAACCAATACCATTCAGCCGTTCTGGGCCCTTCCGCTCCTCGGCGCAACCAAGACAGAGATGCGAAACATCATGGGCTATTGCATGATTACGACTTTTGTTCTCTTTATTGTTGTGGCCTTGATTTATCTCTATCTACCTATGTAATGTGTGGGGCGGTCAGATCGATAATACACAGGAGGAGTCCTCACAACATGCAGATGAAAGAAAAGGCCATTATCACTGCTGCGATCACAGGCAGTATTCACACCCCGAGTATGTCGGAATACTTGCCCATTACTCCCCAGCAGATAGCGGATCAGGCGGTAGAAGCCTGTGAGGCAGGCGCCGCGGTATGTCATATCCACGTGCGTGACCCAGAAACAGGTCAACCAAGTTCTGATGTTAACCTTTTTAAAGAGGTCATTACCAAAATCAAGAGCCGATCCAACATCGTGATTTGCATCACGAGCGGAGGAGGACTCGGCATGACTGCGGAGCAGCGCCTCGTCCCAGTGTCCACGTTTGAGCCCGAACTGGCCTCCTTTAATGCGGGCTCTGTAAACTTTGCCCTATTTCACGTTCTAGACCGACGCAAAGAATTCAAGTTCGATTGGGAAACCAAGTACCTGGCGCTTACGGAAGACTTTATCTTCCCAAACACCTTTAAGTCCATGAAGGATTTCGCTCGCATTTTCAAAGAAAACAATACCAAACCGGAATTCGAAGTCTATGATTCGGGCATGATTAACAATGTGGCCTTCATGCTTGACAGGGGCTACCTGGATGGACCGGTTTACATCCAGTTTGTTATGGGTGTGCTGGGGGGCATCACGCCAAGCTGTGAAAATCTCCTTTTCCTAGTCGATTACGCCAAGAGGCTCATAGGAGATTTTCAATTTTCCGTGTGCGTCGCAGGCCGGGCTCAGTTCGCGATATGCACCCAATCCCTGTTGCTAGGGGGGAACGTCAGGGTAGGGCTCGAGGACAACCTGTTCCTAGAAAAAGGCATAATGGCAAAGAGCAGCGCTGAACAGGTCGCGAAAATGGTCAGGATAGCAAGAGAACTCGGAATAAAGCCTGCCACACCTGATGAAGCTCGCAATATTTTACATCTAAAGGGGTTGGATAAAGTTAATTTCTGAAATTCTTTGGCCGTGGCGCGGACCTTCAGGCATGGCAAGAAACATCCTCGTATCTGAGAGGATGCCGCCCGCGCCGCCCCAAAGTCTTCACGGGTTCTCGAAAGTAAACGCGAATTCTCCAAGGGCTTCGCTGCTCGATTCAGATGAGCTGAAATTGGTTTGGCCCTTACGGGGGATCATCGCAATGCCAGGATGCCGGTTTGAGTCGTTGCGAGCGAAGCGAAGCAATCTCGTCATTAATTCTGGCAACGGGTATAAGACCCTTCACCTTACTTGTCCTAGGGCTACATCCAACGAAATAGGGCTACCGCTGAAAGCAATATCAGAATAGCCTAATGCGCTTTCATACAATATTATTTCTGCGAAGCGGAAGGTTGCGAGGCGTGCCCCGATTCCGCAGCGTCTGGCGATTGGACATGATCACACGATGACGCCGATCGGCACGCCGCGCAAGAAGAACACTCTGGGGGAGTGGATATAGAACGCAACACGAATCGCGAGACCACGAATATCCCCACCCCGAGAATGAGCGAGATTACTATGGCTTCTACCATGATGTTGCCCTCGCGAGCGCCTCAGACAAGTCTCTGAACTTCATTCTCACTCTAAACATGACGATGAAGTCACTCCGGTCGGTTGTCAAGGGATTTTAAGTCCCATTAATACTGATTCTTCTATGTCCTGACATTGCTCATTGTATTCGTCCGTCAGGATACGCTCGGTCACGTTGTTGCCTAGGAGTCGTTCCAGATCCTCTGTCAATGCAAGGCATTTAGCTCCGGAGATTCCTTGAACCCGAATGTTAACAGTACCGTCTCCGCCAATAACCACCTCAATTTCCTGAAGCTCACCCATGGCTAAACCATCCTTCGCAGTGTAATGTGGATAGCATTATCCGGACCGATTTCTTGACTTACTACTACGAAATCTTGCGCCTGTAACTGCTTGAGCGCAGCCCTGTACGCATACCGCTGAGTGACCCTCGCCAGAAATTCCTCCTTACTAATGTCTTTTATCCCGTACCAGTCCGCGACTATTTCATACTTGTCCCCATTCTTTCTGAATCCAATTTGGTAATCCTTATTCGACGTGGCTACCTTCACCTCGACCGGCGTCCGTATCCCTTGATAGCCGCATACCTCGAGGGCGCCGATCTCGTAGGCCATGTTCAGGTCGTCGAGCGCTTCGAGGAGATAATCTTTAGAGACTATCCTAGTCTTGAGTGTTGTGAAGTGAGACATGATGTGTTCCTCTTACCACTGATATTATCGGAGTTTGATGAGCGGTTCATCCTTCATGAGCACACTGCCAGTCCTCAAATCCCACACCGATACGCAAAGCCTTTTGTTTCCATCAATTGTAAAGGACACAGGGAAGCGCTTCTCGCCCCTTAGACCCGGAGGAGACGCATGGACGAAGGCCGGACATTCTTCATTGATCCAAAAATATCGTAGGCTGTCGTCGTTCAGTTCTCGCTCCCGAAACTGGACTCTGCCGGACGGGTCAAAAATGAGATCAAATTTTGTACCGCCGACGGCAGACGTACCATCCTCTGGGGATATTTCGTACACCTCCAACCCAAGATACTCTTGATCATCATAAGACGCGCAGATTGTTACCTGACGTACCGCCTCCTTAGATGGATACGGTGTGCCCGATTCCACGATGGTCAGAAACTCGTGTCTGCCCTTCGCCCGATTGTAATAGCGAAGTGCGTACCTGTGCTGTATGTGATCATACAACTCAACGCCCCCGATAAATGCAGCCGCGCCCAACGCCACCGCGTCCAACGGGCGATGAGATCGCACGTGAGTCCCAAAGCGCTGTCGCACGGCGCGTCTCACGGAAGGCATGAGGCTAGAACCGCCCACCAGAAGCACGTCGTGGATGCTGTCCGCGTCGTACCCTCGTTCCCCAGCATAAAGGAGCGCCCTGTCCATAGCTCGATTTATTGTCTCAAACATTCCTCGTTCTTCCAGGAGGTCCTCCAGGGCCGATCTCGAGTACTCAGCCCAGAGGCGTTCCCCGGTCTTAGGATCCAGTACCTCTATGTCAATGCGATCCACAGACGTTAGCGACTCTTTGGCCTGCTGAAGCATATTCAAAATGCTTCCAGAAAAATAACTCACCGCTTCAGGAGACTTTCCATTCCTGGCAATAAAGTCGCGGTAAAGCCACTGGTCGATCGTCGTGCCGCCGATTTCAGCGCCCCATTTTCCCAGAACGTGGCATTTCCGGTAACCTTTTGTCTTTCCTTCCATGCGCACGATTGCCACGTCGAGGGTTCCCCCGCCAAAATCGAATACCATGCAGACCTGGCCAGATTTAGCATGAAGTCCGTATCCTAGGGCCGCAGCAGACGCCTCATCTAAGAAGCGAAATCTCCTTATACCTGCTGACTCGCACACTTGACAGAGCCATTCCTGATAATGTTCAAATGCCTCCACAGGCAGCGTAAAGGCCACTTCTGCGTCGCCCATGTCCCCGACGGCCTGCACGTGCGCCAATAAATGCACAAGATAATCGCGTCCCGCGTCGGTGTACCGAATAGACCTGCCTCCGAACTTCCGGGGCAGGTCCAATCGATTAGCTATATACCTCTTCATCCACCTAAATGTAGTGTCAGACGCAGAAAGTCCCTGATCAAAAACCTGTTTGCCTATCCAGACGTGCTTGCCGTCATAACTGATGAGGCTGGGGACGAATGGAACCTCCAAGACCTCTTCATCGACGACTTTTTGAACCGTAATCAGAGATATTTCAGGAACAAGAAGGGGCTGTGCAGCTCCCAAGGAATCGTCCCATACCGCGACCCTCGTGTTTGATGTCCCAAAATCAACACTAAACAATCCCGACAATTGTCGTTCCCTCCGGCGCCGGTTCTCTGGTGTCAGTCTCTTGAGAGCCTAGAGGTGCTGACTATTATAGGCATCCTCGAAAGTAAACGCGAATACCATGCCTTAGTTCCCCTGTCATTCCCGTGAAAACGGGCATCGAGCAATACTGGATCACGTATGACATGGGTGGTCTGAATCTCTATCTCCTAAAAGCGCCAACATCTGCAAGGTGCCATGAACCGTCATGGAGGACCTCGCTAAGACAGCCTTTCATTCGGACAGAAATTTAGAGAAACACAATACAGCCATTCTCCAAGTTTATCACGGTACTGCTTCGCTTCGCTAGCAATCACACGTCGATGACCCTGTCGTCATTCCACGGAAGCAAAGGCAGCTAATCAATCTCAGCGCACATCAATCCAGCTGCCAATGCCTTGTCGAATTCGCGCTTGCTTTCGAGATGCCCCGTAATCACGAACTTGGATCGAAACAGAAACATAACTTCAAGCCCGCAGAAGCGGTAATGCAGGAATAGCCAGCACTGGATGACAGATCGATCCTAGAATCAAGAATTCCCCTTTGCCTGACAATGACTAATAACGTATTGACTCGGGCTACAGGGTTCAGTAAGCACGGCCTTCACCGCGTAGAAGTTCAGCATATCCCCAGAATTATCCAGAATTGTTGTTTGACTACTCTTCGATCTCGATGTCAAACTCCCCTACTTCGATGAATCCCAAATCGTCAGCAATCTGAATATCGAACCGCCATCTCCACCTCATTTGGGCAAGCAAGAACTCGAGCCAAGGCCTGCCGCCTTCATCCCCGCATTCCCTGAGCATGGTCTCCACCGTCTCCATCTCGTCGCGTCTCGTAGATCGTCGGAATATGCCTGACTGAAAATACCAAACAAATACGCAAGCGTCGTGACCTCCGCTGACTAATGCTCGTCTTTCAGCATCTGTGGCCAAGCATGTCACCGGGCCAACGTGTCCTTCTAGAACGCCAAGTCGCCTCCCTGTGCCAGTCTCCCACAGGAAGATCCGTTCATCCCAACCCGAGCTGGCGATGACTCTGCCGTCTCCGCTTATAGCTACCGAAGACACCACATTATTATGACCTTGCAACTTGTGTCTAATGCAGTTACGAGACAAGTCCCAAATTATTACATCGTTGTCAGATGCACCCGTTATAAGACTGCTCCCATCCGGGCTGAAACAGATGCTGCGGACAGTCAGCGTGTGGCCCGTTAGAATGTCCAGCAGCCGCTCGCTCGGAATATCCCACAGCCGTACTTCACCATCCTCAGAACCTGACGCCAATAATACCCCGTCAGGGCTAAATGAGACGGACCTCACTGAGGAACCATGACTCCGAAGCAGGGCAACAAGGCGCTGGTCGCTCAGCCGCCATAGATAAATGACATTGTCATAGCCGCCTACGGCAAGCATCCGTCCGTCCGGACTAGTTGCGACACAGGCCGCACCTTTCTTGTGCCCGCACAACGAGAAGGCACGCTTAGCTTCGGGCATCGTCCACCCAACAACAGTTGGATGCGCACCCGAACCTGCAAAAAGGCATGTGCCGTCGGGAGTCGCTGCTACGGAAGATATTGGGTGCGGGTAGGCCTGTAATGACCTAGTCAGGCTCCCGTCCCTCATGTCCCATACGCTGACGGTGCCGTCCCAACTGCCAGTAGCCAATGCACGGTGAAAGTACGAATTCACGATCAAAGCGCTTACACGCCTGGTATGGGCCGTAAATTGATACACCGGCCTTATCTCCATTCCGATGGTAGGCGGCTCATTCTTGCACTGGCGTGCACGTGCCGCCAATTCACTAAAACCCTTCAGCTCGTCTGATTCAATAGGCCGCCACCCCCCAACTTCCAGTTCTGCGAGCGCCTCCACTGCCCAGACCACTGGCGCAGAGACCGACAAGCGCCACATGGTCTCCCAATCCCGTCGCTCCCGAAGTATGGACAGGGCAGTGCTCCATTCTCGCGCCGTCATCTCCCCCATCCTGCGCCGGTGTCTGGCTCCCGATACCAGCTCCACAAGTTCAAGACGACCCGCACGGCGAGCAGCGTCAGCGATTCGACCCCGCAGCTCCCCCCCACCGTGTTCGAACCATTGCCTAAGTATGCTCAAGTCACAGTCGCAGCTTTCATACTCTGTCCATTGTTCCGTGAGGAAAAAAAACAGTGCCCTGTCCCTCAAACTTCGAGGAAAAAGCCTGTGACGGACGGCGATCTCTAGCGCACGAGAAACGTCCAGCCTTACTGCAAACATACAGAACGCCTCCGCAGCATCCTCATCGTCCACTAAGCTTGAGATAAACTTCGCTGCTCGATCCGCGATTCGACTGTCTCGGTCCCCCAAGGCAATCACTAATGGGTGGATCAGTTCTTCGAACGCCTCATTAAAAGCATCGTATCGCTCGTTGCGTAGGCCCGACAAAACCTTGAGGAGGAGAGGATCCGTAGCTACATATCCGGCCGTTCCCACTATCTCATCCAGCTCGCGGACCCTGTGAGACGCCCACTCCGAGAGCAAGGCATTGACCGCTCCCGTATCCTTTAGCATCAGCAATGCATGGAAAGCTGCACCCCTCATTTCGCCATCTGCGTCGCTCAGCCACTCCACAAGATCAGCCAAACCCGCGGCGTCAACGTCCGAGGCGACACAAAAATCACCGTTCAGCAGCGCGGAAGCAGTCCTAACACGCCTCGGGCCAGACGCTATGTAGCGGCTGCACCTGATGATGTTTGCTATCATTGCGTCCCTTGTGTCTAACCAAATGGCGCAGATTCTATCTACAGCAGACACATCGGAAAGGCTCTCCAGATGTCTCGCAGCAATTGACTGAATTGGATCCTCAAGAATGAAGGTCGCGTTTATAAGGGGAGGTACCGCGTCGCCGCCCATTTCCTGAATGTCAGCAGTGTTGCCTGATTCCAAGCATTCCCGCACCCTAACGTGACTAGCAAAACTCTGAATCCAGCCGCCTTCGGCAAGTTCAGCAGCTAGACGAGGCATTCCCGTCAAAAGCCAGCAGAGATAGAGCGGCGCCGCATTGCCCTTGATCGCAGATTCCTTGAGCAAGTTCGACAAAGCCTTTGCCCAGCCTTGACCGTAACGGCCATCAGCAATTCTCTTTAACAAACGTCGAGAACCCTCGTTCGCATCCCCCGCCGTGTTGGCCAACACCGCTAAATGGTCGGAGAAATCTTCAGGCGGGACGTCGGATCCCAGAACCTCGGTCAAAGAACGGAGTAGGTGAGACAGCTCAGTTTCTATAAAATTTGGGCTGCCTTGATTCCCAAGCAAGACGCCCTTTTCCATTATCAGCATGCCGATGCCAATTATTCTCCATCGATTGATCCATCTCATAGCTCACAAAGATGGCGGGCCCCTGGTGTGATTTTATAACACACATGGACTAGGATTGTCCCTCGAACAATCAACGCCACGTCCGTCCCAGCAATGGGCTCCGGTTCAAGAAGCTGCACCCCCAATAGTCTCTCACTTCACTCAAGCTACCGTACTGTAAGATCAAGGGGGAAAGATTTTCCGTGAAAAAAGATGATTGCGTTGCGCGACCTGCTCGGTGTACATTCAACACAAGTGTTGGAATTTGAAATCGACGGGGGTCTTCTTGTTGCAGCCCAGAGACAAAAATGCGAGGGATTGCGAGGTTTTTTAACCTATGCACAACTTATTGAAATCACAAGGGGCAAAAATCTGTCCCTCTTTTTTATAACATAGGACAATTAGGAAGGAAATGGCATTGTTGAGCACTTCAGTCACGACAATAATTCTGTTAATAGGGGGATCCCACGAATTGTGCCCTAAATCTATTACGATATTAAACGGTTGGCAGGGCTGCTCAGTGCGTCGTTCGGAGAAAGTGACCTCCTTAGAATACGTTACAGCATGTCGCCGTACTCATGGTGATTGACGGAAAACCTGTCCGATTGGGCCTCACTCGCGTTGTATATAGCAATGCTCGAAATTAAAAGGCGAAATCCAGACGTTAGTCCCTCTGTCATTCCTCTGAAAACGGGAAGCCGGGACTCCATGATTCCCGATCACGGCCTGCATCACAAGGCATTGCCTGAAGCGGGTATTCCATAAAGCTCCAATATCCTCATGGTGACCTGAACGGCCATGGAACACCTCGGAGACACGGTCTTTGACTCAGACAGAAATTTAGACAAACACTATATTGTGTGAACTGATGATCCCACGGTCCCTTCTGCGGCTGGCAGATGGAAATCATACATCCCCCGACGGAAAGTGAATCGAAGACAGTTACTGACAGTATGGCTGACGGGAGTCAATTTCTAGATCGGCTGTCACGATAAAGGTTTCATGAGACCTCAACACCTGGCATCGACTCATTCAGGCAGTGACGCGGATTGAGCACGACCCTCTGCCAGCCATTTACGGAGCTGATCTATTGTCTCTCTGTGGGAGCGGCTAATAGGGACCTGTTTGTCCACCGCCGCAAGGATATCATCGGTAGTAAAGTCTCGCCCGGGCTCTTGTCTGTCGCTAAACGCAAAGTACATGGCGTCTATGACTGCCTGCTCAATCTCTGCGCCCACAAAGCCCTGTGATGCCTTCGCCAACACTTCAAGATCATAGTTTTGCACAGGTCGGCGGCGTTTCCGCAGATGAACTTCAAAAATTTCCTGGCGCTCCCGATAGTTGGGCAAATCCAAAAAAAAGATTTCATCAACACGTCCTTTACGCATCAATTCAGGAGGGATCAAGGAAATGTTGTTTGCGGTAGCCACAACGAAGACCGGTCGAGTCTTTTCCTGCATCCAGGACAGAATACCCGCAAAGACCCTCATGGATGTCCCGCCATCTCCACCAGAAACAGAAAGGCCTTTTTCTATCTCGTCTATCCACAAAATGCATGGGGAGATGATTTCCGCAAGCGCCAGGGCCCTTCGAGTATTCTCTTCGGATTGGCCTACAAGACTGCCGAACAGGGCGCCCAGGTCAAGACGTACCAGCGGTAACCTCCAAAGGCCGGCGATCATCTTTGCCGTAAGAGATTTTCCCGTTCCTGGAATACCTATTAGCCCTATTCCTTTGGGCTCAGGCAGCCCATAATCTCTCGCCTCTTTGCCGAATGCCTTCTCCCTTGTCCGGAGCCATTCTTTTAGAACATCGAGCCCCCCTACGTCGCTGATAGTTTCGGCAGGGGAGAAAAACTCCAGGGGGCCGAAATCCCTGATGATCTGCTTTTTTGACTCGTTTACGCTGTCTATGTCACGTTCATCGAATCCGCCTTTGGATACAATGGCCCGGGAAAACACCCTGCGTGCCTGACTACAGGAAAGGCCCAAGGCCGCCTGCAGCAACTTCTCTTTTCCTGCTGGCGTAAGGTTTACTTTTACGCCGGGTGCCGAAGTGAGCGAAGAAAGGATCAGCTCCATCTCTGCAAGGCCAGGAGCTGGGAAATCCATAACGACTATCTCGTCCCTCAGTTCATCCGGAAGCTTCCAGCTCGGAGCAGTTATTATGACTGTCTTTTGAGAGAACTTCAGGTTAAGAGCTAGATTTCGCAGCTTTCTCACAACCCGCGGCTGTCCATGCCAGCACTGGTGAAAATCGCAGAGTACAACGATAGCGTTGTTTTCCAAATGCTCTACCGCGGTCAGCGCACTCAAAGGGTCTTTGGCATTAGGCGCTGAACCCTCTCCCCACAAGACTTGAAAATAATCTGCGTGGTCCCACCGGTAAAGTTTCCGGTTTGTTTGCGAACACAGAGTCCTCAATTGTTCGAGAATAGACTCCTCTTCCAATGAAACAACGCATATAAGAGTGAATCGCGCACGAATACAATTGTCTAATTCTTCAAGAAATGATGCCACTATTCTCCTCAATCCTTCAGCCGCCTAAATCTCTCCCAAATGACGTCTCAGCATATTCCAAAAAGCCCTCTCTTGTCAGTACCGGCGCTTGAACGCCGCTGAGGATCAATCGTCCCCGGGAGTCGATTATCAATTCAGATTCATACCAATTAGCTAGATCCGAAAGTGAATACCTTGCGCTAAGGAGACGAATCTCTTGGTTTGAAGAGCCGACAAGACCGTGTGGCGCCACCAAGTGACTATAGAAACGACCTGAGATGAGGATGTCAACGTGATCCAATATGTCTGGCCCCATTGTGGACCTTGTTATCTCTTCGTAGGTGTAACCTGAATACACTACTGCAGACAGACGAGTTCTCCTCCGCACGTCCCTGAGCAAGGCCAGCAATCCATGGGGTTGTTCCATGGGCTCTCCTCCGCTAATGGTAACTCCTTCAATTCTATCACTCACCATCTGGATCGCGGCGCCGACATTCTCGTGGGATGCAAGCATTCGCGGTGCATTTGAGTGGGTCCCCTCGTTAAAGCACCCGGGACACCGAAGTGAACAACCCTGAAACCACAGGACGAACCTATTCCCCGGACCGTTGGCCCTGCTTATCGGCATCCAATTGTGAAGATTGAGAGTGGCCATCTTTTTGGTGTAGCAACCTTGATTTTTTTTGTGTAGAGCCCTGATCACTGACAAAAGGGATGCGGATTTCGTTGCTGATGGATTGAAGATCAATGGCGCACCCATACAACATGAATAGGGAGAAAAGAATTATGAGAGTCCTCTTCATGGCATGGACGGCTCCCCAGTCTTTTCGGCGACCCCAATAATCCTATACTTGGATCCA
>Ga0172369_10004081_pt1 | contig 18798 bp, 20 predicted proteins | sample LakKiv25m_FD_114539 | JGI IMG/M metagenome (GOLD analysis project Ga0172369, IMG submission 114539) | Freshwater microbial communities from Kabuno Bay, South-Kivu, Congo - kab_022012_11.25m | ecosystem: Environmental > Aquatic > Freshwater > Lake | place: Democratic Republic of the Congo...
AGCCGTCGGTACTGATGTTAAAGGTAAATTACTTCCCGAACAGTTAATTGTAAAAATTGTTCGTGACGAACTTGTCGAACTTCTGGGAAACAATCAAAGTGACATTATCTTTTCTTCTGCTACTCCTTCCGTCATTATGGTTGCGGGTTTGCAGGGTTCGGGAAAGACCACATTTTGCGCAAAATTAGCAAAAAATCTAAGAAAAAAAGGTCGCCAGCCCTTACTTGTTGCTTGCGACGTTCACAGACCTGCCGCAATTGACCAGCTAAAATCATTAGGAAAGACCATCAATATTCCTGTTTTTTCCGAAGATTCAAAAGATGCGGTAAAGATTGCCCAAAATGCAATTTCATATGCAAAACGATTCGCACGTGATGTTATTATTGTTGATACAGCCGGTCGTTTGACGATTGATGAAGAGATGATGAACGAGGTAACAGACCTGAGTAAAACGCTGAAACCGACGGAAACTCTGTTCGTCTGTGATGCTATGATTGGTCAGGATGCCGTTACTACTGCAAAAGCCTTTCACGATAGATTGAATTTAACCGGTATTGTTCTAACCAAACTTGATGGTGATACAAGGGGCGGTGCTGCTCTTTCTGTTATGACTGTTGTGGGTAAACCGGTCAAGTTTATCGGAACAGGTGAAAAAGTAGATGCTTTGGAGCCTTTTCATCCCGACCGTATTGCATCAAGAATTTTGGGTATGGGTGATATTATTTCACTCGTTGAAAAAGCCGAACAGGAATTTGATGAAGACCAGGCAAATAAGCTCGAAGATAAAATAAGGAAAAATCAATTTACTTTTGATGATTTTCTGGAACAATTGAAAACTATCAAAAAAATGGGTTCCATCCGTGATTTACTTGGTTTTATTCCCGGCATGGACAAAGCAATGAAAAATGTTACAATTGATGATAAAGCTTTTAGCAAGGTTGAAGCAATAATTCTTTCAATGACAAAACAGGAAAGAACAAATCCAAAGATTCTAAACGGTTCACGAAGAAAACGTATTGCCGACGGAAGCGGCTCGACCGTTCAGGATGTTAATAGACTACTAAAGCAATTTGAAGACATGACAAAAATGATGAAAAACATATCCAGGGGCGGAAAAAGCAGGTTCTTGCAGAATTTCGGTCTTCCTCAGGGCATGGGATTTTAAATGAAAATCAAATTAATTTTTTTATAAATTTTAGGTTTTAAAATGGTAAAGTTACGCTTAAGAAGAAAAGGTAGAACACATCATCCGGTTTATGATATTATTGCCACAGATGGCAGGAAAAAACGTGACGGTGTTTATATCGAACGTCTGGGCTTTTTCGACCCGCATCATCAGCCTTCAATCGTTCAGATTGATGCTGACAGAGCTATCTATTGGCTTAATGTCGGCGCACAACCCACAGATTTGGTTAATGAACTTTTAAGTTACGAAGGAGTACTACTCAAAAGGCATCTTCAGTTCAAAGGTAAAACCGAATCAGAAATTCAGTCAGAAATAGAAAAACACAGAAAAGTTGTTTTAGACAGATATTTCCGTCGTCAGGAATTACGAAAAAAACGTAAAGAAACAAGAGAAAAAGAAAAAGCAGAAACAATAGCCGAAGCATAATAAATTATTCTATTTGAATCAATTGAATTTCGTTCCAAAGTCCTGCTTTGGAACGTTTTTTTTATATTTCAATATTTTTCTTTATTACTATTATTAATCAATTCAGAAGCCTCATCAATCAAAGACTTTTTTGTCTTCTCAATTGCGGAAGAATCGTAAATTCGCGCACCGGCAGCATTTACATGTCCGCCGCCGCCGTAAAGTCTTGCCAGCTCTCTAACCGAAAGAGTTCCTTTTGAACGAAAAGAAATTCTTAGTTCTTCACGAGTTGGAACTTGAGTAATCAATATTCCTATTAAAGAATCTTTAATGAACATAAGACGTTCAACGAAATTTTCGATGTCATCTTCCATGGCACCGGTTCTTTCAAACATGTTTCTGGTTAGCGTCATTAATAATAGCTTTCCTCCGCAGTAACTTTCCAGGGATGCAAAACCCTCACCTAAAAGTTTAACCGACTCCAAAGACTGTTTGTTATAAACTTCATCATAGTTTCTAACAGGGTCTGCACCGGAATTTATCAATCGGGCAATAATTTTGTGAACATTCTCATCAGTTCTCGGAAAGCGGAAACTTCCGGTATCCGTCATTATTGCAACATAAAGAGCATCTGCGGCATCCTTTGATAATTTAAAATCTTTGTCGCTTGTAATCAGCATCCATATTAATTCTCCGGTTGAACTTGCTTCAGTGTCAACTAAGTACAAATCTGCAAAGTCTTTTGGTTCAAGATGATGGTCAATTACAATTTTATAAGCCTTGCTCATCAAGAGTGTGCTTTCGATTGATTTTAATCTGGAACTGTCGTTCAAGTCAAGAATAAATATTATATCGGCAGAGGTTAATATTTTCCTGTGTTCGGTTTCATCAAAGATTGTTATTTCTTCAGAACCTGCAAGGAATTTCAGATTATCGGGAATTCCACCATTAATAAATATTCTGACTCTCAATCCCTTGAATTCTAAAAATTCCCTTAATCCTAACGAAGAACCGACAGCATCACCATCGGGATTTGTGTGGGTAAGGATAACGGCTTTCTTGGATGTTCCGATTAGTTCTTTGATTTCTTCGATTTTCTTTTTATCTGATTTATTCATTTGGTCATCGTTGTATGTATAATAGTATTCAGACGGTTTCCGACGAATGAGATTTTACTTTTCAAATTCGATGTCCTTATTACAACATTTTTTTCTATCATTTTATCCGAAATTTTTGCAATTTAGTAATCTTGAAAAAATAAGATTTGAAAAAAATGATTGATAATGAAAAATTTAGGAAATTACTGCCGTATCTTATTGTATTCGTAAGCTTTTGCGGTATTATTATCCTTACCGTAATACTGCTTGACTGGATTATTCTACCAGCGATGATTCACAGTGGCGAGACCGTTAAGGTTCCAAACGTTGTCGGAAAACCTTTACCTGAAGCAGAAAAAATTCTTGGTAGTGCCGGACTTGCAATTGCCAAAGTCAGTGAACAATTTAATGATGCAGCAGTTCAGGGAGTAGTATTGAATCAGATGCCAAAGCCCGGACAGATGGTCAAAGCCGCTCGCAGCGTTTATATTACTATCAGCAAAGGACAGGAAACGGTGTATGTACCTTACGTTGTCGGACAGCCGAGCCGCTCCGCAAGAATATTACTGAAAAATAAAGGACTGGAAATAGGGAATGTTGAGTATGCCTCAAGTGATTCTTATGGACCTGATACTGTTACTCTGCAAAAGACTGCATCCGGAAGACCTGTGCCATTCGGAAGCAAGATTGACCTGGTCGTTAGCAAAGGTGGTCAGTCACAAGTTAAAATACCGAAATTGGAAGGCTTGAAATACGATGATGCCGTTAAAACTCTCCAGGAATCAGGTTTAGCTGCAGGTTCAGTATCGTATGTAAAGAATGAAACATACCTGCCAAACACTGTTGTAAGTCAGTCTCCATCGCCCGGTGATTTGGTGAACAAAGGAACAGCAATCAATGTGACAATTACGAAATGAACAACTATTCGTTCCGGAAATTTTCATAATCGAGAAAATATGTTTTTACAAAACCAATACCTTTAACTTCAACTTCACCACGGCTGATAAATTTAAAACAATTATTCTTGCCGGAGAATTCATTCACTTTCAGCTGAAATCTTTCAGTTACCTGGATTTTTCCAGGTTCCCCGTATTGTTCCATCCTTGATGCGATGTTCACAGTATCTCCCCATAAATCATAACTGAACTTTTTCTCTCCGATAACACCCGCAATAACAGGTCCGCATTCTATACCGCACCTGAATTGCAATGGATTATTCTCATTGATTACATTTTCGAAGTTGTAATTATTTTTCGACATGCTCAACATTGATTCGATTGCAAAGTTGGCAGCAGCGATTGCATGGTCTTCTCTTTCCTCTGGAATTCCTGAAGCCGCCATGTAGCAGTCTCCTATCGTTTTAATTTTTTCGAGATGATATTTTTCAGCGATTTTATCGAATTCCGTATAAATTTTATTCAGGATGTCAATGATATTTTCGGGGCTGTTGATGTTTGACATTGCCGTAAAGCTTGTCATATCAATAAACACAACACTTGCTTCGGAAAAATTATCGGCAATGTTCGTTTCGCCTTCTTTAAGACGTGTTGCTATTGTTTCAGGTAATATATTTAATAGGAGTTTTTCGGATTTATCTCTTTGATTTTCAATTTCCAGGTTTTTTATCTGAAGTTCGCTATTCAGCGATTCGAGTTCGGTGTTTTGCTTTGAAATTTTGATATAGGTTTCTGTCAGATTATCATTTAAAACTTCCAGTTCGTATTTTTGTTCGATAATCTGGTCATTTTTTTCTAATAATTGTTTATTTAATTTTTCAAGTTGAATCTGTTTGGACATTAATTCCGAATTAGCTTTGGAAACTTCAATACGTTCTTTTTCTACTTTTGCACGCTCGCTATGATAGTTGTTCAGCAGATAAATCACAATGAAGTACATTATTACAATGGAATAAATCAATGTAAGAAGTAAATCATAAAACCGCATTGATTTATTCTGGTATACATCGAACATTTCCGGTTTGAAATTGTAAGTCCAAATAATAACTGTTAAAGTAATGATATAAAGAAACAGCATATACTTTCTGCCTTTTTTAGCAGAAATTATCAGGCTGATTAGAAATGCATCGAAAAAGACAAAGATGACCGGACCATCGTATCCGGAGTTGAAAAACCAGCCAAAACTCAAAGATAAAAGTGCTATTATACTAAATGGGAGAATTGACGCGCGGAATTTTGCTTTGAAACGGGAAAAATAATAGAATATGTAAAATACCAAGCTTATTGAAATTGGAAAGACTACCATGATGGGTCCAAGGCTTAGTGCCAGGTCAACTAATCCTGCTAACATTCCGACCAAAATACCAAAGAAACACGTGGATATAAATAATCTTTGCTCCAACGAAAAGTCATATTCATTCCCGAAAAGGTAGTGAATAAGTTCTTTCAGTGTCTTAAATCTTCGGATAATCATTTTTTTTCAATTTATGTAAAAAACATTTTTTTCTACTCATGTAAGAAAATCAAATTTACTTAAAATTATAACAAATTTCTAACAAAACTAAGTTAATTTGTTTGAATTACTCTTAAAAACATAGAGTAAAATGTCTTTCTCAATCCCTTTTTTTATTTTTCCTTTCTGAATTGAAGGCGATATTCCTTCGACATTTTTTCGGTGGCATACTTGAAAATCAAACGTGCCGAAGTATTCTTGTATTTATGAAGAAATTGTTCCACCTCTTTCGGATGCTTTTTCCATGCTTCCCGCAGGAACCAGCCCAGCCCCTGATGCACAACTCTTTCCTTGTCGTCCATCATACATTCGATGAATGACAGCAAAGTCCCAATGTCGTGCTCCATTTTCAAAAGAGACAGCATCGAAACAGGAGTGGCTCTTCTTTTCCATTTTGATCCCGCTTTTCTCCAGGAAGCCATGCTTTCATACTTTACTATTTTCTTTTCGAGGAATACACCAATGACTTTTGATGAGAAAAAGTCAATATGTGCCCAGTTCCTTAAGCCGAAGTCCAACCAGTTGGTAATCGGGATGAAATTCTCTGAAGTAAATTGTTTCTTGTGCTTTATAAGAAACATAATTGCAAGCGAGCCCTCCTCGTATTTGCCGGATTCGACCAAAACATTACCAAATGATATTATTGCATCTATCGGTTCTTTTTTGAACCAAGCCTCGTACCATTCATCTTTCTTTGTCATAAAGATATCTTGTTCAACTCCGTAAGAGTCAAAACCCTCTTTGAAATAATAAGCGTATTTTTTCTGACGCTCTACGTCTGAATTGTCAGAATAAAATTTTTGAATTTCCTTTAAGTATTTTTCTGTATCCATTTTTGTGAATATTTTGTTTTGTTTGTCAAAAAAATAGACTAACCAGTCTATATTATCATTGCAACAAAATTTAATGTAAACCAAACATAAAATACAATAAAATTCGGATAAAAAAAATAAAAAGCAACTTTTTTTAATCATTTTCTTATAAAAATGAAAAATAATTTAATTTTTTCACTTTTTTGTTTGGATTGTATTATTCAGCTGAATATATTATCCTTGTGTTCATTGATTTTTTAAGTAATTATAACAAATAGACTATTTAGTCTATGTTTTTTGAAAATGATAGACTAATTAGTCTATCCCGAAATTTAACACAAAAAAACAAAATGATTTTAGTATTAAGAAAATTGTTCGGAAAATTGATGTTCAGAGGTGAACATGAGGTGTTTTATGAAGTTTATCATATCCCTGTAATGAAAAAAACTACGATGTTTCTTTTGCTGACGTTAGCAATCTTTGCATCCTGCCTCCTTCTCTACTGGTCGAGTCTTTCCGTATTGTGCCTGTTTATTTTTTAGTAATATTTCGGAAGAAAGATTTAGCTTCATCTACCGAGCGGGAGGTAACAGTGAAGTTAGAGCAGTGTGGAAAAGGAGATGAAAGATTTTTTTGTAACTTTTTTGAAAAAGTTTTGTTATTGTTGTATTATCAAAAAAATTTGGAGGAAAGAAACGTAAAAAAGGGTTAACGACTTCAGCGATATAGCTGATGGGGAAAATTAAAAAGTTCAAAAAACAACATTTTATAAGTTAGAATTATTCTTTTAAAATAAATTTTTTCAAAAAAAAATTGGTCAAATGAAAAGATATTTAGAAGAAATTTTTATACAAAAATTACACGATTGTAAGACCTTATATATCAATAGATAATGTCGTTACATCATTATTGTTAGCTTATTAAATTCAGGGAATAACAAATGGTCAAACAAATTGTTCAACTACTGAAAAGTAGGTATCGAAAAGTACCCGTCGAATCAATTGAAGATGCGGTATTCTCTGCTTTTGCTCGGTTTATTTTCCTTCATGAATGTGATGAAAACGAAAGCAATGAAAAAGTGTTTAAAAAAGTTTATGAAACCTCAAGAAACATTCTCCGAAATACAATAAAGAGACAAAACAAACAAGTTAGATTAGACACCGAAGCAGATAAATATGTAACTTGTTCTGGAATGATCTCAAATGATGACATAATGTCAAAATTATGGATTACTGATATTTTAAAACACTTGCCTACGAAACATAAGGAAATATTCACTTTAATTTATGAAGGATATAATCACAATGAAATTGCCGATAAACTCGGATTAAGTGTCAGAGGTGTTGAAGAAAGATGCAGGAAAATGAAGGAATGGTTCAGAGAACGAAGAGATGAATTCTCCCCCCCCCCCCATATAGCAAAAAACGTGCCAGAATAAATAAATATTTTTCATTCTTGAGTGTGGTTTTTTCCGCTTTGAACAACCTTAATAATATACAGAATTGACTGAAATGAAAAATATAAATTGCAATATTATTTTAAATAAAGTTTCTCTATACTAGACTTAAACAAAGATTTTGTTAAAAAATTTAATGAATTTAAATAATTAATTTGAGGTAAGGAATGAAAAAATTTCTAGTTTCTTTGAATTTCATAATTATTATTGCTTCAATATCACTCATGTTGATTGGAGCAAATACATGTGGGGGTGGTGATTGTGATTCAGATTTTCATACAGTTTGTATCATTTCATGGATCCCAGATAATTGTTGTAATCAATCATGTGTTACTTTTGAACCTTGTATTATTCATTATAGACGTTGGTCGGAAGGATCGCCACCTAATTATCTTGATGTAACAAACTGGTTACCTGGAGCATCGTCATATTGTTACCAAACATATAAAAGAGAAGGTCAAATTGAAATAATCCTTAGGAAATTTTGCTGTGATGGTCGTTTATATTGTTATTATTGGTCTGATAAAATCCCTAAGCCAAGGGCAGATTGTGATGATAATAGTACACAAACAATAAAAGCACCGCTCTTTTGCCAACACATGGGAAATATACAATGTATTTATTAAAATTATTTTCAGTATTTATTTTGGAGTAATCAAATGAAAAAAGGAAATTATTTTATCATTTTGATAATTGCAATGAGCATAATTGCATGTAATAAAAATGATGTAGCCTCAATAAATTCAAAAAGCAAGGATAAAGGGAAATCCAGTACCATTAAAATTGCTGATATCGACCAGGAAATATCATATTCGTTTTATATTTTTCAGTCAAGAACTGATAATTATTTAGAAGCAAATGATACGTCCTATAATTTTAATGGTAGTATCAACCATTATAATTATGCATATTTCCCCACTGATGCTGGTACAGTCATTATCAATCAAACTACATTAAGTAAAGCTGCCGCTCTTAGTAGTCCGGGAAGTTATTATAGTTTAAGTTCTTCAATGTCTCTTAACGGGGCATTTTTTCCGGTAACTACAAGCGGTAATCAGTATGTACCTGCGATATCCGATTCAGTAAAGAGTCCGGTTAATTTTGCTTACATTACTTCACCCTCGAATGGTTCAGTCATTTCAGATAATAATGATTTAGCAATTGAATGGGATTTGGTTAATCTTAGCGGAATGAATGTTGTAATTGAAATAGCAGCAAAAATAAATGATACAACCAAAACTAATTATGCTATTTATTATACAACCGACAATGGTTCTTATACATTAAGTTCATCATTTCTTCAGGGATTTGCTAAGGGCATGATTGAAATCAACTTAATGAGAGGATATTATACTATTAATCCTTCAAGCAATGGTAAATATTATGGTATTGCAGCTTATACGCAGCATACAATAACTTGCAAATTAACAGATTAAATAAATTATAATTGTTTGAATTGTTCTTAAAAAACAAAAGTGAAGAAATTTTCACTAAAAGTCACTTGAAGTGAATTATTCATACTATACCAAAAAATCCTCAAAGTGTGTGCTTTGAGGATTTTTCCTTGTTATCTCAGTCGGGGTGAGAGGACTACATAACCCTATTCAAAGCGGTTTAACTATATTTATTATACTATCAAAAATACAGTAAATACAAGACTTACATTATATTTCAATTCATTTATTTTCATTCCAATTAAAATATAATTTGTAAATGAATTGATAAACGATTATATTTGTAAAGTTTCGTTTACGAAATTTTTATTGATATGATTAATAACACCGGAAAAAAATACCACAGTAAGCAAACCGACGGAGTTGGAAGGTTTTACATCCAAAGCGGCTACAAAAATCAATGTTTTCACATCTGTATTCAGGTAAGTTATTCGGGCTGGCGTATCCATACTACTATTAACAGGCAAATTAAAAGCCGTGACAATTGGGACATGAAAAGTCAGAGATGTAAAGAAAATAATAAGGAAATGAAACAAATGAATCGAAAATTAAACCAACTGATTAAGGAAATTAACGACCTTATTGATAAGAATGAAAAAATTTTAAATCGTTCTACCAAACGTGAAGAAGTCTTACAGATAATTGACAATTTTAAATCCGACAAACCGCAATTATCAAACGGTCAAAAGTCATTCATTGAATATTTTGAGCAATTCATTGATGATACTAAGTCCGGTAAACGAAAGATTGACGATAAAATAATTGAGAGAGGAACGTGGAAAACCTATCAAACAACCATGAATCATCTCAAAAGCTATGCTGCAAAACGGAAAACCAAATTAACATTTTCCGGTATGGATAAGGCTTTTTATGAAGACTTTATCCAATATCTGACGTCTGAAAAATTGAGTGATAATTACCAAGCGTCATTAGTTAAAGTTCTCAAGGTTTTTTTATCGTGGTGCATCCAAAATGAATATAGTCAGGATGCACGTTTTATTAGGCTTTTTAAAAAGAATAAGAAGCGTATAAGGAAAATTGCACTCACTACAGCCGATATACAGAAAATAATCAACTACAAGCCTGAAACAGCCAAATTACAGCATATTAAAGATTTATTCCTTATCGGATATTACTCATGTTTTCGGTATTCAGATTTACAGACGTTAAAACCGGAACACATCAATTTAAAAGAGTTGATTATAATCAAAAACCAAGTGAAAACAAATAACACCGTCACCGTACCGATAAGACCGGAACTCGCAGAAATATTCCTAAAATATCCCGATTTATTATTTGGGTATATTTCCGCACAAAAATTTAATGAATACCTGAAAGATTTATGCCAACGTGCAGGTATTTTAGACAAGGTGGAGACTATTAAGTTTATCGGAGGTAAGCCTTTCACCGAAGTAAAGCCGAAATACGAATTGGTAAGCTCTCATATTATGCGAAGGTCAGGACTTACTCACTTAAAGCAACTCGGTGCGGCAAATCGTGACCTAATGACTATTTCCGGTCACGAAACGGAGGCAAGCCTTGAAAGTTATCTGAATATCGAGAAAACCGAAAGTTTGAACCAACTAAGACAATTATGGGATAAAAAACCGGATAAACCGGATTAATATTAATATTTATTTGGAGTTTATTATGAAAAAGTTTAGCAAAATGCCAAAACCAATGCAGGTGAAACAAAATATTATCAGTGTAACTGGCAGACAGCTTACAAAAAAAGAAATTGATTCATGGATTGACGAACATGGAGTTTACAATCCGTTCCAAAAGCACGAAGTAATTTATTACATTAGCTGAAACAATGAACTATGATGTAAAAGCATTTCTAAAGTAGATGTAAACAGAAAAGGCGGGCATTTAACCCGCCTTTTTATATTTCATTATATTTCAGTATAGAAATAGTTCACTTTGTTCTGAACAAAATGAAACGAATGAAACACAATATAAAAGGAACGATTTAACGGTTTTAGAACGTGGTGAACATCTTGCACGAAGGAAAGAGATTTACGAGATTAAATTTCCGCAGACGAAAAAAATGTAATCGGTGGAATCAAAAAGAGCAATCCTGCAAGCGAAATAAATTCGTTTGCAACTGACACTGCACTAAAAACCGGACTTTCCGAAAGGAGCATTCAGCAAGACGTTCAAATCTCAAATAACATCTCACCGGAAGTAAAAGAGAAATAAAATCATTTTAAATAAAAATGTTAATAAATATTTGAGAGTGGAAAACTTTTATTTGGAATTGTAATTTGTTTTTATTAATTTAGTATCAAGTTTATTGGTCAATTGGAGACCGTGTCGAAAATTGAAGCATTAAACGGAGAACCCACAATTATGACTGTGTCAGATTGTGGAGTAATGAACCCTGGGGGTTAGTATCCAAAGATGTCCGTGACATCGGGATGTTAAAAATCAATTAAAGGTTACGACAAGCTTTACCGTGTTGTCTGTAACAATTAATTCCATTACTCCAAAACAATTTGACAACATATTAAAGGTTCTTAAATGAACATTACAGAATTATTTGATACTGTCTTACAACCGATAACAGACAGATTGACAGGCATTGAAAAACTACTCAATGACCTTACAGAAAATCATTCCTCAGCAAACCGATATTTAACCAAAGAAGAAACCAAGAAACTACTTAACATTGGCAGTGATGTTACTTTGTGGAAATACACAAGGGACGGTCAACTTCCCATGAAGAAAATCGGTGGAAAATGTCTTTTCAAATTAGAAGATGTTCAAAATTTCGTAAATAGTCACTAAAGAACTACTCGAATTGTGACGGGTACTTAATTTTACGACATCCGTTTATCAATTCGTTTATACAATTGACATTTTGACATGAAACGAGGATAACGATGGCAAACGAAAAGATTCTATTCAGATTCATTAGTGATAGTAAGGATAAACGATATACTCATATTGAAGAAGATAAATTAAAGCCCCGCCAGGCAACGCAAAAAGATATTGATTCAATAAGTAACCTTTTAGGTAAGTCCTATCACTTAGAGACATTCCATAAAAACAACATCAGTATAAACGATAAACCTTATGGTATAATTTGGAATTTTAAGCATAATCATTTATTTGGTGACACACGAAAGCCCACACTTATTTGTGAGGGTGTAACAGACACAATAACGCTTTTAGATTCTAATTTACCGGAATACAGCGTAACGTTTCGACGTAACAAAACCGATAAAATGAGATTACTTGAATATACAAAAAATATATTCATTCTTGACCGTGACGACACACCCGAGAACTTAAAAGAAGTTTTATCGGTTAATGCTGATACCGGTTTTCTTTTCGATGTTCTGTATTGGAGACCACCAGCGGAATATAAGGATATATCTGAATTTAAAAATAGAGACATTGAAAGATTCTCTCTAATGATTGAAGGTATAGAAACAGACGCAACAACATTAGATTTAATCGGCACTAACACACAAAACAAATTATCTTCGTGGGCAGACATGCAAACCGAAAATATTAGTTGGCTTTGGAATAGTTGGATACCGAACGGATTTTGTACTTTACTTGTTAGTGAATCTGGACTTGGTAAATCGGCAATTGCTTTGCAAATAGCTAAGTCTATTATTGATGGTTCTGCTTTCCCTGACGGGACTACACCCGCCGTTAATGGTTCGGTTCTTTGGATTGAAAGTGAGGCAGCTCAACAACTCAATAGAAGCCGTGCAGAATCATGGTGCATTGACTTAAATCGTTTGAATACACCATTTGAAGATGTTTACAAAGACTTTAATTTTAATGAAGAAAGTCATAAAAAAGCCGTCTTCAATGTGGCAACTCACGAAGATATTAAACTAATCATTTTAGACAGTTTAAGCGGTTCCAACACCAAGATTAAAGAAAATGACGCTGAAATGATGAACATGGTTAAGTTTTTTGCTGAAATTGCAAAGCGGACAGGAAAACCCGTCATTCTTACCCACCACTTAAATAAGGGAGACAAGGACAATCGGTCGGTTAATTTGTCTCGTGTACGTGGTTCCAGTGCAATTGTTCAACTTTGCCGCAGTGTTATTGCTATTGATACACCGGATATTTTGGATAAGGAAAAGAAAAGACTATCGGTCATCAAATCAAATCTTGCTAAATTTCCCGTTCCTTTGGGATTCTGCTTTGAAGATGAACAAATGATATGGTCAGACGCACCCAGACCCGCAATTAAACTTTCACAAAGCGATAAAGCTGAAATGCTACTATCTGACTTATTAAAAAATGATGCCGTATTGCAGTCACGTATCGAAAAAGAATGCGAGCAAGCGGGTATTTCATTTGCCACAATGAAGAACGTTAAACAAAAATTAAACGTTACATCATTCCAAGTATTTGATAACGGGAAAAGACAATGGTTATGGAAATTAGACAAAAATTATAGGATAGAAGATAATGTTAATTAGAGAATATCCTATAACTTCTTTATCCCCTTTAGCACCTGCTAAAGAGTATAAAGAGTATAAAGAAGATAAAGAGTATAAAGAAGATAATACTTTTTATAGAAGAAATGAAGAAATTAGACAAAAAACCGATTTTCGTCTTTATAGAACTACACAACCATTAGTAATTACAACTATTATGAGACTTTTATTTACAGATTCACTTACACATTATTAGGAAAATCATTAAATGACCGAAGTAATTAAAATCTTAGAAAGCAGCATTGAATTTGAGTTAGAACTCATTGACTTGATAAAAGCGGAAAACGTTCAAATTATCAAAAAGCGATATATCAAAACATTGAAGGCAATTTTAAACTTCAAACAACATTTATACAATTTATTAACCATTAAGGATTAAAACATGCAAGCAACAGCAATATCGGACTGTATTTCAAGAGCAAGAATACAGTATTTACAGCAGCATCCAGAAGCAGACATTATCAAAAATCTATCCATAGAGCGTGATATGGTCGGTGACACTATGCAAATAGTTAAAAGACGTATCGGTATTTTAGATTGTTTCGATAACGCCGCCTGTGAGCAAGTAGCAACGGATTTAATAAACTTTTCAATTAATCTTTTAGAGGAGGGTATATGAACTTCACAGACAGACAATATATCATTGCATCTGAATTAGAAAATTTCAGAACATTCCACTTTGACCTTTTAAAACAGTATTTCCGTGTACCGGATAACCCGCCGTCAGACCATAATTTTATCAGTAAATTAGCCAATCAATTTCAAAATGAGCTATCTAATGAAGAAAAATTACGAAGGATAACCAGAAAATATTTGAGTTGGTTTTTAGAGTATTTAGACGGGACGCAAGACGAAAATTTTGATAAATATACAAGGATACCACAATGATAACCACAGCAGAAGCCGAACAATTAGGATATTTTCTAAGATTTGTTTCAGTTGGCACACCCTCACCAATTGGATTCTTCAATCCAAGTTACGTAAATGACCCCTTTAAAAATCCTTTGGTTTATTGGTCACGTCAATTATTCAACAATTATTTCGGTTCCGAACCTGACACGCTGACTAAAAAAGAGTATGCCTTAATTGAAGAAAAAATCGCAGGCAGTAAAAACCCAGATATTACGGATTTTGAACGCCTGACGTTAAAACCTAAAATTTCAGATAACTTTTTCGGTGAAATAAAAGGAATCCTTGAAAAGCTTGTTTCAGGTGAACAAAACATGACGCAACAATCAGCTTTCAATGTATTGCAAGGTGCCGGAGAATATTTTTACGCAAGTGAAATGAGCATGAGAGTAAAAGCATTAATTGACAGTCATCCACGAAAATTTTAGGAATAATTATGCTTACTCTCTCACATAGTGACAAATATTATAAAACGTGGTTAGTTGGAACATGGAAATATAAGCTTGTTTTCACACCAGGGCGTGACACGCAAGTATCAGACACCGAAATTGAGTTACCACCTAACTTTATATTTGCCAAAATTGATACGGAAGCCGGTTTTCAAGATGGTTTATCAATCGGTTTGCCGCTTGCAAGCGTGTTGAATCTATCGTTAAAAATGAGTAATATCTATGATAACGATTATGCTGACTGGTCAACACTAAGACAGTGGATTTATGACGGTACGACACAGCAAGGAACCGACTACTTTAATTCAATCCAACTTTGGAGTAATAACAGTTCGGAAGCATGGTTAGGGAGCGTTAAGACTGATTACACAACAAATGTCAGTGATTGTAAAATTGTAATCTTCAATTAAAATATTTTCCTTCATTTCCTCGTCAATGCCATTAGTGAAGGAAAAAAGCAGCCCCAAGAAATTGGGGCTTTTTATTTTATAATTGATAAACGAATCTGTAAACGAGTAATAAAAAATTCCTTACAACTCATTGAATCATAAGGAATTAGATATTTAATATCAGTCGGGGTGAGAGGATTTGAACCTCCGGCCCCTACGTCCCGAACGTAGTGCTCTAGCCGGGCTGAGCTACACCCCGAATAAAAAAGAATACAAAATTAGTCATTTTTTTCCGAAAATTCTACTTTTTTCTTTAAACCAATTCTTTTTTTAGAACGTTTAAGACTTTTTGTTCGTAAATTTGAACTTTAGAATTTTCTCTGTTTTTAAAAATTTTATAGTAGGAGGATTCAATGAAACTTTTTCTAATTATATGTTGCATCTGCATTTCATTCGTCTCTCTTTATGGAGGCGTTTGCAAGTCAACTCCTCAGGGTGGCTACTGGAACGAAGCAGCCACATGGGTTGATGGCAAAATACCAACTGCCGCTGATGAAGTAATCATTGTCGGCAAAGTTTTCGCTGAAAAGATTTTTACCTGCCGCGATATCACTATCGAAAAAGACAGTGAATTGAAAATTACTACTTCGAATAACCTATGGAGTGTGATTGACGGTACTCTTACTGTCAAAGGATGTTTTGAAGTAACTGAAAACAGTCAGTTAAGGGTTTTAGGTAAAATTGACAACCAAAAAAAAGATTATTCCTGCTTCCATAATGGGGGAATAATTGAAGTTGGAGTTTGTGATAAAGAAAAAGATTAAGATTAAATGAATTCATATCATATTGGCTTAGCAGGTTCCTGGTGGTTTCTCATATTATTAATTCTGCTTTCGGCGGGACTTACCTTTTGGACTTACCGGCGAACGGTTCCCGAAATTCCGCTTAGAAGGAAGGCGATACTAATTGCTCTCAGATTTTTAGCTCTATTTCTGTTTTGCTTTGTTTTGTTCGAGCCTGTGTTTACTCTCATCCGCGGTTCTTTCGAAAAACCAAAGCTTGCCGTCCTTTTGGATAATTCGCTTTCAATGGCTATGACAGATTCGAAAGGCGACAGAAAGACGGATTACATGGCATCTGTAAAAAATTCCGGTTTCCTAAGTTTAAATGAATCAGAAAGAAAGATTGCTGCATTCGATAATGACGTTAAGGAATTTCCCAAGTTCAGCTTTGATTCTCTAAAGTTGAAGGGGCAACCGACAGATATTTCAAAAGCTTTCAAGCGGGTGAACAGTAATCTCGAAACCGATAACACAGGGGCTGTGCTGCTAATCACCGACGGAGCTTATAATGCGGGCAACAATCCTCTTTACGAGTCGGACCAGACCGGAAAAAAAGTTTACGTTATCGGCATTGGAGATACAACTGAACCCAGAGATGCTTCCATCCAGTCAATCATAACCAACGATGTGGCTTACATTGATAATCCTGTCCCCGTGAATATAAATCTGAAAATATCCGGTTATAAATCCTGTGAAGTCAAGGTGAAACTTTCAGATAACGGGAGTCAGATTGCAGAGCAAAGTATCTCCATATCTCCCGATAAACAGGTTTATTCCCTACTTTTTCAATACAACCCCAAAAATGAAGGAATACGAAAACTTACTGCAAGCGTTACAAGTCTCGAAGGAGAACTTACTCAGAAAAATAACTCGCTATCCGAATTCGTAAACGTACTTAAAAACAAAAGAAAAATCGTAATTTTTTCGGGCAGCCCCAATCCTGACCTAACATTCATTCGCGGCTGCCTCGAAGGGGAAAAGGGAGTGGAAGTAAAAACGTTTATCCAAAAGCAGGGTGCAGAGTTTTTTGAGGGCAATCCCACTGCGGCTCAATTGCATGATGCGGAAATGTTAGTTCTAATCGGCTTTCCCATCAGCAGCAGTTCACAAAGTTCAATCGAACTAATTAAAGCCGAATTAGACAAAGGCAAGCCTGTGCTCTTGATAGCTTCGCAGTTCCTCGATTATTCAAAACTGAAGACATTGGAAGAATATCTGCCATTCAATACTCTTACGTCCAAACCACAGGAATTCTTAGCTCTCGGTGACTTTCGTAAGGAAGCCTCGGCTAATCCCATTTTGAAAATTACCGGTGCTGCCTCCGATATTGACCAATGGAATCAATTACCCCCGGTTTTCAGAACCGAAACATTTGTTAAGGTTAAACCGGAGAGCGAAATTTTAGCAGGACTGAAAGTAAATAACACTTCGATTAAAGAACCTTTGCTCATGACGAGGAATTTCCAGAATAAAAAATCCGTTGCTGTTTTAGGTTACGGTTTGTACAGATGGAGACTCCTAGGCTATGCCGCAGATGTAGCAAAAGGCAGAAATAATGTTGTTGACCTATATTCTTCATTCGTTCTGAATTCACATCGCTGGCTTTCGGTTAACCAGGATTATAAAAATGTGATTATCAAAACTTCAAAAAAAGTGTACAGCCTTTCGGAAAGAGTTGAGTTTATCGCCCAAATATATGATGCTTCCTATACTCCCGTGGAAAATTGTAACGTATCTATAAAAGTTAGCGGAGGTAACCAGGGAAGAGATTTGATTTTAAATTCAATAGGGAATGGCAGATACACAGGATTTATAGACGGCTTGGGCGAGGGTGATTATTATTTCACAGGAGAAGCCAGACAAAACGGAACATTTTTCGGTAAAGATAACGGGAGATTCAGCATTGGGGACATTTCTATCGAATATTTAGATTTGAAAATGAATATCGGATTGTTGACAACGATTGCACAGCGTAGTGGAGGCAAATTCTATACCGTGGCTAATGCAAATGAATTTATGAACGATTTATCTAATGACCCGAACTTCAAACAAAAAGCTATGACTTTGAGGAATGAATTTTCGCTTTGGAACTTGCCATGGATTTTGGGACTTGCTATTTTGTGCCTCTCACTTGAATGGTTTTTAAGGAAACGAAGCGGAATGATTTAATGAAATTATCAAAACTAAAATTCATTAGAAAATCCGACGAGAGTATCAAAACTCCCGTTATTCCTTTAATTTTATTGTTCCTTGTCATCATTTCAGGAACTATAGGTTATTATCTTCTTTGGAAAGATATACCAGGTGCCGATATGTTTGATGCCTTTTACATGACAATTATAACAATAACAACAATCGGTTTTGCCGAAATACATCCGATGAATTATATTGGCAGACTTTTGACAATATTTATAGCAATCGGCGGGATAGGAAGTCTATTTTTCATACTGACTGTTTTTATGGAAAATTTATTTATTATGCAGTTGAATAACGTACGGGGGAAAAAAAAGATGTTACGAAAAATTGATAATCTGAATCGCCATATTATTCTTATCGGCTTCGGGAGGGTTGGTCAGTTGGCTGCAAAAGTGCTTCTTGAGTCGAATGAAGAATTCGTTGTTATTGATGATGATTTTATTGAGCATGATTTGCTCGAAACTAAGGAAAAAATTCTTAAAGTCAAAGGTGATGCCACCAGCGATGAAATTTTAATCAAAGCCGGCATAGAACGTGCAAAAGGAGTGATTGTCACAACCGCCAATCCTGCAACTACGGTCTTTGTAGTCCTTTCAGCAAAAGTATTCAATCCGAAAATCTTTATTGTTGCAAGAGCTGATGATTATTCTGATATCGAGAAA
>Ga0172369_10004086_pt1 | contig 18786 bp, 19 predicted proteins | sample LakKiv25m_FD_114539 | JGI IMG/M metagenome (GOLD analysis project Ga0172369, IMG submission 114539) | Freshwater microbial communities from Kabuno Bay, South-Kivu, Congo - kab_022012_11.25m | ecosystem: Environmental > Aquatic > Freshwater > Lake | place: Democratic Republic of the Congo...
CCCCTGCGTGCTGCTTCAGCACTGATTCAAGCTGGGAGGACAAGTCGCCTGCCATCTTTTTTATTGCAACAATTTCTTTTTCTGAGGCGCTGATTGCGGATTCTATCTCGGATATTGCCTCGTGCGCCTTTTTTGCGCCCTCGCGCCGCTCTTTGGCGCTTTCCATCTCTATCTCAAGCCCGCGAAGCTTCACCTCGGCATCGGCTTTTTCCTTGCGCTTTGATGACATTTCCTCGCGCAATGCGTAGAGGCTGGAGTAGATTTCCTTGCGCTCGGTTTCAATTGATGATGCTTCAGCCTCAAGCTTGTCAAGCGCGCCCTTGGAAAGGAGAGAGCCCTTCTGGGCGCCGCCGGTTATAATGCCAGAGCGCTCCAGCAATTCGCCCTCCATTGTGACCATGCGCGCCTTGCCAGCGCCTGCCTTCTTGGCATTCTGCACGGTGTCGAAAAGCAAGGTGTCTGAAAACGCGTATTCCATCGCCCGCTTGTAAACAGCGTCGTATTTCACGAACTCTATCAGGGAGCCTAGGCAGCCTGCCGCGTTTTGCGCCCCGCTTGGGCCTGCATCATCCTTGCGAGAAGGCATGTCGTCAAGCGGGATGAAGGTGCACCTGCCTGCCTTCTGCGCTTTCAATTTCTCAATCGCCTTCACCGCAGTGTCCATGTCGTCGACCACCACGTAGTTGAGGCGCTGCCCCGATGACGCCTCGATGGCGGTGCTGTATTTCTGGTCGCAAGATATGAGGGAGGAAACCGTGCCGAAAATCCCGCGCATGCCATTCTGCTTCATTTCCTCCACTGCGCGGATTGCAAAACTGCCTGCGGAGGGGGAGATTGTGGCGCGAAGCGCCGCGGCGCGCTCCTTTGTGGAAAGCAGCTTCTTGTCAAGCTCGGGAAGCAGCCTGTTCAACTGCTTTTCCCTCTCGAAAAGCGCGTCGAGGGACTTCTGGTGGGAAAGCACATCCTTCTCAAGCACGCCACGCTCGCCATCCTGCCTGCTTTCCTTGTTCTCGCCAAGCACAGACTCCAGCCGCTCTTTTTCCTCGCGCCTGTTTTCAAGCGACTTCATCTTTTCTGAAAGCGAGGCGTCCACGCTTGCTTTTTGCTCCTTGAGCGACATCACTTCTGCTGAGAGGAGATCGAGCTTCCTTGCGATTTCCTGCGAGGCAGAGTCGGACTGCATGCCCATCTTTTTCTCAAGGTCGGAAATCTGGCGTGAGAGCTGCGAGAGGCAATACTCGATTTCCTTTGCCTTGGCCTCGCATGTTTTCTGCGACTGCTTGACATCTGCAATCTGGGAGTCATATAGCTTCTGCCCGCCCTCGAGCTTCCCGGACTCTTTCTTGCGCTCGGATAGCGTGGCAGTGTCGCTGCCGATTGACACCTTTATTTCCTGTATCTCGGCAAGCGCGGCCTCGCGGCTTGCTGACGAGCCTATCTTGTCGATGATTGGCTTCTTGGCAGCCTCAAGCTCGGAAATCCGCCCTGAAAGTACGGCTGACTGCTTGGCGGTTTCCTCAAGCGCGGCCTTTGCCGCGGCATGCTTCTGCACCGCGTCGGTGAATGCTTTTGAGAGCTTGGCATGCTCGGTGTTTGCAACCGAGGCCTTGGCGCGCTTGAAGCTGTTCTGCGCGTCAGTGTAGGAAAGTGCATCGTTCTTCTCGCGCTCAAGCTGGGAAAGATTTGCCTCGCGCTCGGCAAGCACGATATTTGCCTCGGTGATTTTCTGCTCCACGCCAGAAAGCTCAGAGAGAGCCTCTGCCTTTTTCTGGTCGTATTCCGCGATGCCTGCCACGGAGTCTATGATTTGCCTGCGCTCGCGCGAGTTCATCTCGACAATCTTTTGCACCTGGCCCTGCGCGATGATGTTGTGGCTTCCCGCCTCCAATCCGTACTGGCGCAGCTCCTCCATCACCAATGTGCGCGTGGAGCGCTTGCCGTTTATCCTGTAAAGGGTCTTGACATCGTTGCCCTTCACCATGATGCCGCGCTTTATCTCGAACTGGCGCTCGCCGTCGATGAAAAGGGTGACCTCGGCGAACTTGCAGCTTGTGTTGATAAGCTCGGACACCTTTTTGGCGCGAAGCGCTTTGAGGCTGCCTTCGCCCAATGCGAAGCGTATGCCGTCAGTGACGTTGCTTTTCCCTGAGCCGTTGGGGCCTGCGAGGCAAATGTAGCCGTTTGTGAAAGAAGCCTCTGCGCGCCTGAAAGACTTGAAGCCGCGGAATTTCAGGCCCTTGATGTAAACCATTTATTGCCCCTTGCTGGTCGCTGAGGGGAAATTGGGCGCTAAATTTTAAAAAGGGCGCGTCAGGCAAGCTAGCCTTCCTCGACGGCAGTGGAAATCCTTCCTGAGACAACATAGGGGCCTGTGCATGGATTGGCACGGCAGTTCATGTATGCCAGCGCAACATCTATGTTCCTAAAGTCGCGTGGCGAGGGCTGCGTTGAGCCGCTGAAAGCGTGCTCGAATGAAAATTTCTGGCCTGGATTTATCGGCTGGTCATAGTAACCGCTGCTTTGGTAGGTTTGCCGTGTTGATGAGCCAAGCCCGGCAACCGTGTAGTTCACGCTGTAAACCTCTATTGGGAAGCCCAGCCCGTCCGTGAGCTCGAATTTCAATATTGTGGAGCCGCCTGACTTGTAAAGTATGAATGGCGAGCAGGGCAGGTCTGGCTGGAAGATGCACTCCTGCGTAGAGAAGCTATTTGAGGAGAACGCGCCTGATGTGAGCAGGTAGGCAAGCACCACGAAAAGCACGAGGAGCGCCCAGCCATAGGTGACTAAGTATTCCATCGCCGCTTGTCCGCGGCGAGCAGTCGTCCTGGAGGACGACTCAATAGCGGCTTGAGCCCTAAAAACGCCGGATTTTACCATGCTGCCCTATCCCCAGTGAGAAAATATAAACCATTACTTCCCGCATGCCTTCTGGAGCGCGGCAAAGTGCATGTCGGACATGCCTATGTGGTAGTAGTGCTTCTCCCCCATCTGATCGAACACGTCCATCTCCACGCCCACCTTGCCAAGCGCCATGTCAACGGACTTGCCAAGAATCTTGACATGCGTGTAGGGCGCGCGGACTGTGTTCCCGCTTGCCTGGACGATTATGCCGTTCTCGCAGATGATGATTGCGCCGGATTCGTTCAATCCATCCTTGTAAATGGGAATTTTGCCCTTGATAGTCCCGAATGACTCGTCCTTCATTTCCTTTGCCATGCAATCGCCTCTCTTTGCGGATTTTGCCGCGTAAATTTATGAGCGTTTATGCCTGCATGCCTGCAAGCCGGGTCTGCACGCCAGGGCTTGCCTCGCCCTTGGGGACTGCGTTTATGCCGATGCTGCGCAGGTAGTGCGCGGCAGCTTCGGGGTCGGCATTTGCGCAGATGACTGTCGCAGCGCCGGATTCGTAGATGTAGCGCATGGTGTCAGCAAAGTCTGCGTGGTCTGAAAGCGGGAATGACTCGTCCACCGGGAATCTGCTATTTGCCGCCCAGCCGGTTGCCACTGCGGTTTTCACGCTTTTGCCAAGCGCGCTTGCCATCCGCGCGCCTGCTGCGAAATTCACCTCAGGCGGCGGCAGTATTGAAACCGGGGCGCGCTTCGCCTCCTCGCTCCCTGCTTCAATGTAGTCCAGGCGCACCCCGCACTTTTCATAAGCTGCGCACATTTTCGCCGCGCGGGCGCCCACCACAGGCGCAGTGCCGCACTCGCGGTTCAAAAACGAGACCAGCTCCTGCGCCTTGCCTGTTGAATATGCGCCGAAGACCACGTGCGAGGCGCTGTTTTGCTTGACGAACTTTTCCATTTTCGCAAGCACATCGTAGCGCTTGGGGAAGCGCATCTGCGGAAGGCAGTAGGTGGAGTCAATCATCAGCGTGTCGCACTGCAATATCTCTGCCGCGCGCGCAGTGTAGGAATCGTGGAGCGAAAAGTCGCCGGTGTAGGCAAAGGTGCCGCCGTCCAGTTGCGCGAAAAGCTGTCGCGCGCCGAGCATGTGGCCTGCATGGTGGAGAGAGATGCCGGAAAGATTTCGCGCGATGGGCTCTTTCCCTACAAGGGTGAAAGTCTCTTGCGAGGCGAACACTTCGCGCTTCTTTGAAAACGCCTCGGTGTGGTCAGAGTGCGCGTGCGAGACAAAGCAAAGCTCGCCACTGGCGTCGTCAAGCGAGAGCTTCTGCCCGTTCGCAGTGAGGGTGCCTGATTTGAAATCGTACATCTGATCGCGCAAGGAAATCGAGTGGAAAAGTTAAAAGCGTGCGTACTTACAGCACGCCGAAATACCTTTCCTTCTCCCATGGCGTGACCTGGGTGCGGTAGCCGTTCCAGTCGTCCTTTTGCACCTTGAGAAGCATGCCTGCCACATGCTCGCCGATTGCGTGGCGCACCACGCTGCTTTTCTCAAGCTCGCGGCTGGCTTCCTCAAGCGAGGCTGGAAGCGTGCCAATCCCCAAAAGCTTTCGCTTGCCCTCCTCAAAGCCATACACGCGCTCCTCCACGGGCTTGGGTGCAGATAGCTTGCGCTCAATGCCGTCCAGCCCCGCAGCAAGCATTGCCGCAAAGGCAAGGTAGGGGTTGCAGGAAGGGTCTGGGAAGCGGCATTCTATGCGCGCGCCTTTGCCGCTGCCGCCAAGCGCGCGGGGGATTCTTATGAGCGCGGAGCGGTTTATCCTGCCCCAGCAGATGTACACCGGGGCTTCGTAGCCCGGCACCAATCTCTTGTACGAGTTCACCGAGGGGTTGGTGACTGCAGCAAGCCCCCGCGCGTGTTCCATTATGCCTGCAATGAAATGGTGCGCGGTCGAAGACAGCTGATAGGGGTCGGACGCGTCGAAGAAAGCATTTTGCCCCCCGTTCCAAAGCGACTGGTGCACGTGCATGCCTGAGCCGTTTATGCCGAACACCGGCTTTGGCATGAAGGAGGCATAGAGCCCGTATTTTTTGCTAAGCGTCTTAACCGTGGTCTTGTAAGTCATCACCGAGTCCGCAATGGAAAGCGCATCGCCGTAGAAAAAGCCTATCTCGTGCTGCCCCTGCGCGACTTCGTGGTGGGAGCGCTCTATCTTGAGCCCCATCTTTTCAAGCGCTGGCACGATTTCCTGGCGCAGGTCAAATGCCGCGTCGCGCGTGGCTAAGTCGAAGTAGCCTGCGTTGTCGTGCACCTGCATCTTTTCAGGGTCCACCTCGCCGTTTGAGCCCTTGAAGAGGAAAAATTCAAGCTCAGGGCCCACCTTGTAGTCAAAGCCCATTGCCTTTGCGCGCGCGAGCTGGCGCTTGAGCACCGAGCGGGGGTCGCCTATGAAGGGCGTTTTCTCGTCAATATACACGTCGCAGATGAGCCGCGCGGTCTTGTTGCCAGCCCAGGGGAGCACTGCCCATGTCGTGGTGTCAGGCACCAAAAACATGTCAGATTCCGCGATGCGGGAAAAGCCTTCCACCGAGGAGCCGTCAAACCAGGTGCCGTCCTCCAGCACGTTCTCAAGGCGCTCCACAGTCACCTCGCACATCTTGGGCGTGCCTAGTATGTCCACGAACTCCAAATCCACGAAGCGCACGCCCTTTTCCTTTGCGTCGGAGATTATCCGGCTCTTTTCCTCGTTTGAAATGTCGCCAAGCATTGATGCACCTCTTTTGATGGCGGGAGTGGGCGATAGGTTATATATATACTTCTCTGGTGATTTCCGCTTCAAATAATCAAAGCTTTTTTAAAAGCTTTGAGCAAATTGACAGATAAACTGCACAAAAATAGCCAAAAGGCGGACAAATGATTCATAAAACAGTCGACGAAATTTTGCACGAGCTTCACAAAAGCTGCCGCGGCTCCTACCGCGAGATAGCATCGCGGCTGAAGCTGCACCCCACCACGCTGATTTCGCGCATGCAGAAGCTTGAGAAGACAGGAGTTGTGCGAGGGTATGGCGCGAATGTGGACATGGGCAAGCTGGGCTATGAATTCATGGGGATGGTGCAGATAAAAATCGCCAAGGGAAAGCTCCTTGAGGCGCAGGAAAAAATCGGCAGGCTGCGCGGGGTGGTGGCCGTCTACGACATTACCGGCGAGTACGACAGCGTTGCCATAATTGCCGCTAAAGGGCGCGACTCGTTTTCGCAGACGATAAAGTCGTTCCTAGCAATACCCTACATCGAGCACACCAACACACAAGTAATACTGAAAACCGTGAAGGAGGCATGGCAGTTCGAGGCTGTGTAAAAAGGGAAAAAAGGAAAAAGAAGGCGGCTCAGACCGTAGGCTCGCCGGGGAAAGGTTCGTATTTTGGAGCCACGCTCTTGCGGTTCAGCCATGGCCACTTGCCCCTGTTTTCGCGCAATTCCGCCAATGTCTTTGCCACCGCAGCTTTCACCTCTGGCTTTTCACCCTGCCGGTTGAAAAAATCGCGGAACGCGGCCATGTTCTTTTCGCTTGCCTCGAAATTAGGCCCGCTTTTCGCCACGAGCTGCGGCTGGCCCTTCCACGCGCCATTGGGAGGGAATGCCGCGCCAACTGGGAAATTGCTCCATTTTTTCTGCTCGTCGGGCATGAGCACAGCCTGCCCGCCTTGCTTGGTTTTCATGACGTTCATTATTGACACCTCTATTATTTTGTTTTCATTTTACAGATGCACAGCGCTTGCGCTTGCAAAATTTTTTCAGGTGCACCCCGCACTTGCCAAGCCACGGGTCGCAGGCGTTCAGCCAATAATAAGAATAAGGCCAAGGATTATGCTAACTGGAAGGGAAACGCATGATATGTGATTTCCGTTCTTCATTAGCTGCACCTTGCTCTTCCTTTCTTCCCTGAAGAGTTTAAATTCATTTGCTCGTTGCGCGCACTAGCTCGGAGCGGGCCTGCTCCACCTGCGAGCGCGCAACGTCCTGCTTCTTGCGGAAGTTCGGAAGCAGCGAGTTTGAGAAGCGTATTGGGGAAAGCTCGTCGTAGATGCCGCTCATCAGCTCGAAGTAGCGCGCAGCCTGGCGCTTGTCGCCCCGCTTGAGGCACTCCAGCATTTCGCGCCTAAGCTCGCCCACAAAGTCGCAAAGCCCCAGTAGGTAGGGCTCGAATGGCATGCCAAGCTCCTTCCAGCCGGGAAGCGCGCGCTTCTCCACTGCCGCCAAAAGTAAGGTGGCTTCTGCTATTTCCTGGTAGGGCTGCTCAAGCAGGTACTCGAACTGCTTTGTCTTGGAAAAGGGGGAGATTTTCTTGCGCGCTTGCGCGATTTCCTTTTTCGCAGCTGTGATTTCGCCTGCGTGGAGCATCTTGATGCCTGTGGCGCAGTGGCGCACTATCTCGCGCACGCTGCCAAGTATCCTGTCCTGCTCTTTTTCACGGCTTGTTAGCTCGGAAACGATGAGCGAAATTTCGGCGCTTATCCTGGTTTTTGCCATATTCAGTGATGGGAATACAGCATTTAAAAATCCCTAAGCAGAAGATAGGCTCATGGATACCGTTGTTCTTTCCCTCGGCGGCTCGCTGGTGAACCCAGGCACGCCTGACACGCATTATGTGGCGTCGCTTGCACGCCTGCTGCGCGGCATGAAATACAAGATAGGGATAGTGGTGGGTGGGGGCAAGCTTGCGCGCCAGTATGCAGAGGCAGCCCGAAAGAAAGGCGGGAATGAATTTGAGGCCGACGAGGCAGCCATCAAGGCAACGAAGAAGAATGCGCAAGTAGTGATTGACGCAATAGGCAAGGATGTTAACGCAAAAGTTTGCGAAAACTTCGATTCCGCTCGCGCAGCCGCGAAAAAGCACCGCTTCGTGGTGATGGGCGGCACTATACCCGGCATCACAACCGACTCTGACGCCGTGCTACTGGCCGAGTGCCTGGGCGCAAAAAGGGTGCTCAACTTGTCCAATATCGACGGGATATACTCTGACAACCCTGTGAGGAACCACAATGCAAAGAAATTCCACCGCATGAAATACGAACAGCTCATTGACCTTGCCGGAAAGAATGACATGAGGACGGCAGGCACGCATTTTGTGTTTGATTTCCTTGCCTGCAAGCTCATCGCGCGCTCGAAAATCGAGGCGCATTTCGTGCACGGGAAGAATTTGCTGGATGTAAGGAAAGCAATCGACGGCAAGCCGCACGGCGGAACGGTAGTGAAATGAAAGGAGGCGAGAACATGATGAGTTTTAGTGAGCGGATTGAAACCTGGAAAAAAGTCCTGCTTTCCCCGGCAACGGTTTTGCCAGAGGAAGCTGGCAAGGCCGAGCGTGGCTTCAAGGACGGCTTGGAGAATTATGGGACCCCCATTATCCTGGTCTACCTCCCGCTCACGGTAATCGGCATGCTGCTGGCAGGCCAGTTCAGCATAATGATCCCGATTGCGCTGGCATTCGCTCTCGGTTCCATGGCGTTTGGGATTGCCTTGGTCACGATTGTGTACACTGCAATATCATACGTTGTTTCCATGATTATGGGCGGCAAGGCGGCGTTTGGGAAGCTGTATTACATGATTTCCCTCCCGTTCGCGCCCCTTTACACCATTAGCGGCCTGGCATCTATTGTTTTCATGGTAATAGGCGTGCTGGTCCTGCCAATTAAAGGCGTGCTTGGCATGGTTTCTGTGCTCGTCACCCTGCTGCTCGCAATATATGGGCTGTACCTGGTCACGCTTTCGCTGGATTCGCTTTACAAGTACGGGAAGCTGAAGGCGGTTGTTGCTTGGCTGGTGCCAACCATGGTGCTGGCAGGCATTGTGCTTTTGATACTCGGAGCCGCATTCCTGTCCATGATTGGACTTGTTTCAAGGGGCTACTAGCACTGGCTGTGAAGCGATGCTGACTTTCAAGGAAAGGACAGACGCCTGGAATGGCATGATGCTCACGCAAGGCAGGATTGCTAAGGAGCACGCGAAAAGGAAGGAGCTGAGTTTTAACGACGGATTGGAGAACTTCGGCACGCCGATTTTGATGACGTATTTGCCGCTTGCCATCCTTGTCCTCATCTTGTCCGGGAATTTTGACATTGTTTACCTGGCAGCCTTGCTTTTCAGCCTGGCTGCGACTGCGCTTGGGATATTCATAGTCTCGTTTTCATTCACCATCATGGCATATGTGGTGGCAAGGATGCTGGGCGGCGAGGCGAAGCTTGGCAGGCTTTACTACATGGTAAGCCTGGTTGCCGCGCCGACATTTGTCTTCACAATTGTAATAAACATCGCAGTCATGCTGCTCAAGTCGATAATGGCAGTTATGTCTTTCCCGCTTGCCGCCAAAGGCATATTGCAGCTTGCAGGCGACGCTGTTGCCGTGTCAGTGACGCTTTACGGCTTTTACCTGCTCACGGTTTCCATTGACGCGCTTTACAAGTTCGGCAAGCCAAAGTCGGTCGCCACCTGGCTTGCACCCACCATAGTGCTCGTGGCAGCAGGCGCGCTCCTTTTCATGACCGTGCTTCTGGACCTGCTCAAGTTCCTGATAAAAACGCTGTGACATCAGGATATTTTATCAAGCTCGTCGATTTTTTCCCTTATTCTCCTTGCGCGCTTGTCATTGGAATCCTTCGCGAACATGTACCCGAGCACGGCGCCTATGATTGGGCCCGGGAGGCACATGAGGAAGATTCCTGCCAATGCGGTTGTTCCTGTCTGCTCGACTCCGCCAGCCAATGAATATATGGCGCCGCCCAGGATTCCGCCGATGAAAGGGGCAAGCGCGATGGTGGCGAACGCCATGCCGAAAAAGATCATGATGGCGTTGAACATCTTGTGCCCACCGCTTGAGATTGCAGCAATGCAGATGCTTTCCTTTGAAACCCCTGCCTTTTTCAGGCGGGCATATTTTTTCTGCAGCGCCGAATCGGCCGGAGGCTGGAACGGCTTCATGCCAAGGGACATGAAAAAGATGTACCAATTGGTTTCCCTGCCAGATTTGACCTGTGCCAGGTACCACATCATGAGGTCCTCGGATAGGAAAGCAGACAATGGCATTCCGCCGATGGACGGCTCTTTGCCGCTGCGGTCCACTTTTATGCCCGCGGCTTCGGCGTTTTCTGCAGCCTCAGGGTCATACGAGTCGTCAAATTTCCGCACCGGATCATTTCTCCTTTTCCAGCCTGCACTGGCGCACCACTATGCCTGCCTCGTGAAGGAGCGACATGGGCACATCAGACATGGGATAGTCGGCGTTGTACACCACTTCCTTTATGCCAGAGTTGATGATGAGTTTCGTGCAGAATAGGCAAGGCGAGAACGTGGTGTAAATCGTGGCGTCCTTTATCGATATGCCGTGGTAGGATGCCTGCACAATTGCATTCTCCTCGCCGTGCGAGCACACGCACTCGTCAAGCTTGGTGCCGCTGTCAGCAAATGAGTTGCAACGCGGGCAGCCGCCCTCATCGCAGTTCTTTATGCCGCGCGGGGTGCCGTTGTAGCCTGTTGAGATTATCCTCTTGTCCTTCACTATTACTGCTGCCACGTGGCGCTTGATGCAGTTGCTCCTTGTCGCGACCACGCGCGCAATTCCCATGAAGTATGCGTCCCAGCCGGGGCGCTTGGATTTGAAGTCTGCGGAAATGTCTGCAAGCAAGTCGTCCACCACCGCGTAAAGCTCGCGGAACACGCTTTCGTTCTCAAGCTTCTTGGTAGAAAGCGCGAAAACCTCAGTGAGCGACTGGCCAAACTCGTCCTTGCTTGTCATCTCGGCCTTGTCGATTATCTGGAATGCCTCGAATGAGCGCGGGTCGCCTTCCCTTCTTCGCTGTTTCATGCGCTCAAAGCGCACCTTTGCTGATGCTGTCACGTAAACCAGAGTGGTCTTGCCAGTTGCAAGCAAAGCCTTTGCCTCTGCGGGATTCCTGATGGAGTCAACAACATAGTTCCTGTCAGGCAATAACTTGGCAATCGTCCTTTTGGCAAGCACGTCTGCGCCGAAATTCCTGCGAAGCTCGTTTCCTTTTGCAATGAGTGATTCGCGCGTGATTTCCTTGCCCTCGTTCGCCAATTCCTCGCGGATGGCGTCGGATAAAGAGTAGTAGTAGAAGCCCTTCCGCACCAGGTAGTCGGCAACTGTGCCCTTGCCTGCGCAGTTCTCGCCAGTAAGCCCTATTATCAAAGCCATGAGAATGACCCCCCGCGCAATCTGTGCCGGAAAAGGGTTATAATTATACCATGGCAAGCCTAGCTTGCCATATGTAGTCCGAAGGACTACACCATCAATTCGAGAAGGCGCGTTATGTCCGCGATGTTTACAATTGGCTTGCCATATACTTCCCTATCGTCGGAAATTCTCGGGCAGGCAGTGTTTATGTAGGCATCGAACTTCAGGAAATTCGCAAGCGCGAGGGGCGAGAACTCGTTTGCCACAAGTATTTCTGCGCGCGCGCCTTTCTTTTCAAGGAGCTTTTTTGCCAATTGCGCGCCTGCAATGTTGAATTGCCCGTTCTTTGTGGAAAGAAGGATGCCGAACGTGCGCGCCTCAGATGCTGCGAGAAGGGAGCCGTTCTTGCGCTTTTCCTGGCGTGCAATCTCTTCAGTTATCCAGTATGCGTCCCGTAGATGGGGGTCTGCGCATAAGACAGGCTTGCCCGTGGGAATGCCTGTTGGATGGAATTTGCCGCCTCCGAAGTAGACCACAGTGTCCGCGCTGCGCGCAGCACCTGAGTAGGCAGCAGTTCCGTCGCAGCCAAGCACCTGCCCAGCGTGCGCTGTGTGGCTGCCGCCTTTTCCAATTAGAACCGCAAACCCTGCGCCCTCGAGGTGCTTTTTCACCCTCACTGCATTCTTCAGGTGCTGCACAGGGAAGACAAGAGCGAGCTTTTTCGCGCCTGCTGTGTGGAGAAGTGAGGCTGCTTTTTTCAGCATTTTGCCTGTTGCCTTCCAGTCAAGCTCGGCAAAGTAGGGAATGTATTCCACTTTCAGGCCAGGCACGCGCACCTTCGCAAACTCTGCGTGCCCGAAGTGTATGAGCTTCTGCGCCTTTATTGCGCGCGCCTCGTCAAGCGCCAGGTCGCATGCCCCATAGCACGCTGCGGCTGAGAGGAATACTTCATGCCCCCGGAAGGTGAGGCGTTCGGAATGCGTTAGCGCCTCCTGCTTGAGGCCTTCTGGGAATTGCAGGAGAATGCGCATCTGCCTGCCTCACTTGGCCTTTGTTATGTTCACCATCTTTATCGTGAAGACCAGCGACTGGCCTGCAAGCTCGTGGTTGAAGTCCACCTTGGCATCAGTGGCGTTGATTTCAATCACCTTGCCGGTTGCGCCGTTCTGCGCGTAGAGGATGGCACCCACCTTCATCCCTGTTGAGTTGCCTATCTTGTCAAGCGGCACCGCGATTATTGCCTCCGGGTTCTTCTCACCATATGCCTGCGCCGGGGGAAGCGTCACTGTCTTTTCCTCGCCTTCCTTCATGCCTACAACCGCAGTGTCAAAGCCCGAAATCATCTGACCTGCGCCCACTGTGAATGTCAGGAGCGGGTAGCTGGGGCGAGTCGGCAGGCCGGCTTTCTGAGCCTCGGATTGCACGTTGGTGTCGAAAAGCTCGCCCGTTGTGAGCTTGCCGATGTAATAAACGCCGACTGTGTCGCCTTTTGCAACTGTTTTGCTAGTAGTTATCAAATCACCTAGTTTGGTTTGGTTCTCAAGCTCCACAGGCGGCACCGTGCTTGCCAGCGGCTTGCTTGCGCCTTGTGCGCAGCCGAAAAGGGAAGCGAAGAGAATAAAAACTGACGCGATTGCCAGAATGTTCCTGAATTCCATCATATCACCCTAGTCTCCATTTTCGCTCTTGCGCTCACGAGGTGGCTCGGTTGAGAGCTTGGCAAGCCTGCGCAAGAGCACCTTCATTTCAGCTGATGCCACGTTTTTCTTGGTCCTCTCAACAGCGTCGGGGTTGACCGACATGCTGGTGATGCCCATTTCCACGAGCTTCTCGGCAAAGTCAGGGTAGACTGAGGGGGCTTGCCCGCATATGGAGCAGGTCACGCCTCGCTCGTTGCACACCTTCACCACGCGCTCGATTGCGCGCTGCACTGCGTGGTTTCGCTCGTCAAAGCCTTCTGCCAGCGTGGCATTGTCGCGGTCAATTCCGAGTATGAGCTGCGTCAGGTCGTTGGAACCGATTGACACCCCGTCAATCCCCTCGTCGCAGAACTGGTCGATGAGGAAAACTGTGGAGGGCACCTCTACCATTATCCAGAGCTTGAAGTCGAGCGTGCGGTGGATGCCGTGCGCGGCAAGCTGCTCCTTTATGGCGCGGATTTCGCCGATCCTCCTTACGAACGGAAGCATTAGCCACAGGTTCTTCATCGCGTATTCCTCGCGCACTTTCTTTATCGCGCGAAGCTCGAGCGAGAAGACATCAGGCTCGGATACGTACCTTCCGCAGCCGCGGTAGCCCATCATGGGGTTAGCCTCGACAGGCTCGTATTCCTCCCCGCCTTTGAGGTTCCTGTACTCGTTGGTCTTGAAGTCAGTGGCACGGTAGACTACAGGGCGGGGGTAGAACGCAGTTGCAAACACGCGCATCTTCTCAGCAAGCTTGTCAATGAACTCCTGCTGCCTGCCTTCCTTTATCATCTTTTTCGGGTGCTCGCCGATGTCTGCAAGCATGAACTCCGCGCGCAGCAGCCCCACGCCATCGCATGGAAGTTTGGCAGTCTTTTCCGCAAAGTCGACCTCGGCAAGGTTCACATACACCTTGGTGCCAGTCACAGGCACATAAGGCGCCGCCGCCTGCGCTGTTGCGCCGCCTGATGCTGGCGCGGCTTCCTCCTTCTTGTCTGAAACAAGCCCCACATCGCCTTCATAGACTATGCCGCGGCTGGCGTCAACCGTAATCATCTGCCCGTCGTGGAGCACAGTGGTGCAGTTCTTGGTGCCCACAATGCAAGGTATGCCCATTTCGCGCGACACGATTGCTGCGTGGCAAGTCATGCCGCCTGAGTTTGTCACTATTGCAGATGCGCGTTTCATGGCAGGGACAAAATCTGGTGTGGTCATGTCAGTGACCAGCACGTCTCCCTTTAGCACCTTGCCCATTTCCTTGGGGCTGGCAAGCACCTTCACAGTTCCCTTGCCGATTCCTGGCGCGGCGCCAAGCCCGCGCAGTATTATCTTGTCCGTGCTTGCACCAGCCATTTTCCCTACCTCCTTTGCAATTATTGGCGCCGGGGCGCCTGTAGCGATATGCGTCTCCTGCTTTTGCTGAGATGTTGCCTGCGGCAACAATTCGCCAGCACTGCGTGCTGACGACACAGCAGGAAGTGTTTGCTGCGGCACCATCTGTTGCTGCGTTGCCTGTGAAGGCGCCTGCTTTGCAGGGGCAGCCTGAGGCTGCTCCACTGCAAGCGCGCGCTCTGCGTCGGCCTGCACGTCCTTCCTAAGCGTGGTGATGGGGCGCGACTGCACGATGAAAAGCTTGTTGTCCGCAACCGCCCACTCGATGTCCTGCGGCTTGCCATAGTGCTGCTCTATTTTCTTGCCCAGCTGCGCAAGCCCTATGACTTGCTGGTCGGTGATTTTCTGGCGGGACTGCATGTCCTCGCGCACGTTCATGTGCGCGTTCTTCTCGTTCACTTTCACCAGCATCCAAGTCTGCTTGGCAACGTCGCGCACCTCGATTTTGAAGGTGTTCTTGTCCACCACGAAGCGGTCCGGCGTCACTGAGCCGGAAACCACGACCTCGCCGAGCCCGTATGCCCCTTCTATCGAGATTTTGTTCCTGTCCTGGCTCATGGGCTCCACAGTGAACATCACGCCGGCTTTTTCGGACTGCACCATTTCCTGCACCACTGCAGCAAGCCCGACTTTGAGGTGGTCGAATTTGTTCTCCGTCCTGTAGTAGATTGAACGGGGCTCGAAAAGCGAGGCCCAGCACTCTTTTACCATCTGCACACAGTCCTCTGCGCCTTTCACGTTTAGGAAGGTGGACTGTTGGCCTGCAAACGAGGCTTCGGGCAGGTCCTCGGCGGTTGCGGATGAGCGCACTGCAACATAGGGCTCCTTGCCGTTTTTTATCATGCCCCTATAGGCTGCGAGGATGTCGTTGCGCAACTGCTGTGGGATTTCGCCTGCCAGTATGCGCCCCTTGATTGCCTCGGAGGCGAGGCTGAGCTTCACGTTGTTCTCGGTGTCCAAGTCAGTTGTCATCTCGCGGATGACCTTCTCTATGTTGTTGTGCTTGATGAAAAGGAAGTATGCGCCCGAGGTTACCACAAAGCCGTTGGGCACGGGCAGCCCCACCGAGCACATCTCGCCCAAATTTGCGCCCTTGCCGCCAACCTCTGCCAGGTTGCTTTTCCTTATCTCAGAAAACCACATTATGTTCTTCATTAGCCCACCCCTTGCAAGCAGATAGCCTAAACTCGCTGAATAGATATTAAAAGCTTATGAATAGAAATCCAAGTACGCGGGCCCGTAACTCAGCTTGGCCTAGAGTGTCTGGCTTTTAAACAAAAGCAAAACTCTTATCCGATTGCGGATGCCTCAATCTGAAGAAACCAGAAAGCCGTGGGTTCAAATCCCACCGGGCCCGTGTTATGTTTATGGAAATGGGATGATTTGATGGTCGAAGAAGTGTTCCCGGGCGTCTATCTTGTTGGCGGAAGGCTTGCCACAAAATCATTTGCGCCAGGTACGCGCGTCTACGGCGAGAAGCTGGTGCAGGAAGGCGGCATCGAATACAGGATGTGGGACCTGCACCGAAGCAAGCTCGCGGCTGCGATGTACAAGGGGATGAAAGAGATGCACATCAAGCCAGGCTCCACTGCCCTGTATCTTGGCGCATCCACTGGCACCACGCCTTCGCACGTTTCAGACGTGGTGGGCAAGGAAGGCGCAGTATACTGCGTGGAATTCGCGCAGCGCTCCATGCGCGACCTTCTGGCGGTGTGCGAGAGACGTGAGAACATGCTTCCAATAATGGGCGATGCACGCCAGCCCCAGGATTATGCCGAGATGCTAGGAGGGCAGAAGGTTGATGTCATCTATCAGGATGTTGCACAGCCAGACCAGGCAGACATTTTCATAAAGAATTCCAAGATGTTTTTGAAGAAGGGCGGATGGGGGATGATTGCCATAAAGTCGCAATCCATCGACGTCTCGCGCCAGCCAAAGAAAGTTTTCGAGGAGTTCATCGCGCAGGTGGGAAGCGAGATAGAGGTGCGCGACCAGATTGACCTGACGCCTTATGACTTGGAGCATTTGTTCATCACAGGACAAAGAAAGTAGCTGCACGGCTTCTGTTACAAAGGTATATATACTCCCACACGCATAACGGGAGTAAGAACAAGGTGCTAACCATGAGCGAAACAGGCATTGCAAATGCAGATGCGCTTTCGGTTAGCATGCACTCTAATTTTGGCAGGCACTTCTGCTACCAGTACAAGCAGTAGCTTTTGGCTTGCGTGAAACACCTAATTGCGCGGGCCTCTGGAAAAAATTCCGCTAGCAGCGCTTCTTCAAACTGCTTGCATGGCGGGTTTTGCACACGAAAAAACTAGCGTGAGTCAGAGGTGTTCATATGACGAGCATTCAAGCATGCGTGAAGAACGCAATTGTAGCGGGATTGGAAGGCGGCCTCCAATTGGAGGGCGCGGTCGGGGGGTGATGGCTGTGACACCGAAAGGGCGGCCAAAAGCCCTCAGTGAGCCTGAAATTGCCGAGGCGCAGAAGCTCTACTGGGAGGAATGCCTTCCAGTAAGGATGATTGCGGATGCCATGCAGGTTTCGCACATGACAGTGTGGCGCGCAGTCTGCGTGCCAGCCCCTTCCCTGCCAGGCAGGGAGAATTGAGGTGGGTGCGTGGCTAATGCAACATTGGCTCTAGCAGAGCATAGGCCAAATCTCACGCTCCCTCGCCAGCCCCTCGTGGTCTGCCGCAGCCGGCCAGTAAGGGCGATAGTGTTTGACATGGACGGCGTGCTAGTGGATTCCAGGAGGGCAGCAGCTGCAGCGCTTGCCGCTGTTGCAAGGCAGGAAGGGGCGCGAGCGGATGGCGCTGCGATAGAAGCTGCGCTTGACAAGGGCAACAGCGCAGCCTCCATTGTATCCTACCTGCTTCCCCACCTGAACGGGCAGCCGACGGAGCTTGACAGGGTGGCACGCGCCTACAGCAAGGCGTCGGTTGGCAGCGGGTTGATTGTGAAAACCCAGATTGCCTGCTGCCTGCCTGCGCTTTCCACGAGGTTTGGCATGGCAATAGCCACCAACCGCACAGAGGATGCAGCGCTTGAGATATTGGATAGGCTGAAGATGCGCGCGTTTTTTGGCGCAGTGATGACGCTTTCCGATGCGCCGCCAAAGCCAGACCCGAAAATGGTGCTGCTCGCCGTGATGGCAGTGGGTGCAAACATCGCATCCGCGGTGTTCGTGGGCGACAAGCCAAGCGACATGATGGCGGGAAAAGTAGCAGGCGTGAGGACGATAATTGTGGATGGCTCGCAAGGAAAGGGCGGGTGCTGGCCTTTCCTTTCAGAGTTTGGAATGGTTTGACTGGAGAATTTGAGGAAAAAATCTAGGTGATATTGTGGAAATGAAGATGTATAGGGAAATTGCGATGAGGCATGGCGAGAGATGGCTCATAAGGAAAAAAGTCGGCATAATGCAGGAACTGAGGAAAGGCAAGGGCGACGCCTCTGAGCTTTCAGGCAAGCTGTCTATCCTGCTTGAGGTGATGAGGCAGAGGGAAATGCTTGCAGGAAAGATGAGGGAAACCGTTGAGAGGCTGGAGGAGAAGCAGACGCTGCTGGTTGGGAAGAGAAAGGCGATTGAGAAGGAAATTGCAGAGTCCGAGCCCATGCGAAGGAAAAAGGAGGTTGAGCTGCAGCTCGGGGAAATCAGGCAAGAAATCGATGGGGCGGCAGAGGCTGCGAATGTGCTGATAGGAATAAAGAAAAACGGGCTTGCAGATACGCGTCACATGCGCGATTTCTGGGAGAAGCTGCTGCCTTAGTTCCGCGGGTATTTTCTCCTGTTGGGGAAGCGCTCGGCAGCCTGGTCCCTTTTGCGCTGCTTGAGCTCTTCCTTGACACGGAGCTCGTCCTCTATCTGCTTTATGTTCTTAAGGAGTATCTTGTGCACCCCGCTGCCATACTGCATTGCCTTTTTCTTCCTGTCAATTGCATCCTGCGGCACGCCAAGCTTTGCTGCGATTTTGCGAAGCAATGGCTTCTTGTCCGTGATGGTGCCCAGCCTGTCTGAAAGCGGCATGGCGAGGATGGAGTCCACCAGCGTTGGGTAAAGGAACGGGAATGCCGCGCGCATGCCGAAGTTCTTCGCAACAAGGTCCTGTGCCTCGCAGTCGCCCAGTGGAAGCTCCTTTATCTCTTTTTTCAATAAGTTCTCCAGCTTCTTGCCTTTGTGCTTGAAGAAACGGTCATAGCCAATGAAAAGCTCCTCTGCGCCTGAGCCTGACAAGACCCTCCACTTGCCTGCGCGCGCAGCTTCGCGGCAGCACTTGAAGACAGGGACCATGAGCTCGACCTTGTTCAGCTCTCCCTTCCTTATCTTGTAGCATTTTTTGTAGACCGAGATGATTTCTGCCTCGGTGAGCACCACTGCCTTGTGAGGCAGGCCAAGCTCGGCAGCGATTTTCTTCGCGGCCTCCAAGTCCGAGCTGCCCTCCACCCCGGCGGTGATGAGAAGCGGGGTGGTGTAGCGCTTTGCCACAGTGGCGATTGCAGAGCTGTCGATGCCGCCTGAGAAAAGGATTGCCACCTCGCCCTGGCAGGTGTTGCGCACGCTGTCCGTGAATATGTCAGCAAGCCGCTGAATTGTTGCGTCCGTTACCATATGCCATCCCTTCGCGCTTTAGCTTATAAAAGATTGCTGTCGCTGAATGAAAAA